>VFQO010005985.1_pt1 | contig 47714 bp, 73 predicted proteins | sample 3512331 | NCBI WGS metagenome assembly VFQO01 (sample SAMN10412371, study PRJNA504923) | tailings metagenome | isolation source: Replicate 3 from Balatoc abandoned mine | place: Philippines: Itogon, Benguet | collected 2017-08-28 | reverse complement strand
TTACGGCATATGTTGAGCCGCTGCGGCAGGCGGGCGCCAGGCTGCCCAAGCACACCAGCCTGGCTGGGGTGCTGTGCGCCAAGTATACTGCCGCACAGGCGCTTGTCATGCCGCCCGGCCATGTGGAGGCCTGGCTGGCGGTGGTTGGTCAGCGCCTGCCGGCTGCAGCGATTGGCAGGCTGCTGACCACACATCCCAACATTACTTCAGCCAGCCCTTCCACAGCCCTGTCAGCGGTCGGCTGGGCAGTTGATGTGCTGGGAGTTACAGACCCAGCAGCCTCCTTTGATCTGGCTCCCACCCTGCTGACCTGCGAGGTGCCCACCCTGCAGCTCAGCCTTGACAGCCTGCAGCAGGCGCTCGGCTTGATAGCTGAGCAAACTCAGCAGCTGGTGGTGAAACATCCACGCTTATTGTCATCGAGCATAGAAACAGTGCAGACAGCACATGCCTGGCTGCGGCAGCTCTTTCCGGATGCAGGGCAGCTGGCAGGTGTCATCAGCCGGGGGACACAGCTGCTGACCAAATCAAAGCAGCGCCTGCAGGGCAACGCCGACACCCTGCAGGCTGCGCTGGGCTGGCGGGATGGCGACGGCCAGCTGGCGGCCTTTGTGGCCACCTATCCGCAGCCCTTTGCCACTGTCAGCCTGAGCGCCGAGGGTGCAGCACACAAGCTGCGGCTGCTGACCCGGGTGGTGGGCGCCAGCACGGAGCGCTGCCTGAGCAAGGGCAGCACTTACTTGAAAACCGGGCTGGAGTCAATGGCTGCGCACTACACACTGCTACAGGTAAGCGTTCTGGTTCCTGTTGTAGCTTGTGGCCTGTAGTTTCAAATCTGTCAGTGTGGTTGCAAAGAGCCACCCTGACGCTTACTGTGTGCTGCTGCTCTGTTGCTTTCTTGCAGGACCGCGCCCCCCATCAGCTGTTCAACAAAGCTGGCGAGCTGCGCCTCAGCTGGGTCAGCGGCGCAGCCGAGCCACGCTTCCTTGACGCCATGGGCATGACCCGGCCTGAGTACAACACCTTTGTGCGGGAGTGGCCACACAGCGAGGAGGGGCGGCGCCTGCTGCAGGGGCTCAGGTGGGCCGTTGGGGCTGGTTGGCTGCTGCCTTTGGCTGCCTTTAGCCGCAGGCTGATGCTCGTCGGGCCTTGCAAGTCCGGCATGGCATATTTGCATGGCCTGACGCAAATGCCACATGCGGCGGCATGAACCTCTGCATGCTGTTGGCATGTTGTGCCGCGTTCTTCCCTCACCCACCACCTCCCTATCCGCCCTGCGTGCAGGGCCGGCAGCGTGGAGGGCTGGCCACGCCCCATCTCAGCCGCCGAGGCGGTGCTGCGGTGGGAGGCTGAGGCGGAGCGGCAGCAGTAGGCAGAATGGCGGAATGGCGGATGGGTGCAGCAGCGGCGTTGGAGGACAGGCGGGAAGGCAGGCGGCAGCACGGCAGCCAGCCGGCTGCCGACAGCGACGGCGCCAGTGGTGAGGCGGTAGCATGACGCTACAGAAGCGAAGCCAGGGCTCGCCAACGGTTGATGCACAGCTGCCTGTTTGTGTGGTACCTTCTACGCCTAGCTGCGAGTTTGAGCAAGCATTGGCATATGTGAAATATAAACACATGGTGGATCACAATGGTTCGCCAAATGAAGTAATTGAGCGCTGTGCAGGCAGGACCGCTGTGGCAGGGCAAGCGAGTTCCAAGCGTGGACGAGGGGCAAGAGGGGTTGAGAAAATGCACGGTGAGAGATGAACAACAGCACAGGGCAGCAGGGTGGAGTGTGCACGATTAAGCAGGTGAAGAGTGAGGGGGCAAGCAGATGATGAAAGCACAGGCACGACGGCAAGCGTGTATCGACGGCTGACTTGAGCAATGAAGGCACGGAAGTAGGCGGATCGCAAGGGGTGCTGAAAATGTCGGTGGGTATGCAAGATGAGGTACTGATGCACAGGCGGGGCAGGGGCGGCTGAGCATCGCGCCCCAGAGCTAAGGGCCCGCATGGGCGCAATACATGTGTGCACAGCTTGCACAGCACGTGCATGGCAGCGATGCAAGTTGGCGGCCCAACAGAGGACCAGACCGACGCCCAAAATTATTGGAAGTCGCGAGATGCAGCAGACAAACTCTCTCTCATGCGGTTGCCACGCTTGCCATAGGAAGCAAGCAGCAGCCCTTTTGGGGCCCGGCCGCGGCAATCGCGTGCTTGTGGGATTTGAGGGGTGGCTGCCCGCAGCCTGCTGGGAAGCCCCCAGCGGCGGGCAAGCTTCAAGCGGCGTAAGTCTCAAGCAGGGCCGCCAGGCGGTCCTCGATGGCTGCAAAGCTTGGCCGCTGCTTGTGGTCGTCTTGCAGGCAGGAGTCGACAAGCTCCTGCAGCAATGGGCAGGCAGGAGCAGGGGGAGGTGGTTCAGAATACTGAGCTGAGCTGGCTCGCTCAGTATCCACAGCAATGGCAAACGCCCAAGGCAGTAATGCTCTGCATGCTCTGCACGCTGCCGGTGTGCCGCCACAAGCGCTGACCTGGAGGGGTGCTGGGCATCCCGCCGGCACTCGAAGCTTCTCCTGCTCCACAGTGACGGCGTACAGGATCTGAGCCGAGTGCCGCCCCGCCCACGCCCGCTCCCCGGACAGCATCTGCGCTCAACAGGCGGGTGGCAGGAGCGCAGCGCGCATTGTTGCTATTCAGGTGCAGTTTCTCAAGGGGTGCCCCGCCCACGCCCGCTCCCCTGACAGCATCTGCGCAGGTCAATAGACCAGGTGGGTGGGTTGATGGGTGAGAACTAGGAGACAAATTACGAGTGCATTCAAGAGCAGGCAGCGAGACCTGCACAAAAGACTTCCGAGTGCCCTCCAGCGCACCTCAATCAGGATCACGCCAAAGCTGTACACATCCACGGCCTTGGTCAGCAGCTGCCCAGAAATGAGCTCCAGCGGCATGTGGGTGACTGCAGTGGGGCAACAGAGAGGACCATGCAGGCTCAGGTGAGCGTGGGGCGGCACCTGGGGGCTAGCAAGAGCAGCGGTTAGCAGCAGCGGCAACAGCAGCGGCAGAAACAACAACAAGGACTCACTGCAGCCGCAGGTGGCGGTCTTCACAGCGTCCCGCTCCATCGTTCGAGCCAGCCCAAAGTCGGACACCTGTTGAGGGTTGGCGGCGTGGCAGCTGACTTTTATGTGCAGTGTGGCAAGGTGCGCGCTGGCATGCTCCACCTCCGCTGGCACGGCAGAGCACATCACAGCACAGCATGCGCCTGCACCAACCAAGCCTTGCTGCACGTCACAACCGTTTCAAGAGCCCAAAGGCGGCATGTGCCACACACTGCAGGAGCCAGTTGCAACGGCCGCAAAGCACGCGCCTTGGCGCAAAAGGGGCGGGGGTCGCCCGGCGGGGGCGGCCGCTTCGTGAGCAGGATGTTATTGGGCGTCAGATCGGTGTGGATGATATCTTGGGAGTGCAGGTAGGAAAGGGCCTGGGCGACCTCCTGCAGGGGTGGTACAAGGGAAGTGCAGGCGGTCCTGGGTAAGCAATTGGCGGCCGAAGGTTGTCGCACAAACCTGTCAAGTACGGGGCGCCCTAACCCCAGCCTGTTAGCCTGCCAAGAAAACCACAGACGCTCCCCCAAGCCTCCCTACAAGCCTGCCTGTGCGGTCAGCAGCACGGCGCGCAGGTCGGCAGGGGTGTCAGGATCTCGCTTCACTCGCAGCCAGCCGCGGTCGATGGCATCGCCCAGAGTGCCGTGGTTGCAGTACTGCACAGATTATGCAGGGAGGAGTGATATCAGGTGAGTTGTGCGCGGGTACAGCCGGCAGCAGGTGACAGCTTAGGAGGAGCGCGCAATCTAAAGCTGGTCCCTTCGCCCCGCCCCGCCCCGCCTACCTCTTGCACGATCCACATCTGCTGCATCGGGCGCCCGGCCATGCCGTCCACATCTTCCACGCCACTCAGCAGGGGGCTACCCAGAGACCAGAGCGACCCCGGGTCAGTTGGAGCGCTGCACCCGCTCTGGCTCGCCTCGCTGCCGCCGCACTCTGAGGGCTCTTGGCTGCTGCTCTCCTCCCACGCGAAGGTGAGGGTGGGCACGATGCACGGGTGCGCCAGCTTCTGGCTGCAGGGGCGGGCCGGGGCGGGGGGCGGGGGCAGCGGTGGGCGGTGAGGGAGCTGTGCAGCACCTGTGCAGACATGTGCAGCTAGGTTGCCCCGACATGCCCGCCTCCATGCGCACACAGCCAAGCAGCCCAACTTGCAAGCACTTGCAGAAACTCACCCCAGCAGCGCCTCGAGCATGGCACGTGTGGGAGTGTCGGCTCCAGGCGCGACGTGCGTGTCAACAATCTGTCGGGGGTGGCGTGAAAATTTCGCATCTGTGAGATTGAAAACGATGTGGGAGCATCGATGCATCTTTGGCAGCATATGGGCGTCGGAGTGTCGGCTCCAGGCGCGACGTGCGTGTCAACGATCTGTGAGGGTGGCAGGCGTGTGGGACAGTCTCAGCCTACACTGGGACGGCTCGGGAGCCCATCAAGCCCATGCACCCACCCAGAAACACAGTGGTTCACAAATTCCCGGGAGTCTAGGCCTTCCTGGAAATCTATCAGTGATTCAGTCCAACTAAGCAGCCACAGCTCCCAAGCCCACCTTCACTGCCACGGTTCGGGAGCCCATGGTGCCTCGGTACACTTGGCCGTACGAGCCGCTGCATGGGTTCAGCCAACGAAGCAAGCCAGTTAACGCCAAAGCCATCGAAGCTAGCAAGAGCAAGCGACGCGCAAATGCTTCTTCAAACAGAGCGCTGGTGCATGTTTGGCCACATGCCATCGCAGCTAAACAAAGCGCAGCTGACCATGCACAGCGGGCAGCACTGCCATGGCACGGACACAGCGTGCACAGCACACGCTGGCACCCATGCACAACTTGACTCAGTCACTCACCTGCCCAGCTTGGGCCCCAAATGGAGCCCAGCAAGCGCCACTGGCGGGCGCAGGCCGAAGCTGCTGAGCAGCCGCACGCTGGTGAGGCTGCTGCCGCCGGTGCTGCTGCCGCCCGCCTGGCTACCGTCGGTGCTGCCGGCAGACAGCATGCCCTGCACAGGAGTTGGGGCCGCAGGGAAGTTCAGTGCAAGACTTGCAAATCGAGCGAGCAGAGGGGCAGGTACCGCAGGCAGGTGGGGAGGTTGAGCACTGAAGTGCAGGAACTCAGCCGCCGCAGCCAAGCGGCAACAAAGTACTATTCCCAGCTGCTGCCCAAGTGTCATGCTGTGCCTTGGCTGACGGGCAAGTGCCATGCTGTGCTGCAGGAGCTGCGGGAGCTGCCGCTACCAAACAAAGGGAATACTGCTAAACAGTCCAGGAAACAGCATGCGACAGCTGGCGTCGCTCACCCGAGCAGGGTGGTCCCGAATCAGGCTGGGTGGGCTGCCCGGCATCACCTCCAATCTGGGGCTGCCCAGGCAGCTGTCTGCTGCTGGGGCGGCGGCCTGGGCCCCAGCTGGGGGCTGTGTGAAGGGGCTGAGCGGGATGGCCTGGAACCCAGCTGGCGGGTGCGTGAAAGGGCTGAGCGGCATGGCCTGTCCCAGCCCTGGCAGCTGCGTGAAGGGGCTGAGTGGGATGGCCTGGAACCCAGCTGGGGGCTGCGTGAAGGGGCTGAGTGGGATGGCCTGGCCCAGGGCTGGTGGTGGCTTGAAGGGGCTGAGCGTGGCGGCGGAGAGGGCGACGATGAAGTAGAGGCGTTCCAGTGCGGGCCGCTCTGCCGGGTCTGTGCCACAATTGAGCAAACAGGAGTGCTGAAATCAGAACCGTACAGGATGGAATACAGGCGGTCCAGTGAGGGCCGCTCGGCCGGGTCTGCGCCAGGTAGAGAGGAGCAAAATAGGGGTGGTGATAACAGACCCCATGCGAAAGGGGATTGCAGGTGGCAAGAATGGGAGGAGTGCAGCAGAAAGTGTGTGTGCCTCAGCCCAGCGCCCTGCCGCTTTCGCCAGCAACTGCGCTCCAACTGCATTCGCTTGCAAGCTACATGTGAAATGGCGGCGTAGCCACTCATCTGAAGACACAAACAGGTGCAAAGGCACTCACCCAAACCCTCCACAAAGTTGGGCACCGCAATGGTGGGCGCCACCAGGGACAGGTGGTCGCGGCTGGCGGGCCGCAGCTCCAGCGCCAGCTGCTTGCCGCAGGCGGGCACTGCATGTGGCAGAGCAGACAAGAGTTCATGTGATGCAGTGGGAACGTTGCAAGCAAGGGTGGGAATAGGGCAAGTGTACAGCTGCTTGCCGCCGGCAGGGCGGAGGATGGAATGATGCCGCGGAAATTGTTGACACGAGTGGCGTGGAGTACGTGCTTAGTCCAGGCTTGATCATTGCAGCAGTCCCCAGGGGTCGTACTGGTGATGTGCATCCACGCCAGCTACCCACCAGCAAGCCTCCTGCTGATCCCAGCCAATTCTGCTCGCCCACCTTCCACCACGATTGACAGGGGCTGGCGGAAGTGCGCCGCCTGGGAGGCCTGCCGCTGCACCTCTGGATGCACGCGCGACAAAATGTCCCACAGGCGGCCGCCCGCGTCCGGCGCTGCCTCGGAGTCGGGCCGGCCTGCGGGCATGGGTTTTGAAGAGTTGCGTATGATGAGCCAGGACGCTCAAGCGCCGGTTGGCAACTTGGCTGCTGCTCACTCGCCACCGCAGCAGTTGGGCAACCCATTTGGCCATCTTTTCAGCCGCCCATGCCCACGCCCTCCCTGCCCACCTGTCAGGCCGTCCCATTTGGCGTTTGCCCAGCGGATGGGCCAGCCATCGGCTGATGTATCGCAGAAGGCAACCGCGTCGTTGAAGCAGGACAGCGCACGCACTGCAGCACGAGTGATGTGCAGACAGCAGTGGTTGATGCGCCGCAAATGGAACGCGGCGTCGGCAAGTCATGACAGCGAGCGCACTGCGTACAAATCGTGCCTTGCATGCCGGGCGCCTTGTATGCAGCAGCCCATCTAGATGCACATTGGGTTTTGCCACATGGGTTTTCGCCACACATGCCGTGCCACAGCCCCATGTATTGTACCTGTCTTCGTCTGAATGGCCGCCAGCTCTGCCTGCCGCTGCCGCTCCAGCGCCTGCGGTGACAACCGCAGCAGGGCCACACTAAAAATGCCTGGCGTGTGGCTGCCAAGTCAAAAGGCAGCCGCCGACCGCACCAGCAGATGTTGCAAGTGATAGGAGTCGTGCATAGCAGGCCGCAGACTGGCCGGCTGACACGGTCAGCAACTCTCAGTGCGAAACAGCCTGCTCACCTTGTCACGCTCTAGCTCACGAACCACCAGCTCCGCAAACTGCGCCAGGCAAACAAAAGGGTCACGCAGGTGCCAGCATTTAGTGTTTAGTCTCTCCGGCATGCTCTAAATGCACACCAAGACCAGGCCTGCACGCCGCAGCCTCAAGTGCCGGGGTTCGCACAGCGCTGGCCGGCCTTGTATACAGCATGCAGCTATATCTCTGCTGACTTGCAGAGCTGCCCAGCCCCCACTGACGTTGCAGAGGATGTTGAGGGCGGAGGGCGGGAAGATGCGGGGCTTAATGTCCATCACTCCCAGGCTGCCCATCACGTGGCCATCGCTGGATATCTGCAGCATGAACGAGAGGCAGCAGGGCGGCAGGCTTGCAAGGCCACAGCTTCGGGTGGCAAGCAAGGTGCAGCAGCGACGGCAGGCATTTACAGTGGGGCGAGGATGGCCAGCCGAGCTGGTTATTGCGAGCAGAAGCACACCAGCCAGGGATTTTGCAGGCGCAGGCGTGGTTGACAGCAAGCAGACTCTGCTTCGTCAGATTTGTCAACCAAACCAGCTAGCCAATGCACACACCAACTGGAGGCAGCAGGCAGTGCAGCAGGCAGTGCAGCAGCGCACCAGCGGGGCGCCTATGTAGGAGCGGATGCCGATCTTGGCAAACTCGTTGTGCTTGAAGCGGGCGTCCTCCAGCGTGTCTGCAGCAGTGGAAAATGGAAAGAAACAACATGAATGCATTGGGGCAAACACGGTTTTAAAAGTATGCACCCAGTTGAGCTTCACTGCCGACCACTCTGGAGTTGCTTGCCGATCGCCCGAAACGAGCAAACCAAAATGCAGTACACGCACCTGGCACCACCATCATCCGTGGATTGGGCGCGCGCAGGCTGGCGTCGCAGAAGGAGTGCAGGCGATCGTGCGAGGCTCCAGGCTGCGCATCGCCCGCCGCGCTCTTCAGGTACAGTCGGTCGTCATCTATCAGGCCTACCACTGCTACAGGGACCTGCGCGGTGGGAGTGAGGCCGGCAGTGGCAATTGTGACGCGATACCTCCATGGCCCTTCCAACGCACCGGGTCTTGTGGACGTCTTCATGTGAAAACTCAGATGAAACAGCTGCCTCACCTCCAGCAGGTCCCGCAGCAGCGTGGTGATGCCGTCGAAGCGCCGCTCCGCGGGCGTGTCCAGCTGGTGGCAGTCGCTGCGGCAGATATGGGGTGGTGACTAGCTGGCTCCTCTGGGCCTGTAAAACTATCCGGGGCCTAGCCGCTTTAAAACCCGCATGATTCAACTTCAGCAGCAAAGCTGGCATGGGAGCTCTGCAGCGCGGCGGCATGCACAAAGGAGCGGCATGGCACCGGCGCGGCATGTGGCAGGGCGGCCGCGACACTCGCACCATCGCAAGCAGCTTGACGGCAAGTATACCGTGCTGCATGCACTACATGCTTGCAGTGAGTGAAAATCACTGCACATACAGCAATTTTTTACTCACAGCACGGCCCGCAGCCGCGCCGCCTCGCTCTCCGGCTTGTAGCAGCACGCGCCATCGGCGGCGGGCGGCGGCAGCGCGTTGCCGCTCGCGGCGGCGCCGGCACCGGCCCTCCCGCTCTCCGCTGACCCCACAGGAGTGGAAAGCGCGCAGCCCATGGGCTGTGCGGCGCCGGAGGGGGCTGCTCCCTCGGGTCTGTTTCTCACGGCTTGGCAAACGGCGCCGGCTGCCTCACGGCAGCATGTCTGAGGTCGTTTGAGTGGAGGGAAGCGCAGGCACGTTTGATCGGGACGGCATAAATAGCGGGTCACCCCCATGGTGGTGGGGCAGGTGCCTGCCGCCTACTACCTGGCGCTGCGCGCTGCAGCCACACATGGGGCGGGGCTGCCCAGCCCGTGAACCGGGCTCCAAACCTCGCACGGGGTAGCTGCAGCATCGTCACTCCTGTGGGAATGACCTGTGCATGTGGCGCGCACACACCCGCAGCAGCGGCGGCGTGCGCATGCGGCCTTGCGTCCCCGGATACTGCTGCGACCATGCAGCATTCGCGGCTGCGTAGCATAACAGCAACGGCCCACGCCAGGAGCAACCGCCTGCTCTCCTTCGTGCATCTTTATGCTCACTTTTAGAAAGTGGCCATCTTTCTGGAAAGCGTTGCACGCCTGCAGCGCACGCCTCGTCTGTCTCCTCGCTTGGCCTGAGCAGGCACAGGAGAGGTGCGGATCTGACACTTGGGCCTGCTACAGAGCGCAGTGCTGGCTAACTTCATTGTGGTGTTGCGCCTAGATGTCAGCAGCTTCCAGGCTCCAGATGACAAACGCACATGTCTGGCGAGACGCCAGGGAGCGGCAGCCTGCTCTCTTTGGGCACAAAGTGGCAGGCGGCAGGAGGGCGCTCCAAGCACGCTGCCACCCTGCGTCTCTCTAACACCAGCTTTTCCAGGTGATGTTTATCTGAACAAACTCATCAACACTGCCATATACACAGCCGGCAGGTGCTGAGCACTGCCTGCAAAGGGCGGCGGCGTGGCGCGGCAGCAGCGTGCACGGCGGCGGTGGCGGTGGCAACCCCCATGAACGGCGCGTGCACCGTGCTCTAGACATTGCGCGATCTCATAACGCTCTAATCCTGCGTTGGTAGCGCCAGCACGGCATCAGCGAGGGTGCGGAAGCCGACGAGTGGGCGGCGCCTGGCTCTGGGAGGGCGCCAGGAAGCGAGCAGCGCGGTGAGCATCACCGTGCCGCGCCCTCCTGCTACGCCAGGGCCCTCCCGCCCCACCACCTCGCCGCCGCCACGCCGCTCGATGCAGGCACACCCACCTTCGCCCTCCTCATCCCCCACCCCCCTCTGTCCTGCTGCTGCAGTTCGGTGAGCACATTGCCATGCATCTGGCCAGCTTCCACGTGTGTGTGCGCCCTGCCGCACCCCTGCGGCTGGAGCCTCGCCTGGCGGTGCGCAGCACTGGACGGCGTGTGGGCGCCCGCAGGTGTGCTGCCTGTGTGGGCTGTTTGTGTTGTTGGTGCCTCTGCTAATGTGCGGTTGCTTGTGCTGGTTTGATGGCAATGTCAAAACAAACTCCAATTTGTCCTATTGCAGATCGCTGGCGAGCGCACAGGCTGGGCACCCAGCACAGGCAGGCAGCAGGAACGGCGGCAGCGGCAGCAGCAGCAGCAGTTCAGCAGGGAAGAAGGCAAGCCGCAGAGGCAGTGAAAAGGAGCCGCAGCCGCAGCTGCAGGACTGGCTGAAGCAGGAGCAGGGGCTGCAGGCGGCAGATGCAGACCAGTATGCACGCCATCTGGCTCTCGTGTTTGGCTCGCAGCAGGCGGCGCTGCACAGCCTGCCCGCCACGTTTGAGTGGTGCCGCAGCCGCGGGCTGTCGGGCTTGGAGACGGCGCAGCTGCTGGACCGCATTGCATTTAAGCGGCAGGACAGTGTGGTGCAGTTTGCGGCCCTGGTGCAGCCGGTGTGGCAGCTGCTTGACAGCCACATTACGGCATATGTTGAGCCGCTGCGGCAGGCGGGCGCCAGGCTGCCCAAGCACACTAGCCTGGCTGGGGTGCTGCGCGGCAAGTCTGCAGCAGCAGAGGCTCTGGGCATGCCGCCCGGCCATGTGGAGGCCTGGCTGGCGGCGGTTGGGGAGCGGCTGCCAGCTGCAGCCGTCGGCAGGCTGCTGACGACCCACCCAGAAGCTGTCGTAGGCAGCCCCGCAACAGCGCTGGCAGCGATCAGCTGGGTGGTCACTGAGCTGGGCGCAGCAGACCCAGCAGGCTTGATCGCTGCATCGCCAAGCCTGCTGGCGTATGAGGCAGCCACCCTGCAGCGCAACCTCGACAGCCTGCAGCAGGCGGCCGGCGCGACAGCCGAGGCCGCACAGCGGCTGGTGCTGAAGCAGCCTCGCTTGCTGATGTCCAGCACAGAGACAGTGCAGGTGGCACTTGCCTGGCTGCGGCAGCTTTTCTCAGATGCAGATCAGCTGGCAGATGTCATCGACCGAGGCTCACGCCTGCTAGGTTGCTCAGAGCAGCACCTGCAGGCCAATGCGGACTACTTGCGGCAGGCGCAGATGCAGATCAGCTGGCAGATGTCATCGACCGAGGCTCACGCCTGCTAGGTTGCTCAGAGCAGCACCTGCAGGCCAATGCGGACTACTTGCGGCAGGCGCTGGGCTGGCAGGACGGCGATGGCCAGCTGGCTGCTTTTGTGGCAGACCACCCATGTGATTTTGCTATTGTGAATCTCAGCAGCCAGGAAACACAGCACAAGCTGCGGCTGCTGAGCGAGGTGGTTGGCGTCAGTGCACAGCAATGCCTTCGCAGTGGCATTAGCTATTTGAACAGGGGCCTTGAGGGCATTTGCGCTCGCTACATGCTGGTGCAGGTGAGGAGCCCTGCTCTTATGCGCAATTGTGTGGTTTTTGCCCATCGTCCTGACCGCCGCTGGGCTGACGGCTCAGCTACTGCCCTGCCACCCACTTCCTGGCGTGGTCGGCACTGCTTGCAGGAGCGCGCTCCCCGCCTGCTGTACAGCCGCAGAGGAGAGCCGCGCCTCAGCTGGATCAGCAATGCCAGCACCCTGCGCTACCTTGATGCCATGGGCATGACCCGGCCTGAGTACCACGCTTTTGTGCGGGAGTGGCCGCACAGCGAGGAGGGCCGGCACCTGCTGGAGGGACTCAGGTGGGTGGGCTGGATAAACGAGTGCAGTTCGTGGCTGCATGACTGGGTTTCCCCTCTGCTTGCCCGTCTGGTGTGTTGGCTGGCTGCCTGCCCTCACTACGGGGCATGTGCACTGTTCACAAGTTTCAGCCACCTTTTTGCTGCTTGTGTCTGCAGGGCCGGCAGCGTGGAGGGCTGGCCGCGGCCCGTCTCATTCGCCGAGGTGGCGCAGCGGCAGCAGGTGGAGGCAGAGCAGCGGCAGCAGACAAAGGCCGTGCGGCGCAGGGGCGCGGCAGCGGCGATGGACGACAAGCGGCAGGGCAGGGGGCAGAGCGGCAGCAAACCGCATTCGGGCGGTCCTGAGGATGGAACGGCAGCGTAGCATGCGGGCATCCTACTGCAACCAGCGCCTGCGGGGCGACACATTCGTGTGCGTTTGTTTCAGGATTGGATTTGTGGCTGCTCGGCTTTGCCTGGTTTATGCAACATACAGGAATGAGTGAGTGAATAAGCACCCCAACCCGGCCATGCGAAGGCGGCACTGCCATCAGGTGGTTGCCGCGCTGCGAGTCCCTGCTGTGTGTGTGCTCTGTCTGGCTGCGCTGCCCCAAGCAGGGCAGCCTGGGCTGCAGCTTTGCCAGGCTTTTTCGCTGCTCGCTAGCGTTCAGCTGGATCCATTGCATGTGCCGCCTGCCTCTGCCGCCAGTACTGCGGCCAGCGGTGTGTGGCGGAACACATTGGTTGGGTCCACTCGCTGCTTCACCTGTTGGCGAGGTTGGGAGTAGCGAGAGAAGGGAGGTTGGGCTGCCGATCAAACATGCAACGGCCTCTGAGGAGGCGCACTGCTGGGGTGCAGGCGCCACACCAAAGGCCAGCATGTGACGTGCATTACTGTGCATTTGGGGAGCCCAGGCAACCTTCGCCTCGCTGCTTTACCTGCCGTGCAAATCAGACCTGCTGCTCTTCAGCAGCCGGCAGCAGCAGTCGGCGGCAGGAGCAGCAGCGGCAGCAGCAGCAGCACAAGCGGCCTCACCCGGCGCAACCGCTCCAAATTGGCCGCACCCCGCACCGTCAGCGCCGCCTGGCCGTACTCCATGTGTTGATCTATGCAGGATGGCGGTTGGAAGTTGACATTAGTGCAAGTGAGGGCTGCAAAAGATTCAAGGCTGCACTCCACCATTCACCTGGGCTGTACTCCACCATATTGATGTACGGCTTCTGAGCCTGGCAGAAGGGCGCCAGTGCCTTCAGCGCCGCCGCCGCATATGCGCTCCCCTGCTCGTGCACCGCTGGATCGGTCCAGCCCGCCTGCACCACCCACTGCACGTCTGCATGGCATGGGGAACGGCAGACAAATGAGGTATTGGTTAGCAGGAGGTGGCATGGTGGAAATATTGGGGTGCATTGGTGCAGGCATCGTGCAGCATAGCCCGGCAGCGGGTGGGACACAGCAGCAGGGCGGCAGAGGGTGGCGCGGGTCCACACGAAGCAGGAGCAGCAGCCCAGCACAAGCCCCAACTGGTGAGAAGTTGTTGCGCGCACCTCCCTGCCAGCCAACGGGCGCCTGGCTGTCGTGCAGCCGCCCGCCCAACAGCTCCACAAACGCCAGGGTTGTGTGGCAGCCGCAGGGCACCTCGTCCGCCGTCCAGCGCACCAGCTCATCGATGCAGGCGTCGGTGAGCTGCAGTGGGACAAGTTGAGGGTGAGGGGAATAGTCACAGGGATTCAGGAGGTTACAAGTCTTGTTAGCTACAAGCCCACCAGCTCATCGATGCAGGCCTCGGTCAGCTGCAGTGGGACAAGTTGAGGGTCAGGGGCAAAGTCACGGGGAGTACTGCTAGGGTACAGGCCTTTGCTGGTTACAAGCCCACCAGCTCGTCGATGCAGGCTTTAGTCAGCTGCAGTGAGGCAAGGGGCCAACTTGAGGCGCAAACAGGAGTTTTGCATGCTGCCCGGCTCTCACACTGCCTGCATGCCACTTTACAAATCCCTCGTCCACCCCACATGTGCACCGACCTGCTCCGCCTTCAAGTGTCCCCCCGCCCATGTCTCGCAATGCTCGCCATGTCACCCGCCAGATCCCTCCCGTTTACAAGCAACTTGCACCCACCTGCTCTGCCTTGAGATGGCCCCCGGCCCAGCTCTCGTAGTGTTCTGGAAACGCGGCCAGCAGGCCAGCAATGGCGGGGGCATGCGTGGACTGCGTCTCCTGCCAACTGGCGGCTCCCACAGTGTCCTGCCAGTGGGAAAAGGCAGGGGGCGTGATGGGCAGCAAATGTCACTTGCAATGCCAAGCGTCCCTTGCTCAACAGAACCCCCGTTCCAGCTGCAGCATCGGTTCTGCAGCTGCGCTTCCAGCATGTAATACGGTTCTGCGCTTCCAGCATGATATACAGTACTGCCCTTGCCTTGATGGGCCCCAGCACGCGCAGCGGGCGCAGCAGCTCCGCTTTCTCCTCGGCACTCGCCTCGCCCGTTACAACCACCTGCCATAGTCAGCAGGGCAGACGCGGCAAATTGCCTTAGGCTGCAGGGTTTGGCCGCAAGGCTGGCGCAGGCAACTGCAGGGCGGTCGCACTCCTTGCTGCTAGGCACTGCCAAGTGCAGCCGCCAATGTTGAATGATCGGCAGGACAACTGCTCAGGGGCAGCAGGCACCCACCAGGGACACCAGCAGCGGGCCCAGCGTGGGATGCACCAACCGGGCGGGACAGCATGTACATGTAGCAAGCGAAAGCTCCGCAGCACGGCAGCAGCACCCACAAGTGACACCAGCAGCGGGCTCAGCGTGGGATGCACCAACCGGGCGGGACAGCATGTACATGTAGCAGGCGAAAGCTTGGCAGCACGGCGGCAGGCACCCACCAGTGACACCAGCAGCGGCCCGATTGCTGGGTCCACCACCCGGGCAACATTGAAGCCGATGGAGGGGGTGGGAACCACCACGTCTCGCACAAAGCGCAGCACCGCCCTGCGGCAGGGTGGCGATGCATGACTTGCGCTGGGAGCCGGATGCATGGTGGGAGGGCATGACCGACAGTGCGCAGCAGGGAGGCCGGCAGGGCCGTTCTTCTCGTGATGTTAAAGTGAAGGGAAGCAGCAGCATGCCCTTTGCAGGGCAAGCAGGCTGGAGCCGCTGCGGGGCACCGCATGCCTGCTAAGATCGCAGCATGACCACAGCAGGACGCATTGAGCTAGCCAGCATGACCACAGCGTGGGCCCAGCAGGCAACCCGCTGCACCGACCCTGCCCACCTGTAAGTGGCGTGCCCCGGCTCATCCCGCCAAGCCAGCACGCCGCAATAGAAGTTTGACACATCGTGCAGCTGCAGCTTGAGCTTCGTGGCGACGCCCAGGGCAGTGCCTGCGGGGAGATTGGACATGGGGAATGGCATGCGAGTGGGCATGGGCACATGTGCATCGGATGCCGACATAGCATGAGGCGGCATGGCATGGCATGGCATGGCATGGCATGGGTCGGCATGGCATGATCCGACATGGCACGGCATGGCATGGGCGCTGAACCCTGAGTGCACGATATGCATGGTATGGCATGGGCTGTCCGGATCAATCACGCACCTGCGCCCTTCAGCGCCCACAGCAGCTCTCGATCGCGGTCGGCGGTGGCGTGCACCTGCAGCCAGCCAGCGGCCAGAACAAGGCAGGTTGCAGTGCGCCATGGACACCCAGAAGCAACGCGCATGCTGCATGGCTGGAAGGTAACATTTGGCAAGCGCAGCACAGAGCCAGTCTGCCATCACAACCTTGGCCCCCACCCTCATTGCCTGGCAAGCCAATGCTGGCATGCACGTGCATGCCAGTATATGTGCAAGCGCAGCTAGCTGGGAATCGCACTACAGGGCGTCTGCCAGCATCACTGTGGCCTTGTTGCCTGGCAAGACACTGCAGCCATAGATACATGCAGCTGGTAAGCTCACCACAGAGCCATCGGCCAGTACCACTGTGGCCTCCAGAATGTTGTCTGCCGTGGCTCCGTACGCCCTTGACAGCAGGGACAGGCCGCCATTGAGCGCCAGGCCGCCCACACCAACCACGCTGCACACGCCCAGGGGCGCCGCCAGCCTGTATGGCAGGGCAGGGCAGGGGGCTCCGCGTGCCACTATGTGGGTCGCAACGAGGGTGCAGGGGATGAAGGGTGTGCAACGCATGCCGGCATGGATGCGCATGTCTGATGTGGCAGCTGTGCAGCGGAAGTCTGCGCAGCTGCTTGGCAGCAGCGGCATGAGCGGCAGCAGTGTCCTGGCAATTCTGTAGTGCCTGCAGCTGTGCCATGCCCCGGCAACCCCTTCTGGGCAGGCGCGTCTCCACTGTATTGCGGCACCCACCCGTGCAGCGCTGTCTCAGTATCCACATCGCAGGCCAGTGCGCCGCCGTCCACCACAGCTGTGCGGCTCTCGGGATCCACATACACGCTGCAGCGGGGCAGAGGGACGGCAGGTGGAGGGATGGCAGGCGGAGGGATGGCACAACAGCTCTCACAACGACTCGTCTCGGAGACAGCCGGAAAACAAGGTTCAGGCAGACCCCTGCTCGCCTGCGCATGAGGGACATGTCCAGCATGACCCCGCCATCCACCCAGCAAGGGTTGCCTGCACATGGCGGGCAGCGGCGGCAGGAGGGCGCACTTGCTCAGCTCGTGCATGTGGTTGCATGCACCGCAGCGTGCAGGCTTTGCACAATTTGGGCTGCGCCACCTGCTGTGCAAGGGAATCCCCGGCCAATCCAATGTCACGCTCAAATCTCATCAGAAATCGCCTGTGCGCACCTCCCCCATGCCCGCCACACTTCACCGCCAGCGGCAGGCCGCGTGCCGCCGCCCACTTGACCGCCGCCGCCACGTCAGCCGTCCCTGGACGCAAGCCAAGCGCAGCGTGTTTGGATCGGCTGGTGCACATGCGGATGCTTGAATGCAGAAACTCCAAACGCTGCTGCCATCACAAAGGCGTGCGAGGGCAACGGCCGCCACACCTCGCGGCTGAACAATGACCGCCGGCGACGGGCGGCGGGGCAGGGCGGCGTTTGCAGGGCTCACGGCCCAGACCCGCAGCGCCTCGCCGACCGCATCTTGATCCTGTCCGGGCAGCAGCACGCGGCCCTTGATCGCCCCACGCAGCTCTTCGACCTCCTCAGGCACCGCGGCGCCCATTGCTGTAGCGGGAACGACGCCTGATAGACGTGTGGATCACGACAGAGTCCGCAGACGCAGATCGGAATGTCGGGCCGGTCGGCAAGCTGCGATGATCCCTCAAATGAGCGCCGCCGCCAGCCACACATTTCAGCTGTACCGCCGCCGCCGCCTGGTCGCGATCTTATCTTCCCTGCACTGATCGCCGTGGCATCTCAGATAACTGAATGCCTCAATGTCGAAGAGGGCGAGGGCAGGATGTACCCTGCTGCACTCCAACGGGAAGCGCATCAGAAGTGCATCCTCACATGCACCCGCTTGGGTGGCGCAGGCAAGCGGGAGCCTATTGCACTGATACCTGTGGCCGCCGGCCAGCAGCTGGGCATCATGCTCTCCAGGAGACCTAAGCTTTGCGATGTTACACTGGAGGGCTATCTTGAGATAAGCAATGCAGGTATGCCGAGGTCGGTGCAAGTACAATGCCTTCGGAAGCGGACTAAATGCAGGCCGTGGTTATTCAAAAGGATGCGTTGCCGGTCGAGTGGGGCAGGGCAGCCAGGTGCCACAAAGCCACCAGCCATGGCGCATCCCAGTCAAGCGAGTGTCAGCAGCGGGAAGGGTGGTAGATAAAAAGCATAACAGGCAAGCTATAGCAGGCATTCGCCCGTCACAGCTGTCTTGTAAGAAAACAACTTGGCGCCCAGGCGAGAGGCAGCTGCGGCAGCAGCCAATGCAAGCGACTGCAAGCAAGCAGCGCGGCGTCATCGCCGTCTGGACAGTGTGGCTGCATCGACTTGCAGGTCGGTCAGGTGAGGCACACGGAAGCGAGCCGCCACCTCTGCAATATCCACCTGCCCGCGGTTTTCTAGCCACACAAGCGCGGCAGTCATGTATTCGCCAATCGTCTCGTGCCGACCCCACGCCACCTGCAGCAGAGGGGGCGGCGGGGCAGCTACTAGCATCAGGATCTCCGCTTCCTGAGACATATTGCCTGCCTCTACGCCGCGTGTGACACTCATCATTCGTGCCAAGATGCCTGCACCAACGACTCTGCCCCAGCAGCAGCAGCACGAAACAAAATCGGCCTGGCATCCCCCGCTCACCCCGAGGCAGTCAAAGATGTGCAGGGACAGCAGGGGCGCAAACTTGATGCCCTGGTCCGGCTGCAGCAAGGGTGCAAAATGAGCACGGGTACAAGATGGCGAGCAGAGCTTGGTGTAGTTGCAGAGCAGCCGGGCAGCCTTTCCAGCAGTGCTTAGTTGGCTGATTTGCCGGATGGAACGGGTCGGCACAGCACGACACATCGCAGCACCGCACAGCGACGCACAGCACACCACCACATACCACAGCACAGCACGGCGCACCATGTTTTCCAGGTCAGCCTCCATGGGGCCGTTTGTGTAGCTCCGGAACTCAAACCACTTGGCATCCTTCAAGTCAACTGTGGTAGACCAAGGCACACGGCGGCAAGCGGGGAGACCAGGCAATCAGTAACAGAAAAGCAATTCACCCGCCCGCCCGCTTTAAGCGTGGCAACCGAGAATAAGCAGCAAGCAGGGGTCGATTGGCCCCCATCCCGCCCACCACATCTGGCCACCCCCCGCACCCTGCCGCCCACACCCACCTGCCACCATATCGGTGCCATCCAGCAGCCCTCGCTCCTTGAGCCGGCTGTGCAGCAGCGCCGCCAGGCTGCCGGAGATGTAGGGCGAGCAGCTGGCAAAGTAGGCGGGAGTGACGGGCCGGGGGAAGACCTGTGGAAGCAGGGAGAGCGGATCAACTTGCAGGTTCAACTTTATGCAGAGGTGCACCCTACAGCAGCAGTCCTGCTGCCCGGCACATGCGCCTGTCCCAGCAGTGTCCATCAGTGATGCAAGCGAGGCGCAAAAGGCAGCGTATCCAGCCATGGCGCCCTCAGCGCCCTCGTCCGCACCTGAATCTCGGCCACCGCTGTTCCGCGGCCCTGCAGCAGCGCAATGTTCTCCCCCACCTTGGCCGCCATGCCTGCAGCGCGAAAACATATTCATCAAACACTGGAGGTGTGACACCAGCACCATGTTAGTCCAACAACAGGTGCAGCCCGCAATCCCAACGGCCCCTCCACAGGGTCAGCAGCACCTGCGGCGGCAGTGGCCATGGAGGCAGCAACTGTATAGCCGCCGCAGCAGCAGGGGCGGCGGAGTGGCAGCAGCGCAGCAGCAGCAGCAGCAGCAGTTTAGCAGCAGCAGCAGCAGCAGCGCATAGCAGCTTGCCTTCGTCGCGAGGCATGTGGATGTAGAGGGTTGGGGGCATGGGCCCCAGGCCTGATTCGTCCAGCAGCTGCAGCTCCTTGCCAAAGTTTGGGGGTCCGATCACCTCTGCATGGCGTGCAGAGGTTGGCAGGGTTAGCTGTCAAAAGTTGGGGGGCCGATCACTTCTGTTTGTTGCGTTTGGGCAGGCAGTGCGGGCACACACCAGTGAAGTGAGCGCATGGCAGGCAAGACGTTCGCTCTGGTTGCAGAGGCAGGTGGCATTAGCGGACCAGGCTTTCAAGCAAACAAATGCAAGCACTAGCGTTTGGGCGCACTCGCCTCCGACTATGCCGCTGAACTTGACCAGGCGCGGCAGGCGCAGTCCAAACCCTTTTCAACCTCCGAAAACAAACCAGCAAGCTGTTACCCACCTCCAACCACGCCGTTAAACTTGACCAGGCGCGGCAGGCGCAGCGCGAGCGAGCCGCCAGAGCTGGCGCCGTCCACATACACTGGGGCGCCCGCTGGCAGGCCCAGCTTGGCAGGGAACTGTGAGGAATGCGCAGGTGAAGAGAGCAGTTGAGAGTGAGACTGACAAACGGATGCTGTGAGCTTCCGCCACATCTGGGCCACCACCTCCATATCAAATTGACCAATCGAGCATACACACCAAGGCCGCAGCAGCCCACCGTGGAAATGACCTCCACAACCGCTGGCGCATCAGCTTCCAGGCCGAAGCAGCGCCCCTCCCGGCTGCGGTCCCGGCTGCTGACTGCCACCACAGCATAGCCACGCGCAAGCGCCTGCTTCGTTTTGGCCACTGAGTTGGGAAGGCCTGCGTGTGCGGATGTGTAAGTGGGAGCAGTGCTTATCGGGTTATTATTATCGGTGCCCGGCCAAGGATGGAGGGGCAGAAACCCAGGAGAGGAGCGGCCAGCAGCCTAGAGAGGACAGGGCGCTGCCTCAGCCCAGCAGCACACAGCATGCCAGGCACGCTCGCTGCTGGACACTGCGCCACCATGCCTGCCCCACCTTGGCAGGTGCTGCAGCCCTGGCTCGAGTACGGCCAGAAGTCGCCTGCGGCAGGGCAGCAGCACCGCCAGGTATGAGCGGGCAGGCACAATGGGAGGGCACGTGGCAGCCAAGGACCATCGGCTGCCTATGAAGGTGGCGGCAGCGGCGGTCTGTTGGTGGTCCGGTTAGCCGCCCCATAAAGTGCAGCACGCACGGCAGTTGCTGGTGGCACAGCTGGGCAGCTCGCTGGCACAATGCAAGTCCGCAAGCCTACCCACAGCAGCTGCCGTTCCCGCCCACCCAGGCACCTGCGCTGCGGCCGCACTTGTGCAGCAGCACAACCATCCCGATCGGCTGCTTGGGAACTTGGTACAGCACCTCCTGGCCCAGCACATCGGCGCTGACTGGAGTCAGCGGCTGGGCGGCCGCCAGCCGGCGCCGGGCCAAGCCATTGCCGCCGCTGCCTGCGCCTGTCGCTGGGTCCCCGCTGCCCACAAGGCGCCGGCGGTGGAAACCCGCTCCTGCCGGGAGCTGCTGCGATGGGTCCACGGCTAGGGCTAGCAGCAGGGCTGCCAGCAGGGCGCGGGTGCGGCCCATGGGTGGGCGGCAGCTGCGCCGCCGGTTGGGGGCGCCGGCGAGTGCTGCCGAGCCGGCGGCGAGGAGCGGGTGCGCGCCGCTCGTTCTCCCCGCTCTCTACCCAAATCCGATCTCGAGCGATCAGCCACTCGGGCGCTGTGGGTGGCGCTCAGGCGCCTCGCCGACAGCGGTTGGAGTTGGGCGGAGCGCTCGGGCTCCCACGCCGGCAGCGGGCGGGCCACGCACACCGTGTCAATGAAATGTGCGCAGAGGGATGCCGGGATGGCCAGCGCCGTTCGCTCGGATGTCGGGTGAGCTGGCGAGCGGCGGCGAGCTGCAGCTGCCGCCAGCCAAGCTGCAGTGGTTTCATCTCATGTGTGGTTGGCCTGGGTAGTACACAAGCAGAAGCAGCAGCCATGTAGGTTTGCAACTGCCTCAGCCTTCCAGGCACAGCGCGCATGCCTGCTGCCGTGCGGGGCTGCCCGCCGCCTGTAAAATGCCGGCCCATCCGTCGCCAACACGTGTCTGCCCATGGATGCCCAAGCATGCCGCCTGCCTGCCTTCCTATACGATCTCCGCAAGCGCTCCATGTGCACTCAACCACAATAGCCTGTCCCTCTCGGGAGTACGCAGTCAGCAACCCATCAGGCTAACAGGCACAGCATGCCCATTGCCGATTGCAAAGGACAGCTGCAGAGGGGGAGAGGAAAGGATGCTGGCCCCCGAGCGGCAAGGGAAGCGCACACAAGCAGGCTCATCACCTCATGGTATACGGCTCAACCAACCAATGTGTCAATGGCACATGAGAGGATGCCCCGGCAGGCCAGTCTGCATGGCAAAGGTGCTCTGCATGGCTCCGCTGCCGGAAGCCACATGCCGGACGGTGAAAGCTGCAGCTTGCGAGGCGACGCTGACAGCTTTCCCACTGCACATCCGATTATCATGACAACATGGCTGCCATGGATGAGCGTGGGTTGAGCCATGCAGGCGGGAGTGTCTTGCACAGACGTAAATCTTACTTGTGGCGCATGTTGCTGCTCGCACGAGCGGACGCCGACCCCGCCCTCCCGCCGCTCCCGCCGCTGCTGCCAGGGCTGTCGGCCTGCCCAGCCTGCCGCGTAGACAGCTGTGGTGAGCGTTGCAGCTTGCGGGGACGAGCCAGAAGGCGCGGCCCCGCGTTTGACGCGGGCCAGCTGGGGCGGCCGAACAGCTGTCCCGCGGCCCGCCCACAGCGATAAAGCGGCCCGCTTGCAGCGGCCTGGCCATCAATTTGCCTTCACTCACAACCACATATAAGCCTCCAAAGCCTCAACGCAGCGCTCAAGGCCAAGAGCCACACCACACCTCCCAGCTCCCCTTGCCCCAACACCATGCAAGCCGCCCTCAAGATGCTGCTGGCCACTCTGATGGCCTGCATGATGGTGATGGCCAGGTGCGAGGCGGCATCAAGCATGGGCCGGTCGGGCCGCGGGGGCAGGCGGGCTTTTCGGGCAGAGGGTCGCCAATTGAGACACTGCACTGCAATCAGCCGCCAATGGCAGCTCCAGCACCGGCATTGCAGCAGTCGCCCGCTTGCCAACGGGCGGTGGCGCCCACCACCTGCAACCCCGCCTTGCGTCATTGCCGCTGCGGCAGCACTTCGGTAGATTGCATGAGCCAGCTCACATCGCTACCTCGCACCCCTTCCAACCGTCCCACATCCCCTGCCCTCCCCGCTGCCGCAGCGCCGGCCGCCCACCCAAGCGGGACCCCGTCCAGACGTGCATCGCCCAGCAGGACTGCATCGCGCGCGGCACGCGCGCCGTGTGCGCTGAGGACGTGCTCACCGGCCGCACGGGTGCCTTCCCAAACGTGCGATGACAGCTGGCAGATAGCCTTGCATGTTGCTGTATCACGGGCTGGGGAGTGCACCGATGCAGTGAGCCGTTGCATGCCGGCAGCGAAATGCAGCAAACAGAGGGAAGTGCTGCTGATCCGTGTTGCTCTTGCGTCCATGTCTTGCTGCAGGCCTGCTACATGTCCTGCGCCAACAAGATGATCGGCGTGGCGTGGCGCAAGCTGTACTCCTACCAGACCAGCAAGTACTGCCAGGCCCACTGGCTGTCCGACCCCGCCTGCTCCACCTGCTGAGCTCGTTTGTTGTGTGCACCTGCACCCACCGAGCGGTCATGCTGATGCCTCAATGCCTGCTGCCCAGCTCGCTCATCGCTCATTCATGCCCCGATGCCTCGGCCACTTCTGTATCACCTGCCCATTCCTTGTATGCTGATGCTCCCGAGTCACAACATCCTAATCCTGATTGCTGATCTCATGCCACCCATCAAACCGCCTGCGTTTGCCACCCTCTCACCCCATCACCCAACCGCTGCTTGCTCTCTCTCTCTCTGTCGACCTTCTGTTCACAACCGCTCGGCAGGCTTACATTGATGCCACGCTGCAACTCAGCGGTCCGCTGCCACTGTAACAGAACAACTGCACATTCCAGCAGCACAGGGCAGCACTTCAGCACGACTTGCCGGTTCAGCTCGCTTGCCGCTCACGCGAGCCTCGGCTGCGCCGTGCCGCCGCCGCCGCTGCTTGCCACTCCTGCCTGCTTCGCTCTACTGCGCCTCTGCTCGCCACTGCTGCGCCTCGTGCCACGAGGGCGGCCGCGGCCAGCCCTCAACACCGCCGGCCCTGCAGGCGAGGCAGTGAAGGTGGCTGAGACTTGCGCTGGTGATGGCAGGAACCCAGCCAACACATGCAGTGCAGCCATCTGGTAAGAGCGGCATCAAGCTGTTCAGCTAGCCAGACCGCTCACCTGAGCCCCTCCAGCAGGCGCCGCCCCTCCTCGCTGTCCTTCCACTCCCGCACAAAGGTGTTCAGTTGGGCGCGGGTCATGCCCATTGCATTAAGGTAGCGTGGCTTGTCGGCATTCGTGATCCAGCTGAGATGCAGCTCGCCGGCTTTACTGAAAAGCAGGTGAGGGGCGCGGTCCTGCAAGGGAGCATCAATGTGGCAGTCAGATGCATGCATGGGGAGGTTTGAGTTGGGATGGCGAGCAGGAACCAGCTGAATCAGGACACCGCCATCCATTGGTTCCGCAGCATGCTTCGTTTCGAACTGACAACCGCAAATGCACAAAAGGCAAAAGGCATGGCACCACATGGCCCCTCACCTGCACCAGCATATAGGTGGCAGCCATCTTCTCCAGCCGGTACTTGAGATAATTGCTGCCCGTGGCAAGGCACTTGTCAGCGCGGACGCCAACCACCTTGCTCAGCAGCCGCAGCTTGTGCTGCGTGTCCTCGCTGCCGAAATTTACGATGGCAAAGCCCTGCGGGTAGGCGGCCACAAAGGCCGCCAGCGGGCCGTCGCCGTCCTGCCAGCCCAGTGCAGCCCGCAGTGTGTCGGCATTGCCCTGCAGGTGCTGCTCTGAGCAGCATAGCAGGCGTGAGCCTCGGTCAATGACGGCTGCCAGCTGCCCTGCATCCGGAAAGAGCTGCCGCAGCCAGGCAAGTGCCACCTGCACTGTGCCTGTGCTGGAGGACAATAAGCGTGGCTGTTGCAACACCAGCTGCCGAGCCTGCTCAGCCGTCCAGCCGAGCGCCTGCTGCAGGCTGTCAAAGTTGCGCTGCAGGGTGGACACCTCGTAAGCCAGCAAGTTGGGCGACACAGCAAAGAAGGCTGCCGGGTCTGCTGCACCCAGCACGTTGACTGCCCAGCTGATCGCTGCTGCGACTGTGGCGGGGCTGCCGGTTACCACGTTTGGCAGACTGACCAGCAGCCTGCCAATGGCTGCAGCTGGCAGCTGCTGCCCAACCGCCGCCAGCCAGGCCTCCACATGACCGGGCGGCATCACAAGCGCCAGCGCTGCTGATTCACTGCCGCACAGAACCCCAGCCAGACTGGTGTGCTTGGGCAGCCTGGCGCCCGCCTGCCGCAGCGGCTCGACGTACGCCGCAATGTGGCTGTCAAGCAGCTGCCACACCGGCTGCACCAGGGCCGCAAACTGCACTACATTCTCCCACCGTGCTAATGCGATACGGTCAAGCAGCTGCACCGTCTCCGACCCCTTCAGCCCGCGGCTGCGGCACCACTCAAACGTGGTGGGCAGGCCGTCCAGCGCTGCCTGCTGCGAGCCAAACACAAGTGCCAGCCGCCGCGCATGCTGGTCTGCATCTGCCGCCTTCAGCCCCTGCTCCTGCTGTAACCAGGTTTGCAGCTGTGGCTGTGCCTCCTCAGTGCTATCGATAAAGCGGCCTGCTGCATCTCTTAGCCGGGATTGCTTGCCGCTCCCACCGTCGCTGCTGGCACCGCTGTTGTTAAGCTGTTCTGGCTGCCCAGCTGCCGCCGCACGCACAAGCGACCTGCAATAGCGGGACAAGGTGCTTATGCGCCTTTTTCTGGCCGTGTATGGCACCAATTCCGGCAGCATCAGCACCTTTGCCATGCAAAGCACCAAGCGAGCTGAGCAAAGCCACGCACCTGCGGTGGCAAGTGCGGCGCCCCGGGCCGCCCGCCGCCACACGTGGCTGCAGGCGCAGCGGCGCAGCCGGTGGGGCATGTACACGCAAGCTGGTCACCTGCATGGGCGACCGCTGCAAGAGCAAGACAGGGCAGGAAGGCGGAGCGGCTCAGCTAGTGCGACGCGGTGAGGCAGCAGCAGCACAAGCAGTGGCGGCGGCGGCGGCAAGCACAGGGCGGCGATGGCGGCAGCAAGTGACCTGCAGGCAGCAGAAGCTCGCCTCTGCTCACCGCTCTGCTCGCAGCCTCCTAGCCGCCCTCCCAGACCAGTTCCACGCAAACTTGCCGCCACTCCGCACTCCCTGCTGCCGAGCAGCGAGGCTGCGAACGGACCAGCGTAGCGGTGTGAGATCGTGATGAGCACCGGCAGCTGCGCACGCTGATCTCTGCTCCCGCCGCCGCCGAGCATGCTGCCGCCCCCACGTGCACGCAGCACCCGCCAAACAGCACACTGCTCCTTGGCAGTAGCTTGCGGACCCCAACTGCAACCACGTGGTGCTGTTCTTCACGATGGATATTACTGAAGAGGGTCTGTGCAAAGCGAGCGGCTGTGCAGAATCAAGCGGCGGCCGCATCAGGAGGGATGGATGGATGAATGGGATGGGGTTAGCAGTTCTGGGAAGCAATGCGGTGCAATGAATGGCGCACAGCCCAATCAGGGCTGTCAATCGACAGGTGCGCAAGCATCAGAAAATTCAGTTCGGTTGGGTTGGGGACAACAGGACACGGTGCCACATCACGCGAGGACAACAGGGTTGGGTTTATGACGGCCCTGCAGCGAGTCTATGCATGCGCTACGGGTGCAGCTTGGGTGCTTGCGCCTGGGCTCGCTGGCAGGAGGCGCTGGTGCCATCGCTGCCATCTGTCCCCTGCCTCACAAGTGCATGCGAAAGCGAGGAGAGAACAGGCCAGATCGCTCCAGCTGCCCACCCGCCAGGCCAGCACCCGGAGAGAACAGCAGCCCTGCCGAAGGGGACAAGCCAGGCGCACCGCTGCCGCCGCAGCAGTATCCTGCCATGCCACCGGCCGCCAGCATGGCGCTGGGGTGCATGTGCGCCGCAAAAGGGTGCGTGGCACCTGCGCCGCCGGCGCCACCAAACTGGCCTGTGGGCATGCCACCCTGGAAACCAGCGGCGCCGCCTGCATGGCCCGCGCCACCGGCGCAAAATCCGCCGGCGCCGGCGCCTGAGAAGAGCATTTCAAACTCCCGGGCTTCGGCTGCGGAGGCTGGGTGCTTGCCGATCAGCCACTCCAGGTCATCGGCTGCTGCTGGACCGCCCAGGCTGGCAGATCCTGAGCCTCCCGAACCAGAGGCCCCTCCGCCTGTGGCCTCGCTATGGTTTGAAGTCAGGCGCCGAAGGTCAGGCGCACCCACAGCTGCTGCGGCGGCCGCCGCGGCCGCGCGAGCGCCCTCGGCTGCCGCCGTGGCCGCTGCTACAGCGCTGGCGGCAGGGGCGGGGGCGGGGTGGCAGCCTGCGGCATCTACGCTGATGTGGTATGCGCCGCCGTGCTGCCCCGCCTTGCTAAGGGGCTCTTGATCCTGCTGCGCCCAGTGCTGCTGTTGCAACTGCGCGTACTGCTGCTGCTGCGGGTACTGCTGCTGTGGGTACTGCTGCTGCTGGTAGCCCTGCAGCACGGGGCTGCTGTGGCTGCGCTCCATCAGTGCCAGCCCCCTAGCGGCGGTGGCGGCCACAGGCCCCACAGCAGGGCGGCCGCCCGGGCGCAGCTTGAGCACAGGCCGCTCCACTTTGTGCAGGAACGGCGAGCCGGGCCGGGCCAGCAGAGCACTAGGGAGCTCCACAGATCGAGAGCGGTGGTGGCGGGGCGCGCCACCGCCCAGCGCAGCGGGCGCAGAGGGGATGGGCAGCATGCGCTCGCCCACCGGGGTGCGGCCCTTGAGCAGCACATCAAGGTTCTCTGCGGGACAGAGTGAAAGCGAGGGCAGCTGGACGGTCAGGTCACGCCATGGCTTGCAAGCGCCAAGGGGTGCGCCTATTTGGCGGCGTGTCAAGGTTTTCACGGGACAGAGGGCAAGGCGAGTTGGCAGCCAGCCGCCAATGCAGGTGGCCGTTCATGCCCGTCGCCATGCCCCCCAACCCCAATGCCTGCCACGTCAGCAATCTCCCACCTGAGATGAAGTGCATGTCGTCCTGTGTAAAGTGCGCCCCTGGGCTGCAGGGCTCGCCGTCCCCGGGGCTGCCGGCGCGGAACTGAGCGGCATGTGCCTGCGGTTGTGCAAAGGATGGGGCGGGAGCTGCAAGGTGAAGGGGCTGGCTTGGTTGCTGCTTAGCCAAGTGAGGCTCTGGCAGCAGAGAGCTTACTTTGTGCAAGCAGGTGCGACTGGCAGTGTATGCAGAGAGGGTTGGGCACCAGCTGGCTGAGCAGCCGCCGCAGGCTGTGCTGCGTGTCCTTGCAGGCAAGCAGCATGCATGAGCGGCTCACCTCCCCCGCATCTTCTTGCCGCCGCCGCTGGTCATAGGGCACTGCCGAAGCAAATGGAGAAGTCAGCCCCAGCTCTGCCGCTGCTCCTCGCCCGCCAAACAAGCTGCCCGCGCTGCTGCGGGTGGGACCGCTGCCAAAGCCCGCCAGCCGGCCGCCGGCCCCCAGGCTGCTGGCGGTGGATGGCAGTAGTGGCACAGGGATTGGCAGCACTGGGGGCACGGCTGCCAGGCTGGCCGGTTGCGGCTGGAAAGGCCGGAAGGTGATGTGGGGGATGCCGGCCGCCCCAGCTGCACCTGCTGCCTCGCGCCCTGCTGCTGCCGTCGCTGCGGCCTGCTGCCCGGCTGCTGCGGCAGCCCGGCTGCGCGCGCCGCGCTGCATGGCGGAAAGATTGGGCAGGACGTCACGAGGTGAAGCCGCATGGGGAGCAGTGCTGGCGCTCTGGCACCACAGGCCAGCAGCAGGCAGCTGTCTTGCCCCAACACTGCAGGGCGCCACGCCTGAAGAAAAACATCAATACATTTGACAGTGTGATGCATACGTTCAAGACCCCAGCCAGTGCTCACCCGCCCCCGGGAGCCCTGGGGCACCAGCGAGTCCATTTGGAGGCCGGGGTAGGAGAAGTTGGTGCGCGAGTGGTGGCCCCGGATGGCGACCACGGCAGCGTCGTAGGCACGTGCCGCCTGCGATGGGGCCAGGGAGGCGCAGGGATGAAGGGGGCTGGATGGGCGCAACAATGCACCAGGTTGCAGGGAGCGCCGTCCGTCTGGAACGACACTTGTCATGTGATGAGCACGGGATGGATGCTCAGGTGAGATGAGGCCAGGTGCACAGCGTGGTGCAGTTTGCGCCTGGCAGGCATCACAGCAGCCGCTCGCGCTGGACAGAGAGGCTTGCATGTGCAGATTTGTGCCGCCGCAGCAGGGCACGCACCCAAAACAGCAGGACATGTGCGCACTGAGATGCGCAGGAACACCCACCTCGGCAGGAGTGTCGTACGTGCCCAGCCAGCGGCGGGTGGAGCGAGAGGGGTCGCGAATTTCGGCCGCCCACTTGCCCCAGGGCCGCTGCGGCAGGGGCCAGAGGCAGCAGGGTGAGGGAAGGAAAGGTGAACAGCGCAGGAAGGGGCTGCGGGGCCGAGGGAGGGGAGCGGCCACTAGGCGCCCAGCAGGCGACAGGCAGGGGCAGGCGGGGTGCAGGCAAGCATCACCGCAGGCAGCTGAGCTGCCCATCAGTCCCGGCCGCACAAATGACTTCTGAACAGCCGCATCCGTCTGCAGCACCCTTCTGCACTCACCCGGCGGACGCCGCGATACCCAGAGCGGTTGTTGGCGCCGGTGGCGGCGCGCCGCTGGCCGTCGATGCACTCCTGGATGGGGATGCTTTCCACCTGCATTTGGAGCAGGCAATAATGTATTGAGGTGGCCTGAAGCGGGGCTGGCAAACCGGAACGATCCCAGAGGGCAGGCAGGGCTGTGCAGGTGCATCCCACAGCAAATGTGTCCAGTGGGTCCGGTCCGCTGCCGCGGCATAACTCCAGCGGCCCCGCGCCGGCCCCGGCAGCCCTCCCCACCATCCCCCGGCCAGGACCCACCACCCGGATGTTGGCCTTGATGAGCTGGGTGCGAGGGGAGTCGTCCTCACGCTCCTCTGCGTCCATCGCCTCGTCGCCGCCGCAGGCAGGGCCGACGCCGTCCTCGACCGCCGATCCCGCGCCGCTCTCGTAGCCCGCGTCGTCCTCCATGCCTGAGGTGGAGGTTGTGAGGCGCGGCCAAGGACTGGAGGGTCAAGCCGCGGGCCGGGGTGCGCGCTTGCCCCTCTCTGACCTGCGCCGCCCCCTCCGCCGGCCTTGGATGCTCACAAGCGGCAATCGGGAGCTGGGTCTGGCCTCGACGCACCTCCGCTGGACCTCTGGACGGCTCCCGCGTTGAAACGCACGTAGCGGCCTGTCCCCGGCGCCCAGGCGGGCCTGGGGCGCTATCAATAAGCTCTTGAGGATCTTCTGGACGGTGGGCAAGTGGCGGTGGGGCGGCAGAAGGCCCTCAGCTTGCACATGGGCGGCGCCAGCCGGGCGGGGCGCCAGCGCACCCATTGCCATGCACACAGCACCCCCTGTCAGGCCGGCATTGTCTGAGGCGGTTCGCTCGCTCGGCTCGCTCGATTCCATCCTTCTCATCATCAAATTGGTCATTTATTCTCCGTGCTGAGGCCCGCAGGCGCCATGTTCCGCCCGAGCTGACCTGAGCTGGCGACGACCGCGCGCCTTCCCGCGCCTCACCGGCCTTTTTCAGCCTTTATTACGAGCGGCAATCGGATGCGAGTGAGCGCGGCGGCCCTTGCGCCCGCCTGCCGCGCATTTGTTGGAGGGGGTTCAAACTCTGCTGCCTGCCGCCTACCGACAGCTCTGACCCTGCCTGATGCACCCTTGTTGCAGGCTTGGCTGAAATTTTGCATCATTGTTACAATGGCTCTGCAAGCAAGTGCTACATTGCTGCAGCTGGCGTCTCCAAGCTTCCCAGGTCAGCAGGGGCCACCGCTGTAGTTGGGCACCGCCGCCGCCGCTGCTAATTCGCTTGCTGCACTCCAGCAAAGCGCTTGATGCAATCGAGTCTCCTGCTCCTGCCCTCTGCAGCAAGCAGGAGTGGCAGCCAGCAGCGGCGGCCAGCCAGGCGGGTCAGCCTTGTTGCATCTGCGGCGGCGGCTGACCAGCCCCAAACTGCCTTTGCCCCCGGGGCTTCGGTGCATGACAACAGCAAGCACGGCAACAGCCGCGGCTACGGCGTGATTGAGCGTGCAGCAGAGGAGGCACATGACGGCACACCCAAGTGGTACGTCCGCTGGGACGACGCTCCAGCGGGCAGCCGCTGCACAGCCATCAGCGAGACATACCTGGAGCTGTCGCACATTCCCCATCATTATCGCAAAGCCCCCAAGGCGCTGCAGCAGTCCGTAGTGGTGATGTACGGCACCTACAAGGGCAAGAAGGGCAAAACTGAGAAGAAGGTGGGCTGGCTGCATGGCCCTGGTTGAGCGGTTGCATACGGCTGCTTGGGCACAAGGCTGAACTGTTCCATGCAGTTTGCCCTTGCGCAGCTGCTGCTACTCAACACAATGTACAACAGCTTTTCATGCCACACCACCCTTGCACCACACCACCCCTGCAGAGTGGCACCAAGTGGACAGTCAAGCTGAATGATGTGCAGGAGCGGCAGTCCTTCACAACCGACTGCTTGCACGCCACAGCACCGCCCCCACCTGATTTTGAGCTCACCGCGTTTGAGCCCAAGGTGCTGGACTCCGGCCTGCCCATCACCAACATCAGCGGCTACATCTCCGATCTGGAGCTGGATCCAGAGCAGCCAGTAGAGCTGCGGCGGCTGCACCCCGAGAGCGGCACAATGCTGGATCTGATGACCACTGCGCTGCGGCCCTCCGAGCTGGATGACGACTTGTTGCGCCGCCTGCACTACAAGGCCACAGGTGTGCAGGGCGTCGTCAATTGGATTGCCTTGATGCAACTGGATGGATGGTTGGCCAGCCATTGCGTACTTTCATTTGCGCACCAGCCTGCTGGCTGTCAGCTCGCTGCGCTGCTCACACCAACAGCGCCCCCATGATTGCTTGCCTCAGCATGCCGCTTCCGCACTTCCCATGCGCGCATCAGCAGGCCTGTCCGTCAACCTCACCAGCAAGGATGGCCCGCTGCTGCCACACGAGCGGCAAGCCCTCATCCAAGGCCTGGAGCGCACGGTGCAGGGGGGCTGGTCAATCAAGATTGTGTGCGCCCGAGCCACCGACTGCGGCTGCCCCTACGCCCTCGAGTTCCGCCACAACCTCAACGGCACCGCCACCGTCACCCAGACTGAGGGGCACCAATTCCACGACCCTTCCAGCTCAGAAGACCTGGCCAAGCTGAGCATGCACCCCAACCTGCAGCACCTGGGGTGGATGCTGCTCCAGTGCGGCGTGGCGCCGATGATGGTCCGCCACCAGCTCAACATGCGGGCGCAGCAGGAGGGCCTGCAGGGCGGCAGTGGCAGCTCGCTGCAGCAGGCCAGCAATGCCCGCTGCCACATCTCGCTAACGCAGGTGCATGCCTTAGCGAAGCAGGTGCGGCGGGCTGCTAGCTATGGCCTGACCAGCGATGCAGCTGCCATTGAGGCCATGGCAGCTGAGTATCGACAGCAGGGGATCATGCCTCACTACCAGCCTTACCGGGCAGGCAGCGGCAGCATGTCGGCTCAGCCACTGGTGATGGTGTTGCAGACGCCATTCCAGGCGCGCATGCTGGCTCAGTTCGGCCGCGCCCTGGTCTTCTGCGACTCCACCTACGGCGTCAACAAGTGGGGCTACCCGCTGTATGCCTTAGTGGTGAGTGCCTGGGATTGTTGGGCAGGGCTGCTGTGCTGCACGGGACAGACTGCAAGGCTGGTGTTGGGCAGCATGCATGCTGCAGCTAGGAGGTGAGCAGGCACCAGGCCAGCCATGCTGCCCACCCTTACTGTGGTCCGCCCTGCTCACCTGCCCCCACTGCAGGTGCAAGACGACATTGGCAGAGGCGTGCCGGTGGGCTTCATGGTCTGCAGCTCCGACACCGTGGAGGTGGTGCATCGGTTCTTGGAGGCGCTGCAGCAGGGGGTGAGTGCAGGCATGCTGAGTGCAGGCGTGCTAGTTCCCTGCTCAACGGCGGGCAGCTGTTGTGCACAGCATGCGTGATGCAAACTGCCACAGCAAGCATACATGAAGCTGCACCCTAGAATCATGGCTGCCATTTCCCCCGCTGCTAATTTCCCCTTGCAGGCACAGCAGGCAGGCGGCGCACCCGAGTTCAAGTACGGCTGGATCATGATCGACAAGTCCAAGACTGAGATTGCAGCAGTGCGGCTGCTGGTGCTTGCCGGCAACGCCAAGGGCCACCTGCTTTGCTACTTCCACTTCCTGCAAGACTGGGAGCGATTCCTGGTTAGCAAGGAGTCGGGTGTGAGCAAGCAGGAAAAGAATGACATCATGGTGGACCTGGCGGAACTGATGCACTGCGGCAGCGAGGAGGTGTTCAAGGCAAAGGCAAGTAGCGCAGCAGTGTACCTGCACACGCCATGCTGGGGTTCAGCCCATGCAGTCCCGCTTTGCAGCAGCCATGCACGACGGCTGGAGTGCAGCAGGCAGCATGCAGTGCATGCTTGGCTGGCCCAGCAGTTGGGTACTTGCCCTTGCAGCTGATCCACAGCCATTACTGTCTTTCCCACCCCACCGTTGACACCCCGCAGATCAAGGAGTTCTATGCCGCATGCCGGCGCTGGCCCAACGTGGTGGCCAAGATGCGGAAGGACTGGGTGCCGTGTGCAGCCGACTGGGCCCGCTGGGGCCCCGGGCGCCAAGACCCAGCGGTGGCAGCCCTGCAGCAGGACACCAACAACCTGTGTGAGCGCAACTTTGGCACGCTCAAGTACTGCGACCTGCGGCGCAAGGCGCAGAGCACCATCCAGCAGTTGATGGACAGCCTGTTGATTGTCACTGTGGCACGCATTATGCAGCAGCGTGCGCTGCAGCTGGTGGGGCGGGCCAGCAGTGAACATGTCCAGCAGGGGCAGCGGCAAGAGCAATGGGTGCAGCGGCTTGTCAGCGAGGGCAAGGTGGTGCCCACACCGGCAGGCAGCGAGCTGGGGCAGGCCGTTGTGGAGGGGGGCAGCAGCCACGTGGTCTACCTGGGCGACCTCAGCTGCTCCTGCTCCTACAGCGGTAAGGGGAAGGGTTTGCTGAGCCACTTCGTGTTGCGTATATGCAGCAGCTGCGCTGCCAGCTGATGTGGGGCCTGAGCTTGTTTGTGAGCTGAGGTGTAAGCATCCCAAGGCCTGCTGCTGTCAAGTTTTGAATGAAGCACACCTGCTGTTCCACCTGCTGCGCAGTGGAGCGTGTGTGCGTGCACCTCGTGGCAGCAGCCCGCCATATGGGCTTCACTCACAAGCAGCGGCTGGCGGCAGCAGCTCACCTTGCGCTCAGTGGCAGCATTGAGGTGCAGGGGGAGGCCAACATCTGCCCCACACTGGCTGACGTCTCCCGCGTGCACACCTTCCGGCCAGAGGAGGGCTTCTGCAGCTGCCATGACCGCTCGCTCAACGGCACCTGCTGCCACCTGCTGGCGGCACACCTGCTGACGGCGTTTGCGGACACAGATGTGCTTACAGGCGCCCCGCCGCCGGCTGACTTCGACAAGGTGAGGCGTGCCTGAAGCACAGTGCAGAGGGGGGCAAGAGTTAAATGTTTTGCAGGCCGATGCACTGGCAGTGCACCACCGCTGCCACCAGCTCTCAAACTTGAGTCAACAGCTCCACAGCTCTACTGCAGCATATACCTCTGCCCACTGAGTGCCAAGGTTGCACGTCCTGCCACTGCAGCGCATCGAGATCAGCGGGCAGCGCACCTTTCAGCAGGCCAGCAGCGAGCCGCTGGGTGAGGACTGGCAAGCAGAGCTGAACCAGCTGCGGTCGACCAGGGCATCAGCAGCCGCAGCCATCAAGACGGCGCAGACCAATGCTGACCCAGCTGTGGCGCAGCTGCGCAGCGATGCAGCCTATGTGCAGCGCACCGTGGCAGCTCTGCCGCCGGGCGATGCTCGCGACACGCTGCTGGACATGTCAGCTGAGCTGCGGCGCGAGGCGGAGGCGGCGGCAGCAGCAGCAGGCTTGCAGCCCACTGAACTGCGTGCAGGCAAGCAGCAGCGGCGGGCTGACCTGCGGGCCCCTGGGGACCGCAAAATCAAGCCGCTGCTGCCTCGCCAGAAGGGCACGGGCAGCACGCTGCGGCAGCGCCGCGTCACGCAGCAGCAGCAGGCGGCGCCAGAAGATCGGTGCGACCCGCTGCCGAAAATAGGGAGCAGGAGCAGGCAGGATGTGAAGGTAGGCCTGCCGGCTGGGGTAGGGTGGGGCAGGAGTTCCAGGATTGCAAACTTACCTCACCAGGCATCCATTGGCTGGCAGCCAACTTGCACATTGAGTGCACGCTCTCCTATGTCCTGCACTGTAGAAGCGAGGCGTGACGATCAAGGGCAACCTGCAGGGCACCGTCATTCGCAATGGGGCCCCACACTCGCGAGTGCCCTCAAAGCGGCAGAAGCAGCAGCGAGCGCCGTAACACGGCGGCAGCGGCGGCAGGTTAGATGCAGCAGAGGCCTGCACTCCTGCACAGCATTCAATCGATAGCATGTGCATCCAATCAAGAGCAGCAGGCAGCAGGCAGTGCAGGCAAGAAGCCCCTACAGCGCTGCAGCATGCCTAGAGCTCAGACATCATCAATTCAAGTGTAAGAACAAACAATTGATTGGCAGCAGGAGGTGCAAGCCCTTGGGTAGCAGCAGCGCCCACCAGGTTTGCACCGGTCGGCTTCCACGGGCTGGCGCGCTCCCCATCGAGTTGAGGTGAATGTAGAGATTACTGCAGCGCGAGCGCAGCGCGAAACTCGCTCTGACAAAAGCAGCCGCAGTCGAAGTGGTCGCTGCAAGCGCTGTGGCACGCCGCTGCAGCCTGAATTAAGTGATCCATGGTGCCTTGATGGGATCAGCGCAGCGGCCGGGATGCGGCAGAGCTCCCACGAGCAACGCCGGCCTTACAGGGGGTGCTGTGTGCATAGGCAATGGTGCGGCGGCAGCGGCGGCAGCGGCGGCGGCGCGGCCAACCTCGCTCTTCACGTCCTGACACGCAGCGCGATCAGCCTCACGTGTACCTTACATCTTAGATGCGAGCAGCGGCGGCCATGAGCCGCCTCGTGCAGCGCTCCCTGCAGGGGCTTGCCGCCAGGGGCGCCCGGCACGCCGCCCCGCTGCCCTCACCCGCCAGCATCGCTGCCCGAGAGTTTGCAGCGGCTGCTTGCAAGCGCCGAAAGGTCCCCAGCACCCAGCCCCGCTGCCTAGTCGTGGCTCGCGCAGCCAGCAGCTCCTCCAAGGCCAAGCAGCTGTTCGTCTGCTCGGAGTGCGGCGAGCAGGCAGCGCAGTGGTGAGCGGGCGAGTGCTTGAGCGGTGCTGCCGCCGCCGCCGCCGTTCTGCCGCTCAAGCCTCGTCACGCCGCTCGTCTCACAACTTGCACCCTCACAACGCTGCAGGGCGGGGCAGTGCAAAGCCTGCGGCGCCTGGAATGCCCTGGAGAAGGTGACGGTGGCACCAGCGGCGGAAGCTGGCGGCGGCAGCGGCGCCCGTGCCGCCGCTCGCTTTGCAGCGGGCAAGAGCGCTGGCGGCGGATCGATGGATGGCGGCCCAGGCGGCGGTTTTGCTGCTGCCGCCCGCCCGCTGCGCCGGTCGGCATGGGTGCAGGAGGTAGAAGGTGCGCTGGCCTGGCAAAGGCGCTTGTTTTAGGGGCTCCCTGTGGCCTGCTCATCGCGCCTGTTGCATTTCGTGGGGCGGCTTGTTGCCGTCACCGCCTCCAACATACAGAGGCAGCGACCAGCAGCTTGCATAGAGACCAACACAGTGTAAAGAACCAACCGAGTTGCTTGCACCCTCCTGATGCTGCCCTGCAGCGCCGCAGCGGCTGAGCGACGTGAGCCGCCGCGGCTTCCGCCAGCGCTGGCGCCTGCAGCTGCCGGGCGAAACTGGGCAGGAGCTGGCTCGGGTGCTGGGCGGCGGTGTGGTGCCTGGATCGCTCACCCTTGTGGGCGGAGAGCCCGGCGTGGGCAAGTCCACGCTGCTGCTGCAAATGGCAGACTTGCTGACCCGTGCCGCCACCAGCGATGCGGCAGACGGCAGCAGCGGCGGCGGCAGCAGCGGCGGCGGCGGCGGTAAGGAGAGCATGTGCGGTCGGAGGGCGCAGGACGTGCAGCAGCCCGCAGCAGCAGCGGCGCAGCAGCATGACGGCAGCGATGCGGGGGGCAGCAGCGGGGGCGAGGAGGGATTGGGTGGCAGCGGAGGGGTGGTGCTCTATGTGTCTGGGGAGGAAAGTGTGGAGCAGATTGGCAGCCGAGCAGAGCGCATGGGCCTGGCAGGCAACCAGTCGGTGTATGTTTACTCGGCCACCCGGCTGGACACCATTCTGGACGAAATCATCTGGCTGCAGGTGGGCGGGCGGTTTCATGTTGGATTGGTGAGTGGTTGCAGGGTTCTGGACAGGCGGCAGGTTCCCTCTGTTGTGGGTCTTGTAAGCAGCGGGTGCAGCACGGTGTTGCATGAAGTCAATTGCAACGGTTCCTGCGAGCAGCCAGGGTTTGTTGCCCTGGTCGGCCTGCTGGCAAGGCAACAACTTGCGACTTCCCTTCAAAAAACGAGACCATTAGTTCCTCATCTGGGCGGCCTTCTCCTAATTTGTCCGTTGCTGCAGCCGGCCGCCGTGATTGTGGACTCCATCCAGACGGTCTACTTGGATGAAGTGTCGTCCTCAGCAGGCAGCGTGGTGCAGGTGGGCGGCTGTGCCTGCGGATGTGCGCTGCAGTATTATAGTATGGCTAGATGCGCCATGTGGGTACATTGCGCCATGTGGTTACATTGCGCCTTGCTGTGCACCCGCAGTTCGCTGTTTCGTGTGCCCGTGGCGCAGGTACGGGCTGCGCCACGGAGCTGCTGCAAGTCGCCAATCAGGAACGAACTTCTGCCTTCATTTTGGCTGCCCATGTCTTCCCCATGTGCGATGCAGGTGCGGGAGTGCGCCACCGCGCTGCTGCAAGTGGCCAAGCGGGAGCGAATCCCCGTGTTTCTGGTGGGACACGTCACCAAGAGCGGCGACCTGGCAGGCAAGTTTGGGTGCCTTGCATGTTCATGGCTTGGCAGGAATGGGTATTACGCAAGGCGCTGCACCTTCGGAGATGCCAATGCCTCCCACGTCTCCTGGTTGAACCACTTTGACCGACCTGCACCGAACCAGTGCAGGCCCCCGTGTGCTGGAACACATTGTGGACACCGTGGTGTACAGGGCGTGAAATCCAAGCCTTGATTAACGACTATAATTCCCTCTTCTCAATGTGCAGGCCCGCGTGTGCTGGAGCACATTGTCGACACAGCGGTGTACATGCAGGACGTGAAATCCAAGCCTTTTTCTAAACAGATTTCCCTCTTCTCAATGTGCAGGCCCGCGTGTGCTGGAGCACATTGTCGACACAGCGGTGTACATGCAGGACGTGAAATCCAAGCCTTTTTCTAAACAGATTTCCCTCTTCTCAATGTGCAGGCCCGCGTGTGCTGGAGCACATTGTCGACACAGCGGTGTACATGCAGGACGTGAAATCCAAGCCTTTTTCTAAACAGATTTCCCTCTTCTCAATGTGCAGGCCCTCGCGTGTTGGAGCACATTGTCGACACAGTGGTGTACATGGAGGGCGGGCGCCAGCAGCCCGTGCGCCTGGTGCGTGGCATTGCATTGCGCACAGCGCAGCGCAGGGCAGCACAGCACAGCACAGCACAACCTGCATAGCAGCCCGTGCGCCTAGTGTGTGTTATGGGAGTGGGGCATGGCATGTCGCAGCACAGCACAGCACAGCGCCTGCATGAACAGCAGCGCACCGCAGCGTATCACAGCCCAGCCCGTCTAATCAGGCCGCCTCCAACTGCGCTTGCTACAACCCAACCCTTGCAGGTGCGGGCCATGAAGAACCGGTACGGCAGCACCGACGAGGTCGGCGTGTTTGAGATGCACGACGATGGCATGCAGGTGGGTCCCGGACCCACCAGGCTGGCTAACTACATTAGTGTCCCTGCCGGCGTCATATCAAGTTTGGGGTGCATGCTTCTGGGATGAGCTGTGAAGCTCCGTGGGTGTTGGGTGGCCATCTGCTTCTGCCTGGCATTTCTAGTGTGTCCTTCCCCTCCATTGCTGTGCCACTGCAGAGCTCCGATTCCTATGTTTCCATTCGCTGCCAAATGCAGGTGGTGCCCAACCCCTCGGCTATCTGCCTGCCTGACCGAGACCTGGCCCATTTATCCCGGTACCCACGGTCACTGTTACAATCAGTAGCTCTTGTTGTATGCAGGTGGTGCCCAACCCCTCAGGCAATGGCGATCATTTGCCTCAGTCAGTCCATCTTTTCAATCGCATCGAATGCAGGTGGTGCCCAACCCCTCCGCCATCTTCCTGTCGGACTGACCTGTCCCTCCAACTCTTATCTTGATAATCACAGAATGTTCTACAGCAATGTAATCGGTAGTTCTGGCTGTCTGCAGGTGGTGCCCAACCCCTCCGCCATCTTCCTATCTGATCGAGACCTTGCGCCCAACGTCAGCTCCGCAGTCGCAGGTGGCGGTCCCCAGGGGGGAGAGTGTGTGCAGCGAGGGTGGCGGGTGGCGGGAGTAAGCTGGCTGGCTACGGGGCGGAGGGTGCATGTCCCTGCTGCCAACAAGCCAAGGGCCAGCAGCTCACTGCCCCCACATGCACCATTGCCTGCCCGCAGTCGTGCTGGAGGGCACGCGGCCATTACTGCAGGAGGTGCAGGCCCTCTGCTCGCCGGTGCGCTGCAGCCGCTGCTTTGGAATGTGGAAATCAGCCGGTGTGTTGCAAGGTGACCAGCCGGTCTGCCGGTGCCCCTCCGGAACTGGGATGCCCGCCCCCACCAATTTACGCCGCATTTTATTACCGTGCCCACACTGTGCAGGTGCCGGCTGGCTCCGGCATGACGCCCTCCCGCTTCCCCTCGGGAGTGAACCGCCAGCGGCTGGCGCTGCTGCTGGCGGTGCTGGGCAAGGTGGGTGTTTGTGATGCGGCAATAGGTTGCCGTGCTTACCTATAACGTGCCTTGCTGCTTGATGGGTTAAGTTGCTGCTGCTGCTGCTGCTGCTGGCGTTGCTGGGAAAGGAGCCACCCACGGGTGCATCAACTGGCCCGCTGCCAAGCCATCTGCCCGCCCACACGCTGCCCCAGCTGACCTGTGCATCGATGCCTCATGCCCCACCAACCTCTGCTGCAGCACACAGACATGCGACCATACTCGGTTGATGTTTATCTGAACGTCACAGGAGGCGAGGCAGCTGGCACTCTTGGCACAGCATTGATTGTTGTGTATGTGCAAATCCTGTGCTGCGCCGTGTGCGTGCTTGCGATGATCACTTGCAGCCCCGCACTGGTCACCATTGCTAGTTTCTAACCAGGCTTCAAACTGTGCCGCCCTCTTTCCTTTCTGTTCTGTCCAGGCCTGGAAATGAGCGAGCCTGCCACCGACCTGGCGGTTGCCTGTGCCATTGCTTCCTCCTACTTTGAGCAGCCCATTGCTCGGGATGTGGCCATGATTGGAGAGGTGCGCGGTGGTGATGATTTTACCGCTTGATTGTCGTGATGTAAGCATGCACTGAGCAGGCGAGATGCGGCCTGATTCGCATTGCATTGCCGTCATTTTCTTTGTTCCGCAGGTGGGGCTAGGTGGAGAGCTACGGCCTGTGGGGCACATCGAGCGGCGCATTGGAGAAGCGCTCAAGGTGAGTAAGGCAGGGGTGGCATGCTGTTTTGTTATGGAGCTCACATTGTCAGTGTCACCATCCCAACTGCTTCTTTCCATCACCAACCCGACCCACCCCCGCCCCCCTCACACCCCCCATGCCGCAGCTGGGCTTCCGCACTTTCGTGGTGCCGGCTGCCGCCAATGTGCACGCCTCTGGCCGGCTCAAGGGCGCCCGCATCATCGAGTGCCGGACGGTGGTGGAGGCCTTCCGGGCGGTGCTGGGCAGCGGCAAGTAGCGCATCAGAAATCGGCAGCGGCGGCTGGGCAGCAAGCAGAAACCATCTTCAGAGCAGCGGGACCGCAGAGCCACAGCATGCTTCGCGTTGGCACCGGCATAAGCGCACGGCACTTCATTCCCCCCGTCTTTCTTCTGTGCAATTCACGCTCCTGCAACACTGCTCTTAGATCATCATCAGCTGGCTCTACAGTATTGATAGGTGGAAATCATGGCTTGAACAGTTGGGGGGTGGCTTTGTGTAAGGAAGCACCCAGCCGCAGCTGGACTGCTTCAGAAGAAGGGCGGTTGAGGCTTCTAACTGCGAGTGGAAACGCTTTCAGGAGGGGGATGGGGAGGCTTGGAGAGGCTGAGATGGGGAAAAGGTGACGGTTGAAAAGCGGCCGGGCGGTGGTGGTGGGATGGCAGAAGGGGCGGCGTGTGGCCCGGCATGCCGTGGGTTTCCTGAACTAGCAGTTGTGCAGGTGCAGGGTGCAGAGGGGAGGATGGGTGCGCATGGGTGGTGCAGTATTGGCAGAAGGGGTGGTGCTGTTTGTTAAGGCAGGAAAGGAGAGAGAGCGGGAGAGGCAGGCATGTCAAACGGGTGTACAGGCAGGGAAAGTGAGTCTGCAACGGACAGGAAGGTGGAAAAAAGGGGGGGCAAGAATGGCAGGGGCAGCATTCTGGTCCTAACTCGGCAGTGGCTGCAGAAGCGTAGAAAGCTGCTCGGCTACGCCTTGAAATCGTCTGCTTATAAAGAATCGACTTCCGGCTGGCTGACTGCCCGACGGTTGGCTGCCGGGTGGCTGGCTATCAGCCGGTTGGACTGGGGTGGCGCTGCATGTAGGCCCAGCTGCTGCGCGAGCGCCCCAGCTCACTCTGGGCTGCGAGCCTCAGGAAAACAGCTTGCCTGCAAGGAAAAAGACAGCAAAGCAAGGAGAAGGGTGCTCAGTCTGCTGTGCTACAGCATCGCTTGCATGGAGGTGCCACCACACAACAGAAAGCGGTAGGCCTGGCAAAGCAGGGACCAAGGGAACCTGATGCGCAAGGGGCTCAGTAGACCAGCAAGCGGCCAACCAGCCAGCAGGCAAGGGGCTGCACAGGGCAAGCCCGCTCAGGCTCACCGGCTTGCTGCACAGCCCACTCCTCAAATTGCTGCCGCACGTTCCAAGGCAGCTGCTCCAGCGTGCACTGCAGGGAACGCATCATGAGTAAAGTGCAGCTCAGACGAGGATAGCGTGCAGCTGCTGGCATTGCAGCTGATAGCCTTGCATGCGTGTGGCAAGCATGAGGCAGGCATGCGACGAAAAGGAATGCGCTGGGACTGCTGAACTGCTGAACGTGACGGGAAGATGCAGGCGCGATCCAGCACGAACATGCGATGCAATAGGCAAACGCTGACTTGCAAATGCCAGCTGCCTTCTTACCTGGAAGATGTTGCGGCACAGCTCCTGCAGAATTTCGCGGGGAGGCCCCACAAGCAGCTGAGCTGCCTGCTGCTGCGCACCCGGTGCAGCATTCGGCACCGCCTGCACTCCGCCTGCTGCTGGCAGCGGCCGCTGCTGCTGCTGCTTGCCTGCTGCTGCTGCTGCTGGCGGCGGCGGCGCCCCAGCTGGCACTGCCATTCCAGCAGGCGCTGCAGGTGGCGCAGGAGGCCCGCCGCTGCCGTTAGGCTGCTGCATGCTGCCGCTGCCGTAGCGCTGCAGGATGCTCAGCAGCCCCAGAGCCGCCTCTGCTGATGCATCAGAGGTTAGCGCAGCAGGGGCAGCAGCCGCGGGCGCAGGGGCTGCTGTCTGCACCGCTGCCTGCGCCGCCGGGGCAGCCTTGGGCGGCGCAGGGGCTTGCACCGCTGGCACTGCGGGCAATGCCACCGAGGGCGCCGCAGGAGGGCCTGAGGCCTGGCCGCCTGCCGCGCCCGCTGCGCCTGCTGTGCCCGCTGTGCCTGCTGTGCCCGCTGCGCTGTCGCCCAGCAGCGCCCGCATCAGCTCATCTTTGCTGATGCCCATGCTGCCGGCCAGGGCCAGCAAAGCCTGCGCCTTGTCTCCGCCTATAGACTCGTTGTCCAGCGCCGCCCCTGGCGCTGCAGCGGCGGCAGGCGGGGCTGGTGCTGCAGCAGCAACAGCTGCAGCAGCAACGGGCGCTGCTGAGCCGGCAGCCAGTGCAAAGGTGCTGCTGGCTGCATGCCCGCTGCCTGTGGGCAGCGCAGCAGCCCCGCCTTGCCCGAAGATAAGCAGCGGCCGGGGCGGCGGCTTTGGCGCCGAGACCAGCACCACAGGAGCGGCGGCTGTCTGCAGCCGAAAGCTAGGCATACTGCTGGGCTGCCTTGGCTGCTGCTGTGCCGGCAGGGGCAGCTGCTGCCCCGGCGGCCAGAGCGACGGCAATGCTGGCTGCACGTCAGGCAGCTGCGCCTGCGGCTGGACTGCTACAGGGTTGGTCATAGTCACCCCAGCCTGCGGCAGCAGCGGCAAGGGGAGGCTGAGCTGCTGCGGCGGCGGCGGCACCGGCTGCTGCTGCTGCTGCTGCTGCTGCCTGGCTGCGCCTTGCGGGCTGTGGAGGGCCAGCACAGCGCTGAGTGGCAGCTGCTGCTGCAGCGCATCGCCTGGAATGAAAGAGGGTGGGCAGGCAGGGGCAAGTTGCAAGCACGGCATTCCCGGCTAAGTAAGAGGCACAGCAGCGAACAGCAGTGCGAGCTGCAGAGTTGGCTTCAATTTCAATTTGGGCAAGTGCGCTGGCGACAAACAAACATTCCCAAACAAGACAGCAGGAGCGGTGCTCACCCAGCGGCGGCGGCGGTAGCTGCAGCGCCAGAGGCGGCATCTGCAGACCACCAATCTGCTGCTGCTGCTGCTGCTGCGCCTGCTGCTGCTGCTGCACCTGCTGCACCTGCTGCGGCAGCCGCGGCGGGTGCCTCCCATCTGAGATGAGCCGGCTCAGAGGCGGCCCCAGCGCCAGCCCGCCTGGCAGCCCCGCCAGCAGCCCTGCCGCCGGGTCAGTGAACGTCAGCGTGCTGGCAGCTGCGCCGGCATCGCTGCTGGCTTCGGATGCACCAGAGCGGCGGGCAGTAGGGCCCTCGCCCCACCCACCATCGCTTTCGCCGAGCTCTAGCAGCGTCTTCGCTTCCATCTCCGCGGCGCGGCGGCGCGCGTTGTGCTTGTCCAGCTGCGATGCCAGGGAATTGAGCGGACATGTCGGAATGGCATGGCGTGGTCGGCTGGGAAGCCAGCGGGCTAATGGCTCTTGTGGTGACCTGCTCTGAGCGTTTGCACAGCCCTTTCACGGCCCCCTTCAAGTCCTCAGCAGTTGGAAGCCGCTACACACAGCGCTACACAGCCCGCCCCCTGCCACCCCAGTTCATCGCACCTTGAGGCGGCAGGAGCGGCGGTCCCCCTCAAAGTCGCTCAGCAGCTGGAAGCGACCACAAACAGCGCTACAATCCCGCCACCTGCTATCCCAACTCATCGCACCTTGAGCCGGCACGAGCGGCGGTCCCCCTCGAAGTCGCTCAGCAGCTGGAAGCGGCCGCACTGCTGGCAGAAGCGGATGGCCTGACCCTCCACAACCATGCAGGGCAGCTCCACGTGGTAGTGGCAGATCTTGTAGCGCTGCAAACAAACACTAAGGTAAGAGTAAGCACGATCAAATGGCAGGCGGCGCATGCAGGGCAGCTTGCTACGGGCAGCGGTTCATGACTGCTCGCTCTTGGGCTGCTGCAGCACAAATCGGGAAGTTGCAGGGCTCAGCACGGCAGGCTGCGGAGAAGGCGGATGCCTTCCACCACCCAACGAAGCATACCCGATAGTACGCCCGTGCCTTGTGCAGCCCGCGCTCGCAGCCAGGCACCTGGCAGACCAGGCCCTTTGGCTGCTCTGCAGTGTGACAGTCAGGCAGGGCGGCAATGGAGGGGCTTGCAGTCAAGGGAGGACAGCTAAGGAAAGCGGCCAACAAGCAGGCCCGGGGCGTAACTGCTGCCAGGAGGCAGTCGCCCATGCCGGCGCACCTTTGAAGAAGGAGCGCCCACGGCCTCGCTTGTACTTGGGACCCACTCCAGAGCTGGCACCCGGCAGCCCCTGTGGCAGCTCGACTATGCCATGGGCCGCCACAGCCGCCGTGGTTGCTGCCGTTGCAGCAGCCAGGAGGTCGGGCGCGCCCTGGGCCTGCAACCCCGGCTGCTGGGCCGCCAGCGCGGCAGCCAGTGCTGCGGGCAGCCCTTGCGCTGCTGCCGCCTGGGCGCCTTGGGAAGGGGCTTGGCTGCCCAGCTGTGGCGGCGGCTGCGGGTTCTGTGGCGGCTGCGCCTGCCCCTGCTGCTGCCCCTGCTGCTGTGCCAGCTGCTCCAGCTGCTGCTCCTGCTGCTGCTGCTGCTCGCCAGGGTGCTGTGGCAGCACAACAGCTGCAGCCGAGGCGGGCGGAGAGCCCTGCAGCCGGGCAGCAGGCGGAGAGGGCACCTGGTTACCTTGCGCAGGCAGGAATATGCAGATCAGGCACGGCGCAGCACGCAGGTTGGAGCACGGCAAGCTGGGAAAGGGTGAGAGGCCTGACTTATCCAGAGACCGTGCTGCAAAATGCCGCCTTCAGACTTTGCCCCCCGCGCACCTGTGCGCCATGCACTGCAGCAGCCAGCAGCACTGGTTGTTTGTGCTCGGGCGCTGCCGGATCGCCCTGCTGCTCTATTGTTCCCCCAGCTGCTGCTGGTGCAGGGTCTGCCAGGGGTGGAAACGTACTGCACTCTGCGGCGGCGGGAGCGGCGGGAGCTGGGGCAGCGGCTACCCCTGCCAACGCCAGCTGCGGCGTCCCCGCTGCCCGCCCGTCGCCCACGACTGCTGGCGCCGCGGAGCGGGGCTCGGCGGCCCCCGGGAGGCCGTGCGGCGACCCCATTAGCACCAGTGGGCCGCGGCCCGACGCCAGCGGGGGCTACGGCTCTGCTCTAGACATGTAGCATGTGATGCACAGGGGCGCACGAGGCCCCGGCGGTCTGCTGGCGTGTGCCGTGGAAAAGCGCAACATGCTCGTTATGGAACGGACAGCTGTGCTCCGGCACCTGCCGCCATTCGCACACACCCCGCGCCCACAGCAGGGTGCAGCGAGGGTTTGCGCGAGGGAGCCCGGGTGCTGACCCCCTTGACACCGCCGCCGCCGCCGCCGGCCCACCCGCTTGCTCCGTCCTGGATCTAATCCACAGCCTATGCTTCACCGCTCCCTGGGGAGCCAAAACAGTCAACTGGAGTGCTGCATACCATGCTGCTTCGCGTGTTGCCCGCATCACCAGCACTGGGGCTGCAGAAACCAGCGCCCCCGTTGCACCTGCTGTGGCCGATTCTGGAGGCCGCGCCGGCGGCAGCTGTGATAGCACTGCCAGGTAAAGGCGGTTGCGTAGGCTAATTCCGCATAGCTTTCAGTCACAGGTGCATGCATCTACCAGTCGTGCATGCGCTGTCAGCCGTTTCTCATGTTTGCGTTGTGCATGCAGTGCTATCTGACCCAAATCTGAAGATCTCACGTGCCAGCGAGCTCGCCCAGGTGACATCGATGTCACCTGTCACGATATCCTGCCTCAGCGCTTGCAAGCTTTTCAGCAACGCACTCACTGCTGCATTTACCAGCGCAGACATTGATATTGATAAACAGATCGAGCATGCCCCACAAGCACTTCAAACCGCCTCACAGCCCTCCATCCTGCCGCCACACTAACTCCACTTCTGACTGCAGCCGATCGAACAAGCGCGCCATCTCCGCCCGTGCATCAGCCAGCAGCTGTTCCACTCTCTGCTCTGCTGCAGCGCCGCCGCCGAGGCCTGCCTCACAGCTGCTCTCGTCAAGCGGAAACGGCCCCCGGCGGCCACTGGAAAGCTGCGGCAGGAGGGATGGAATGCCCATATGGGGCAGCACCACTGAGCATCAGTGCTGCAAGTGTAACGCAAGCTGGCGCAGCACCAGCGCAATGCCACGCCGGCAACTGGGTGCATACTAGCACACGTGCCAGGGCTTTCCTGCACCTGCTTTTCATACACAGTCTTGTGCTCCCGAAAAGAAGCGCATTCCCGCTCCGGAGGAGCGCCACCGTTCCGATGCTGCTTCGGCATCGGGCGCTCGGTTGATTGAGGAGTGCCGGGAGCAGCTGACCCACTCTCGCTGCCTTGCCCCGCAGCATCCGCTGGTGCGGTGGCGCGCGGCTTGCGGCGCCGGGACCATTTTATGCCTTAGTCGCAGGCCAGCCATACAAGCGCCAGCCCAATGCCGACTCCCAGGATCACCCACAGGCCTGCGGCAGGGTGTGCGTGGGTGCTTGCAAGAAACCGTCACTGACACGTATCATGCCTGCATATGCGTTTGCCTATGGCTGCGCCGTGCTGGGCAGCTGTGCACATGCACTAGCTGTCATTTCAAGCCGCAGCAGGTTGAAACGATGGGCAGCCCTATTGCAAGACCCCTCACCTGACACCTGGTCGAAAGTGATGGCGGCCTGCTGGTTGAGGCCCGCATCGCACTCAGTCCGGGGCACATCCACGTACATTGTGCGCAGCTGTGGGCAGCGGGCCAAGAGCGAGGTCGATAGCTGGACAGGCAACCTGGGCAACTGATGCGCTGGCAAGCTCAGCACATTGCACCCCCACTGCGTCTGCTTGGTTGGAGCTGGTGTGCACGCGATGCAGGCCAAACGATACTGCACGCAGCTGATGGTGCATCAGCAAATGCTGGTGTTCGGCCAGCTGGTCTGTGGCAGGGCCTGCTGACCATGCCCCCGTGTGCAGCACACCTGCGACACGGTGCCGTCCTCCTGCAGCCCCAGAATCAGCCGGTCCAATTCATCGACCAGCGATTCATTGGTCCCGATGCGCCACGCCAGCCCAAAATCAACTGCAGGCAGTGGTTCCAAGAGCAATAGCTATGTGAAACGGAGAAACGCTGCTGCTGACAGCAGCCGCGACCAATCAACTGCCCCCCCAGCTAAGTAGACAAAAGGCAACAGCCAACAACTGCAGACAGCAGCACACTCACATGGAGCGAAGGAGGCCACCACGCGGTATGCACAGCCCGCCTCTTTCGCCACGTACTGCAAGCAAGGCGCTTAATGCATCATGATGAGTGTCTTTGTGACCTTGCTTATGAGGCACAGCCCGAAGTATTGCAGCTGGCGCACATCAACTGGTTCTGCAGTACCAACGATAGTCGGCACTTGGCTCAGTGCTGCTTGGCGGTGCTGCCTGCTGCCCTGCTTGCCTGCTGCACCGGCTCGTCGGAATGTTTTGTGTCGTTCGATAGAGGCACTCGAAAGGGCATGTACGTTCG
>VFQO010005984.1_pt1 | contig 47720 bp, 79 predicted proteins | sample 3512331 | NCBI WGS metagenome assembly VFQO01 (sample SAMN10412371, study PRJNA504923) | tailings metagenome | isolation source: Replicate 3 from Balatoc abandoned mine | place: Philippines: Itogon, Benguet | collected 2017-08-28 | reverse complement strand
GGGGAGGTTGCTGGCAATGTGCCATTGCTTGCGAGGCCCTGTGTTGGCATGGTGGTCGCTTGTGTGGCCCCGTACTGGTTTGGTTGAAGCGCCTTTTCGGCAGCTTTGATAGCACCTTCAGCAACCCTGCAAAACTGCAAACTTGGAAGTTCTTCTGCATGCAAGCAGGTACCGCGTAGCTTGCGCCCTCAAGGCGCTGCCCTACCTCACAGACGCGTCTGTGGTCCTGGTGCACGACTGGGTGGAGCGGTGAGCGGAGGGGGATGGGGCAGGGCTGAGCAGCTGCGCAGCTGCCACGCGGCACGCATTGGAGCCCGTGGAGGTTGTTGACCATCGCAGCGCCGCCAAGCATAGGAAATGTCCAACCAATATTAGCCGGCAGCATAGCATCACTCCGCTCTCTCACCATGTTGCGCCTTGCGCTTCACCCTGTGCACCGCTTGCCTCTGCTGCGCAGGCGGGAGTTGTACGGCGAGCCGCTGCTGCAGTTTTACGAGGTGAGCAGCGCATTTGGGTGTGCCCCTTTAGACAGCACACAGCCAGTAAGGTCGGCAGGCAGGGGCTGCAGACACGTTGTTTGCAACACACTGGCTGACGTGCTCTGCACCGCCAGATTTTGTCATTGCGTGCATCTTGATATCACCCTGCTTCCCGCACAGCCGGCTGAGCAAGTGGACCGGCTGATGGCGCTCTGAGGCAGCTGTTGTTTTCATCGCTTACTGCCCATGTTCCTAATGTTGCCCTGCACAGACGGTCGAGCAAGTGGATGCTCTGAGGCAGCTGTCCTTTTCATTGCTTCTTTCATCGCTTGCAGCGCACTCTAAGGGCATGGCGCCTGGATTTTTTGTTTTGGCTACTCTCCCTCCTCTCTTTCCTCGGCAAAAGAGAGGCGCGTGCAAAAAAGTTTGAGACGCAGAAAAAGAAAATTTTAGTGCAGGCTTGCTGCCTAAAGGCCCACAGAAGGCAGCAGCACCCTCTGAGGAGTCACAGGCACCAATTTGCATCAAGGGGTGGGCGTTATTTGAGGTCCAGGCCCTCCCACTGCCCGCTGAGCTCAGAGCGGGCTCAGTGGACAGCATGTGTGTTTACATGTATCCGACCTATGTGGGGCACAGGAAGGTTCCCTGCACCACAAGCACATTCATACGCATGCTGCAAGTCTCTCAACCACTAGAGTGTGGTGTTTTGTTTTTGTGTCCCTTGCCATTGGCCATCAAGCCACCCTGCGTCCTGCTTGCCACACCGCCAGCGGTGGTGGGGCGATAGCAGGGCGCGGTGGGGTCCTGCCGGAGCTATTGAAAGGAAACCCTGGCCTCCGCGCCCTGACAATATTGCGCACATTAAAATTTCTTTCCAGTTAGGGAGAGCTGCAAGGCAGCCATTAAAGCACAGGCCAAGGAGGCGGCTGTTGCCACCGCAGCAGCAGGCGGCACCAGGCAGGGCGGTGGCTGTGGCTGTGGCCGCTGCCGCGCCGGCCGCTGCCGCGGCAGGGCACAGGCAGGGCCATGCAGCATGAGGCGGGGAAAGTGTTCTCCTCCCTCATTCTTTGCTGCCGCCTGGTAGCAGCATTGATTTGGTTAACTCCAGTTAGGCGGGCATGCTTTCAGGGCCTCCCCTTTCCGTAATTTTCTCTGCAGTCAATTTTTCGTATGTTTGTGATTTTTCATATCAAACCCTCCCTCCCTCCTCTCTTTTCTGGGACCCAAGAGCAGCCAAAACAAAAAATCCAGGCGCCATGCCCTAAACTCACTCTGCTCCTGATTGACCCTGCACAGACGGTTGAGCAAGTTGACCGGCTGATGGTGCTGCGCCGGCGGATAGGCTGGGACGCAGCGGCAGCGGCAGCAAAGCTGCAGGTGAGATGTTGCACTGGGCCGCTTCGCTCGGTTGGCCCAGTGGAGGCTGCGGCTGGCTAAGCCGGCGCGTGGCGAGCGAACATAGCCGGGGCGGCAGCCGCTTCTGCGGAACCACTGGCTTGTTGGGTTGGCTTACAGCGGTTCTGCCCCACTCCTTCCTGTTTTTGCCACACAGGAGTATTACGACATACCGGCTTGATGCAGCTCGAGAATCCCGCTCATCCGCACCCCACTGTTTCAGCCAGCAGCACAGCTGCCCCACGTGCACGCATCTGCTGCAACAACACATGCCCACTACTGGTCAGGTTTCCGCTGATGCGCCGCTAGGCCGTGCCCATTTCTGCTCCAATCCTGCTGCGCTCACCTCAAGACCCTGTTGCCCTAACCAACCTATGTGTTTCATTGTGACACGGCACCCCGCTCAGCAGTTGTGAACAAATCCAAAGCAGGCCCGAGCCTAGGGCTGCTGCCGGATACACATGCATGCAACTCGTTATGCTGCCCTGGCCCACGTACGTCAGCGGCATCAGGGCCGCCGCCAGCGGGCGGGCAGCACAGCCACGGCGGCCACTCCGCCGGCTGCAATGAGGCAGCCTCCCAGCAATGTGAGGGGCCCCAGAGGTTCGTCCGGCAGCACGGCAGCCGCCAGAAGGGCAGACCAGAGCGGCACGCTGCAGAACACAACTTGGGCTGTGGTCGGAGACACGAGCGTCTGTCCCTGTTGCGGAAAGAACGAGGCGGGCGGGCATGGTTTGCAAGTGCATGTGCGGAACCACAGCTGCCGGCGCAATCAACCGCCTTGCTGTCATGCGGTGTGCCCACAAGTCAGCGGCTGCGGTGCAACACACCGAGGGAGCGGCACCAGGCCTGCCCTTACCAAGCGGCAAAGGTGGCAACGCATGTGTGAGTGCACCCGATCCACCCACCTTGACATGCAGGAAGGCCGCCAGTGCGCCTGGCCTCAGAGCCGACCAAGTGATGAGTGCCCACCCAGCCGCCGACTGGCGCCAACCGGGCCACAGCTGCTCGGCCGCACAGCCGCTCGCCGCCAGCTGCCAGGCCTGCGCCGCCAGCGCGGCAGCGGACACAGCGGCAAGGAAGGCAGACTTGCCGAGCGCGAGGTGCAGGGAGGGCACCCGCCGGCGCACTGCCCAGGCAGGGATGCAAACTGTGGAAGCGCTGTAGCACAGCGCTGCAAAGAGCATGAGGCCATCTCCCAGAAGTGAAGCTGCTGGTGAGGCCGCCGCTGCTGTTGCTGCCGCCCCGGTTGCCGGGCCAGTCGTGCCTGCTGCTGGTGCTGCTGCTGCTGCTGCTGCATGTGACGTGATGGTTGTAGCGGGTTGTGCTGAATCTGCTGCTGCAGCGGCCGACCAGGCAGCTGTGCCCGGAAAGGCAGCCAGCAGCCCAAGTTGCTGCCCAGGGCTGGGCGCTCGGCCAGCGGCCGGACTGTGCATGCGCAGCCCTGCCCTGTCTGCTGCAATCACAAGCGTGCCAGCCAGGGCAGCCAGGCTTCCCAGCACAGTCTGCCTGCAACCGCCAAGGAAAGCATGGACGGCAGCGGTTGCTCACCCGATGCAGGCCGCGGCGAATTGCCAAGGATACGCCGCATGGCAGTCACATGCCACATGCAGGCCAGGGCTACAAGTGTCTGCTGCAGCTGCAGACATCTGGTTTGCAACCTGCGCCATGCACTGTACGGGCAAGACGGCGCTTGCCTGCTGGGCGCCATGCCTACTGCAGCCGCGAGCAGGGGCGTGAACAGCGTGGAGGCCTGCACTTCGGGTCAGCACAGCTAATGTTCGAGTGCCTGCTGGTCCCGACGGCATCAAGCGCACTCTATGCACATGCTCACTGCTGTTCTGCATTCCGCAATGCTCAGCAGGCTGCTGTGCGGCGCGGCCAGGTGAACCCCAGGCTGCTGGCCAGGAAGTAAACGGACCAGCACTGTGCATAACAACGTGTCTCACTGATTGCAAGCGATCACACACCTGGATTAGGAAGGCTCTCCGAGCGGCGGTGGTGAGCGACAGCCCCCACACCTGCGCCAGCGTGCCGGTGGTGTTGTACAGCCTGCAGAGGAGGGCGAGAGCAACGGAAGCACGGTTTTAGCGTCTGCCACAGGCGAGCAGATTAGCCGCACAGCAGCAGTTGACCAGGCTGTGGCAGACCCCACACACCCGAAGATATATAGACACCGCATCTCACCCCAGCTCAAGTGCCGCCACCACAGCTGGCGGCAGCCCCCAAATCTGGCGTAGTTGCTGGGGTGGCGGCTCATCTTCGACTCGCACCTCCACTGGCTGCTCCGAGTCTAGATCTCTCCTTGCGGGCGGCTGCGCCGAGGGAGCTGCTGTTGACACGGCGGCAGCAGCTGTGGTAGCTGCTATAGCAGCAGCATCACTGCCTGCTGCTGCCGCGTCACCTGCAGTTCTGGCCGTGCCCTTGGGGAGCAGGGGCTCCTCCAGATCTGAAAGCGCAGCTGCCTCTGGCCCTGAAGGCTCTCCTGCTGCTGCCCCCGCTTGGGCATCGCCAAGCTCAGCACAGCAGCTTGGGCCTGTGTGCTCAGGCTTCGATGCAACCCTCTGCGCTGAGTCGCTTTGGCCATGCACGCGCCACCGCGAAGCCAGCAAGGCCGCCAGCAGAGCCGCCAGCTGCAGGGCGCCACGGGCTGCGGCAACCACGGCGGTGGCAGGCGGGCCGGCGAGGCCGTAGATGAGGCGGAAAGAGGGCGAGTAGGTGCCTGTAGAGTTGATGCAAAAACGTTTGAATGAAGGGGATGTAGGTGTGAGGGGCAGTGCATCGCGGAAGTGGGCCGGGGCTGGATTGGCTATCATGCAGGGAGGCCAAACATTCCCATGTGCACAAGCAGCAGCACTGTACAGCCCGGCTCACCCCACATCAGCGCGGTGATGAGCAGCAGCGCCAGCCCCTCCAGCCTCCGCAGGGGAGGCAGGTGCAGGCCTGGCCGGTTGGTGGTATGCTCAGGTGGCTCCAGCAGCGGCTGCTCAGCACTGCCACACGCTTGATGTGCGGGTGCCTCTTCGGCGGCCGGCCGCTGCCGCGCATCGTGTGCTGGCGGCGCCGGTGGCAGCGGCGCTGGCGGCTGCGGGCGCAGGAGCAGCCAAGGCATGGACTGCTGGTGGTGCTGAGGGCGCTCCAAGGCTGCAGGGGGGCTGCAGTGAGGCTGAGCCCTGTGCGCCCTTCACTGTGCCTGCAGGGTGGCTCCCCTCAGCTGCCCATTCTCGCCTCTTGACAGCTACACTACTTCTGCTAGAGCCTCTCTGTGTTGTGTCAAGGAGCGGCATCCCAGCTGCATGGAAGATGCAGGTGGCCGAGTCGCGGCTGAACTGCTTGCAAGCAAGTGCTCCTATTACCGTGCTGGGTTGGCAGCTCCTGGAAGCAGTGCCAGCCCCACGTTAGCCCTCTGCTCGGCCTCCTGTGTGCACCATGCCGCAGCCCTCCCGAGCCGCTCTGCTCAGCCTGCTGACCATCGCGCTCCTGGCTGGCCACGCGTGGGCCGACTGGTGCGTGCGCTGCCACTGCCGCCGCCGCCGCCGCCGCGCTCGCTCACCGCCTCGCAGGCGCTTAAGTCTTAAGCTATTGCTGCCCTCTCCGCGTGGCCCCTGCTGCTTCATCCCAACCATAACACCTCTCACTGGCACTCCTGCAGGCGCATCTGCGATGAGGGCATCTTCCGGGTGACGGGCGGCGAGGCCGAACCAGCGGTGGCACATGCCGGCCAAGAAATTGCCTTCCGAGTGCACGGCGTCCTGGGTGGGCTTTGCTTAGAACTCGATCGCTGGCACGAAAATACGTTGCTGGGTGCTGGACATTGGCATAGCAGCAGGCAATGCATGTCTGTGGCGGCAAGGACGTGCCGGCGCCGGCGGAGCGCGGGGTGCCTACTGCACTTCCGGCCCATCTGCCGGCCACTGCCTGGCACCTCACACCTGCCTCACCTCACACCCCGTACTCCGCCGAAACGCTGAAAACAACAATCGGTCGCTTACTATCCTCCATCCTCTTCCTTCTCATCCTCCTCCTCCTCAAGCAGACCGCAACGTGACAGCGGGGCTGCTGGAGGTCTGGGTGTCCTACCTCGGCTTGAACGTGTACAGCAAGTGAGCCTGCTGTGCCTGCTGTGCCTGCTGGGTGTGCTGTGCCTGCTGTGCACGTGGGTCGTGCTGTAGCCGTTACAAAGCCGCTGGCGAGTCCGCTCCCACTCGCAATATCCACGCTCATCGCACTGTTTGCAATCTCATGGCACTTCCGGGATCCTCCGCCGCAGGAGCGGCGACCTGTGCGAAGCGGTGCCCTGCCCGCTGGCCCAAGGGGAGCTGACTCTGGAGTTCAAGCAGTCCCTGCCGCGCACGGCGCCACCGGTAAGCTTCCATGTGCTTTGTGATAACCGTGCAGATGCTACTTGCAACTTGCTGAGCAACCATTGCCAAACACCGCGCCACCAGTGGGCGGCTGCCGCGCTTCTTGGCTGTGTGTGCTACGTACGCAGCTGCCACGTAGCGGTGGGCCATTTTTTGTGGGCAGCCTTCGTGCCTACCAGGCTGCACTGCAGGAACTGGTTAGCTCCATCTGCCAACCCACCCTTCTGCAGGGGCCCTATATGGGTTGCTTCCAGGCCACGGCTGCCAGCGGGGAGCGCCTGTTTTGTGTGGACCTCAACTTCCGCATCGCACTGACGGAGCCAGCTGGCGCTGCTGCACAAGACGTTGTGCAGTGAGGCAGGGCATCAGCATCGCACTGAAGGTTGCAGCTGGCGCGGCGGCCGCTGACGCGGCTGGTGCCGTTGATGCTGCCGAACAGCACCCTGTGCAGTGAGGCAAGCTGCTTGCAAGCGTGCACGCATGGAGCATGGCGGACGCTAGTGGCTCCGCACACAGTTGGCAATATGGCCCAGCCTGCAGGCCTTGCTGGCGTGTTGCTGAGCAGCAGCAAACAGCTTTACACAGCTCTCGTGGAAGAATGCATAGCAGTCATGGCAAAAGGTATGCTGTAAATGTAGGATGCAGGGACCAGTTAGGATGGAAGAGCAACAGGGAGTGATATCACAAGCGCGTAAGCACACATATTGGTGAGCGCCGCTGCACAACTGGGAAGGGTTCCGCTCCACTCCAACACACTGGGTAGCACAGAATTACCATGCTGCCATGGCACACAGCCGGCCGGCCGGTTGACGCCGCAAGAAATGCCGAGTGGGCCTGGCTGCAAGCACCAGCTGTCCCTCATAGGCCACCAGCCGGGTTGCTCTGCGCTGCGCATCAGCTGACCACCAGCCGGGTTTCCTTCGGGTTTAGCATGGTCATGTTCATGCGCCAGCCGCCAGCTGTCGCCTCCTTCTCAAACAGCTGGCACAGCTGTCGGCCGCCGGGACCCGCAACAAACCGCAGCGCCGCCTCTGCCGCTTCTGCACTGCCAGAGGGTGCCCCCGGGCTGCAGGTTGCCGCATGCAGCTGCGCCAGTGGCCCGCCATTACTGCTGCTGCTGCTGCTCCCGCCGTTGCTGCCGCTGGCGCTTTGCCGCTGCCTGCCACTGCCTGCTGCCGCCGCTGGCGCTGGCGCTGCTGCTGGTGCAGTGGCCGCGCTGCTGCCGGCTGCTTTCTGTTGGTCCAGCATCCACAGGAGGCAGTGAGCATCCAGCGCCGCCTGCACATGGGGAGGTAGTCAGTTTGGGTTAGGGATGGGGGTTGCCAAAAGCAGGAGAAACGGGCAGCAGCAGCAGCAGCAGTGGTGGCAGCAGCACTAACCGTCTGCCCCAGCGAGGAGGCAAAGCGGGGCAATTATGGCATGTCTGGCACCCAGAGGAAACAGCGACAGCCTCAGCAGCAAGCAGCAGCAGCAGCACGCACCTGCGCAACCGACTGCGGGCTGGCCCCTTGCTTCAGCAGCACGTAGCACTTGCGGCTGTCGGGCCGGTATGTCAGCGCGTACTGCCGGCCTGCAGGACACAAGGAAGAGACGGTTTTGTGTTGAGCGCAAGTCAGGTGCATTGCATTGGGGTTGCCGGGTTCAGCGGTGCTGAGTTCAGCGCACAGCAGCACACTACGCCTTGCATTTTTCGCCATCCCCCGCATCCAGCCCAGCATGCAGCAACATTGTGCCCCTGTCAATTTCCAACGATTCACCCCCAAACACCCTGCAGCACCCCGCACCTGCAAAGCGGCCGAGTGCTTCCTTCAGCTGTCCCGGCCCCGCGCACGCTTCTTCCACTGTCGCACCCAGCACCACCCGCCCGTTGTGTGGGTCGCTCCACGGCATCAGCGGCTCGCGAGCGTTGCCCTCAACCAGGCCAGGCACCTCGCCTGCAGGGTGGGGAGAGGCAGGTGTGAGGGGGGGGCTGCGAGCAAAATATACAGCAGTAAATGCTCGTGCGCGTTGCCCTCAACCAGCCCGGGCACCCCGCCTGCAGGGTGGAGCATTATAGTGAGAATCATGTATGAGGAGGTCTGCGAGCGAAATAGGCAAGTAAACGCTCGTGCGCGTCGCCCTCAGCCAAGCCGGGAGCCTCGCCTGCGGGTGGGGCAGGCAACAGGGAAGTGTGCGGGAGGGGTGTGAGCGTACAGATGCAATAAATGCATGCACCAGATGAAGCAGCATCAAATGCCCATGGCGCAGGTCACAGCGGCAGGGAGGGAGGGTGGCAGGCACAGCTGTGGGCAAACTTCTGAGACCCAAACCTACGGCATGCGGAACAGCAAACCGGCCACCTTTGCCGGTGCGCCATGCGCAGCAGCAGCAGCAGCGCCAGCAGCAGGGCCTAAGGTCGATCACAGTGCCCAGCACTTGCCTGTTGAAAGGAAGGCTCCCATAAAAGCAACACGCTCTTGCAAGACACAAAAGCCAACCAGCAGCAGTGCACAAAGCCGGAAGAAGCCACCCGTGCTTGCCTGTTGAGAGGAAGGCGCGGGCCGCGTACGACAGGCGGGCGCGGTTGAGGTAGGGCAGCACCACTGAGTCCACCTCCCGCCTGCAAACAGATGGTGGATACACTTGTTGTATGAAAAACCAGCAGCACTGGTGCAGCGGGTGAACGGTGGGTGGCTTGAGCAACCACACTGGGCTAGCCCTTGCAGAACTAAACGAGGGCCAGCACGCGCCTGGAGAAGTAGAGGTATCCAAGCGACAGGATGCAGCCCAAGCAGCCGAAAACGCGTGTATTCAGAGAGCCCAAAGAATGTTGCGTGTTCAGAGCAACACCCACCTGGAGGAGTAGAGGTATCCCAGGGACAGGATGCAGAAGGTGGGCAGCACTGGGAGGTTGAACTTGGCCAGCGCGATGCCCGCCGCTGTTCCCACCACGTCTGCCAGGTTTGCAACCGACTCCCCTGCAGGGCAGCACGGGAGGGTGCAGCATGGCATGAGCTGGGCGTGGCGCGCATGGCGCGTGCACAAGTGCTCACCAATGAATGTACGGAACTGGTGCTCCTTCGCAGGCAGGCTTGGCCCGCATCCGACCAAAAGCCCTCACCCTTGGCTGTCACGTCGGCCAGGTTGTTTTGCTTGGCAAAGGTGCGGTAGATGGGGGCGCGCGTGGACGAGGCGGCCACCTGCAGGACAGCCAAACCCCAATGCAATTTAGACAATCAAGCGCGCCTAGCAAATTCAGGCGGAAATGCAAGCGGTTTGTGCCCTATGTATCCACGCCATGAAGTGGCGCAACCTCCCCCTCACCGCTGCCAAGTTCTTGGCCAGGTTGGCGGTGCAGGCGAGGGGCAGGAACCAGCGTGGCATCAGCACAGTGCTGCAGGGATTGGCGGGCGCGAATGGCTGGGTGAATCTTCAGTGTGCTCGCGTGCAGCAGCGCAGCGGTGTGCATGCATGCACTGCTCTGAAAGCTGCCACCTTTCCATTCAACTTGTCGCTGAGACAGCCAGTCCCCTCAGCCCACCTCAGCTCGAGCGCAGCTCCCGACTCCATCAGCACATAGTATTCACCACTGATCCAGCGAAATAGCATTCAGAACAACACCAGGGCACGAACCTCAGCTCGAGCGCAGCTCCCGACTCCATCAGAGCGTCGCCCGCCAGCCGAAACTGCTTCAGCTCGCAATCCAGCTCGCGGCCCCTGCAAGAACCACACAGTGTACTTTTATTTGTACATCTTCGCAAAATATTTTGCTTTGTGGATCAGATGGCAAGCGATGCTTCAGCTCGCGGCCAATAAGGAATCCCGCTGGCGGTTCGTGACCCTTGCCTTAGGTGCCAGCCATCGCATGCCATGCATTGGCTCAGCACACACTGCAAGGCCACATGGTAGCCAAAATCAATACCGCCTCGCTCACCAGCGGGCAAAGAGGAAGCGTCCCAGCCGCCCCGCCCCGTCCTTGACCACCCAGTTGATCGCCGCAGCGGCCTCTCCAGTACGCTTGTTGGACACCCCCAGCGACGCCAGCAGGGATTTGGTGGTGAACACGCTCATCGCTCCTGCATTGATATGGGCAGGGGAGCAGAAATGAGAAGAAGGCACTTGCGAGGAGCGCCCCGCGACGCCAGCAGGCATTTGGTGGTGAACACGCGCATCGCTCCTGCGTGTGGATACAGGGCAGCCAGAATGGTGCTTCAGGCGGGCCAGCAGCAGCGGTTGCAGCAGCAGCTCAGCACATCGCGGCGGCCCAGGCACCGCAGTGGCAGCGGCAGCGGGAGCGCAGCGTCGGCAGCGACAATGGTGCAAGCAATGCAAGCATCGCAGCTGCAGCACACCTCCGAAGAAGTACTGCACGCCTCGCCAAAACATGTAGGACGAGTACTCTGCAGAGGTTAAACATTAGAAGGGGCCAGCAGGGTGAGAACCGCGCACGTCGGCCCAGCTGCACGGCAGTGTGCCACCCGCCAAAACATATAGAGGGCACTCTGCACAGGTGGCACAGCCAGAGAGGGTGCAGGCACGGTTTGAAACACTCCCCCTCTTTTGGCTGCCCTCACGCTTCCCTCCTCCCCACCGCACCTGGACAAACTGAGTGCGGGTAGCCCTGGGGCAGCAGATAGTCGCTCACTAGGTCTCCCAGCCGCTGCCGCCCCCGCACAGCATCATCGGTTATCTCCCACCCGCCCTCTGTGCTGCGCTTGCGGCTGCCATCCTTGCCGCGGCTGCGCACATCCTTGCCGCGCCGCCGCGCCTTGCCGCCTGCCGGCTCGTGCGGGCGGCTGTCTGGGCTGCCATCGGCTGCTGCGCCTGGCTGCCGCCGGTAGACCCTCCGTCGGTCACGAGTGAACTCTATGCATACCAGCTCAGGGCCGCCTGCTGCTGCTGTTGCTGCTGCTGCTATTGATGCAGGGGGTGCCGCTGCCACAGGGCTGCCGCCAAAGAGGCCCCAGCCCTGCTTGGCTTGCTGCTGCTGTGTGGGCTGCGGCAGCGGCGGCAGACGGGCGGAGGCAGGCAGATGGGTGGCAAAGTAAGTCATGATCAGAACACGCTACACCCAAGCCGCTGCTGCTGCACATCGCAGCTGCAGGACACTGCAGTAGTGCAGCTGCACGCTAAACAAGCCTCGGTGCAGCACCCACGCACCTGGCGACCGCTGGCTGCCACCGATGCAAACGGCAGGCGCGCCGCCGCTGCCGCCAGGTTGCGCTGCAGCTGCCTGCGGTTGCCATCTAACGCTTCGGCCAGCTGTCCCAGTCCTGCATAGCAGCACAGAGCAAGCGGGGGTGCTCAGAGCGCGCGCTCGGGCGGTCAGCAGCCTGCAGGTGCTGGCCGGCTGCACCCGACCTGCTCACCGAGTGGCAGCTGCTGCCGGTCGCCCGGATGCGCCACCGGGCCGCCCATCACAGACCGCGCTGCAAAAACGGGGTGGCGGGCGCCCGCTAGCAGACTTCCCAAGCGCTCAGGCGCTGGCCGATGATCGCGCGTTACGAGAAACCGCCCATGCATGAGCTGGTGGGGCGCCGCCAGAGCCAGAGCCTCCGCCGCTGCGCCCGCTGAGGCGGCGGCGCCTGCTCCGCAGGCCGCTCGACGGCTGCTCTGTGCGCATGTGCCTGGAGCGCCAGTTCCAGTCCCCAGGTGCTCCTGTCTGAGTTTAAAGACCGTTGCATGTCATCAGTGGGCCATGCCTTACCCAAAGCAGGTGCCAGTTCTGCGGTAGGTGGAGGGCTGCAGATCTCCGCCCAGCCCTCAATACTAGAAATGGGAAGAGCAAGCAGACTTGAAGGTGTCAAGCCGTGGCTGCAGGCGCCGCTCAAGCACGACGAAGCTTGCAAGCCCCGATGGCTGGTAACTGCTGGCTTCCTGGCTTGCGTCAAGGTATGGGTGATTGGTTACAAGCGGCACGCAGGTTGGATCAATCGTACCATCGATCGCGCATGAACATGTGGCAAACAGATGAGGATGAGGGGTGATGGGTGTAAAGCATGCAGAGCACAAAAGATGCCGGGTGAGCTTGGGGGAAACAGGAGTGGGTTGAGTGCTTGAGCTGGCGTTGGGATGGGGGTTGTGCGCGTAAAGCAGGTGCAAAATGCTCCGGGAAGACCGAGGGGTTCGACAGGTGCAGGCAAGGTGGGTAGGTGCGCTGAAGGCTGGACGGAAAAGGCAATCATAGGATCAAGGACGGATGCAGGGGGAGGGGTTCTGCTGCCAGGTGGCATGTGCAGTTGGAAAAGCAGGGGCAGAAAAATCACGGGGAGCGGCCCTTCAGGGCGCGCTGCTTATTCAGAGTTGGGGGCTGCTGGTACAGGGGAGGGTTGGGCTGAATGCTGCGGCATGGTACCTTGGGTTGATCGTTGGGGTGACTGGTGGTGTAGAGCGGGAGCAGTTGGGAGAGACAGACGCCTCACATCTTCAGTTTACGGCCGGACCCACCGTTGCCGCCGTTGCCACCTGCACAGACAAGGCAGCTGGAAGGCTAGTGAGAGCTTGCCATGTTGGCGCTTGCAGCTGTGCCACAATGCCAGGCAGCAGCAGCTGCAGCAGCTGCACGCTCATGCCGCAGCGCCACCGGCAGCAAACACACAGGACAATAGCAACTGCTTGTCTTTCTCACCGTTGCCACCGGATCCGCCAGTAGAGCCAGAGCCGGAGGCAGAGCCGCCGTTGCCGCCTGCAGCAGGACATGGAGCGAGACACATGCGGCGGTGGATGCGCGGCAGAGCTGGCTAGCAGAGAGCGATGCCACACTCTTGGCAATCAGGACAGCTGCAGTGCGACAAGTGCTGCATAATTCAAAGGGACCTTAGGTGCACACCCACGAGCACTCACCGTTGCCACCATTGCCGCCAGTGGAGTTATCACTGTTGGCATTGCCGCCATTGCCGCCGCCGCCGCCGTTGCCACCAGTGGAGTTGTCACTGTTGGCATTGCCGCCGTTGCCGCCGCCGCCGCCGTTGCCACCAGTGGAGTTGTCACTGTTGGCATTGCCACCGTTGCCGCCGCCACCGCCGTTGCCACCGGTGGAATTGTCACCGTTGGCATTGCCGCCATTGCCGCCGCCGCCGCCGTTGCCACCAGTGGCATTGTCACCATTGGCGTTGCCGCCATTGCCGCCTGGAAGAGGGGAAGCAGGTATCGAGGGCAGTGTCAAGCAGTGCTGAAGATGCCGATCCTGCCTTGCCTACCAGCCCCAGGCAGAAGCAGACGGGCTTGAGCATCAATGCCACACAGCAGTGTGCATGCGCATGCGCACTCACCGTTCCCGCCATCGCCGCCGGTAGAGTTGTCGCCGTTGGCATTGCCGCCGTTGCCGCCGCCGCCGCCATCACCACCGGTGGCATTGTCGCCGTTGGCATTGCCGCCGTTGCCACCTGCCAAGGGGTGGGAGGCATTGAGGGCAGTTTCAGGCAGTGTTCAAGGTTGAGCCAGCACCAGCAGGAGAAGGCTGAGCACAGCGGTGCCATCCTGCTGTGCAGCACAGTCCGCATGCACACGCACCGTTGCCGCCGTCGCCAGCGGTCGAGTTGTCGCCGTTGGCATTGCCGCCGTTGCCGCCGTTGCCGCCATCGCCGCCGGTCGATGAGTCGCAGTACTGGTCGGTGCAGTCGCTGCACCAGTCGCACTTGGAGTAGCTGGGGTAGTCGTGGTGGTCTGCAGTGGGTGGGTTCGAGGAGGGAGCGCGTTGAGGTGAGGTTTTTGTGGAAGAATGGAAGGGGGCTGAGCACCCTGAAGGCTGCCTGCATGCTGCGTGCAAAGAACGACCCAACCAAGATGTCGAAACGACCGAAACGTGCATCGTTTGCACTCACAATCCTTGCAGTAGTCCAGGTCCCAAGGGTAGCCCAGCCAGGACTTGTGCTTGTTACACCAGTGGTCAATCATCCACACGTATCTGCAGCCAGGAAGGGCAGGGGAAGGTGATTGGAACAGTTGGGCTGAGGCCGGGTGCATGGACGGGGCACAAATGCTGTCCAAATGCATGCTGGTGTGCCGCACGGTAAATTTGCTTGGCTGGCTCACCCGCCGCCGTTGGGGTGCTCCACTTGCATCCAGCAGTAGTCATCGCCGCAGGTGGAGCCAGAGCGGTGGCCAGTGAAATGCTGCAGCACAGCAAGAGGGGTGGGGCGGGAGATGGTCGGGAGATGGTCGGACACATGCGGCAGGCGGCAGCGGCAGTGACGCACGCCCGGGCAGGGGATAGGTGTAGTCCGCGTGCAGTGCCACAGGGCGGCCAGGTTGCATGCTCAAGCCAGCATGCTCAAGCCAGCATGCTGAGCCAGCACCCCTGAAAGTAAGCAATCACTCACCACAGTGGTGCACTGCTCAAAGGTGCCGCCACGGTACTTCTTCTTGTAGCAGGGCTGCAAAAGTGTGTGGGGCAGCGGCAACACCGGCGTGAGGGCAGGCAGGGCAATGGGCAGGGCGTGCTGGCAGGCTGCTGTTTGGCTCCTCAGCACTGTGCCGAGCTACTGCACAGGTATCAGGCGGCGGCGGCCGGCGGCCAGCGGGGCACTGAGGCATGCCTGCAAAGCGGATGCCCCCCTCACCTTGTAGTACCAGTAGGCTCCATTGTGATTGGTCACCATACGCTCCTCTGGGTCGCTGTCGCAGCAGTGGTCGCACCCTGCGGTTGATTAGGGTGTGCGCGCAGATGCAGCAGAAGTGAGCCTTTGCAATTGAGCAGGCAGTGCAGTGCTCCGGCATGGCGGGGCAGCAGTGCGAGCGGAGGCGGAGGTGGTGGGCAGCCATACATGCATAGCTACTTTGCCATGCCACAGGCAGCAAATTATCTTCTCACAGTGGCAGCACTCGTAGGACTTGTGGGAGTCGTACGAGGGAGGGGAGCCGGAGCCGGAGTGCGCGTCGCCGCCATTGCCGCCGTTGCCTGCAGGTGGAGACCAGAGAGCAGCCAGGGAGGCAGGTGAGTGGGTGTTGGAGCAGGATTTGGGGTGCGGCAGGTCTGCCCAGCGCTGAAGGCTTCTTAGCACAGCAGTCACAGCAGAGCAACCAGTGCATTGAGCATGGACCGCGCACCTCCGTTGCCGCCGGTGCAGTCACCGCCGGTGCAGTCACCGCCGCCGCCGCCGCCACCGCCGTTGCCACCAGTGGCAGAGCCATCGCCAGAAGCATTGCCTCCGTTGCCACCTGCAAGGAGTAAGCCAGGGCAGATGTTGATGTGAGGGGGTCCACTGCAGGTACAGTGCCGCCAGCCGCCATAGTCAAGCCAAGCCGCGGCATGCATGCTGGATGCATTGTGCAGGGCAATTGGAGCCTCACCGCCGCCTCCGTTGCCTCCCGTGCAGCCATCACCAACGCATCCGCCACCACCGCCACCTGCAGGAGATATGATTTTAGGGCAGAATGCGATCAGTTTGAAAGACAAAGATGGCGTGCATCTGATCAACAATTATGCGCCCGCCACACTGCCGTATGCTGTGCCGGCGGCCAGTGCAGCATTCGAGCAGGGCGAGGAAGGCATGCAGCCAGCTCAGATCAGCAGAGCACCTCACCGTTGCCGCCGTCTCCGCCCGTCACAACATCAGCCAGCCGGCGGCGGTCTGCACAGAGGCGGGCGGGAGGGCGGGTTAGTGTGCAAGGCCTCTTGCAAAGTGGCCGGCAGGGAGCAGGGAGGCAGTTGGCGTGTTGGCTCAGCGGCAGCGCCCTTCTGCCCAGCGTTGGCACCCACTTACCAGCAGCGCGGGCCGGAGCGGTCAGCACACTGCAGGCAGGGTGGGGAGGGGTGCAAGGGTGGGAGATCAAACATCATGCAAGTGGGAGGCTGCGGTACCTCGGGCCGCTGGGGTGGCTGGCCAGGCTTGCAGGCGTGTCGCCGCCGGAGCGCAAGCACTGCAACGCGTTCACCGGACCCACCTCAGTGCAATGCAGCCCAGGAGGGCGCCCAGGAGCAGCGAGCGCCTCATGGCGGAAGGGGTGGGGGGTTGCCTGCTTGCAAGTCGGGTTGCAAGCCGCTGGGAAGGGTCGAGAGAATGGTGCTGGAGGCGTTGCAACGCCCGCTCTTGTAGCAGAACGGCGCCACCGCGGTGGGGACCTGGGGGAAGCTGGTGGGCCGCCGCGGCGGCGCCTTCGGAGCCACTCATTTGATGGGCCCTCTGAGAGGGCGCTAGTGGGAAGCTGTCCGTCTACACGCCCAGCCCGCCAGCAACGCGTTGCAACCGTTGAGTGGCTCTGGGGCGCGGTGGGGCACCGGCAGGGGGCCTGGGCCAGGCCGCCGCCGCTGCCGCCACTTCCGCCCCCCCGCCTTGCAGGCCTTGGACAGAGATGATCAAACAGCGGCGGATGCTGCACCGCGGTTGTTGGTGGTTGTTGTGTTGCTTTGCCTGCAGAAGGGCCGATAACGGATGCACAATGGTTCTGATGCCTCGAAATTTGCTGGCTTGATCAGATCGGCACAGGAAGCCAGCTTGCCCGCGGTGGCGGCAGCGGCGGCACCACAGGCGGCGGCGGCAGCGGCAACCGGGTGGCGGCAACCCTGCCCCATGCGCTGCTCCGCTGGCATTCCCGCAGGATCATCAAACCTGATTTGACGTACTAAGACAGCCTCCTGTCCATCAAGTCGCCATGCACTCGACTCTGCTTGTCACACTCGTACTACCGAGATCCAGCTGGAGATGTCTCCAACAGGCGAGGCAGGCACGAAAGGGCCTTTAAGCAGAACGCGGAATTGATGTTGCAACAATGGCCGTCACTGAGCGGCAAGGGTCCTGCCAACATTTCAGAGCAGTTGAATAGTGGGACCGCAGAGAACACTGCCGCCGCTGCGCAGCGGCATGCCACACTGAGGCGGCACTCTGCCTCCATCGCTTGGTGTCCCAGGTTGAACAGGCGTTTTTCATGTCTAGCATCATCTGCTTCAGAATGTACAGTCCGTTGCATGGGCAAGTAGATACATGGCATGTACAGCGCAATTTGGGCCCGCAACCTGCATCTGTCGCGAAGGGCACGAGGCTGTGGCGGCGTTGCGTCGCCACCAGATATTCCGTCCATCCGCCCACGCAGGCGCAAATTCAAGTAACATCCAGCCTTGCAAAGCTGCTGGCGTACCGTTGAACAATCTTCTTAGCGCCTTTCACGAGTTGGCGAGCTGATAGTCGCAAGCGCCCACCCCGAGACCCTTCCTGCTAGCGCACACTGGTGAGCAAACGCGGGTGAGTTCGTTGAGCGGGGTTAGCGCCAGCGCAGAGCAGCGGGCTGCCACCGCTGCCGCAGCCTCTCCGCCGCTGCCACAGCTCAACCAGATTTGCGAGGTTCTGGACGATCCACACGCTGCCTCCCCCACATCCTCTGCACCCATCCTGCAGGACTCACAGATGGGCGCAATTGCACAGCTGCACGCCGCCGCCGAGGCAGGCGATGCGGAAAGCGTTTCGGCTGCGATAGCAGCCGGCGCTCCGGCTGATGCGCTGCTCAATAGCCAGGACCACCATCGAACCGCGCTGTACAAGGCCTGCTGTGGCGGCCACGCAGAGTGCGCTGCGCTGCTGCTCAAGGCTGGCGCCGACCCCAATGCTGCAACAGACCCAGACCGCCCGCCCAACATCGGCGGCCGGCGGCCGCTGCACGCGGCAGCTTGCTGCGGCGACGCAGAGTGCCTTTCAGCGCTCTCCGGCCCCCGCTGTTCTATGCAGCCCTCTTCTGCCAGGCGGACGGCGTGAGACAGCTGCTGCGGGCAGCCCCTCAGGCAGCTCTGATGCGGGACCAATGGGGCGAGACCGCCCTGCAGCAGTGCAGCTACTGCACCTTTTCTGGCTCGCTGTCGCCCCCTCAGGCCATTGAGGTGGCACACTGCCTCATGGCCGAGGCGCCGCTTCCGCCTGCGCTGGAAAGCTTGGCCGTCCTGCGCCGCGTGCTGAGCTGCGCTCGTGAGTGGGCGCTCCCCCTCTTTGCTGTGCTGGTCGCTCGCCAGCCCCTCACACCGTCTGATTGGGAGCTCCTTCCCCTGCCCTGCCCCGGCCTGGGATCCGCCCTGCCCGCGGTGCTGGCCCGCTCCGATTTCGAGGCGCGCATGCTGGTGGCGCACCTGCCGCCGCACGAGCGGCGGCGCCTGCGCACGCTGGCGCTGTGCTTGGCACGCGCGCAGCGCAGCGGCCAGCTGCCGCTGCTGCCCACCTCCCTCAACTGGCGCCTGCTGGCCCTGTCGGTTGCATGACATCACCTGATTTTGCGCACTACGCGTACCTTTCTTGCATGACTGGTACCAAGCTCCATCCTGCGCATGACATGCACTGCTCTGGATTCAATTCTGCTCACAGCTTAACAAAGCCCGGTGTGTAATATCCCTTCTGTTGTTGGCCAATGGGCAATCGAATGTTACAGGGTGCTGCAGCGGTGGCACAAGAACGCTTGCAGCTTGGCTGCATTTGCCAGTGCGCCGGCAGCAGCAGCGGGGCGCCATGGCTGCCATCAGTAGAGGGACAGGAGTGCGAATGAGGAGTACATGAGGATGCAAGGGTACAGCACGCAGCTCTGCTGCCGGTCCAGCAGCGGCGAGCGGCGGCAGAAGAGGCTCGATGCCGTCTGGCCCGCCCACAGGACCGCCAGCGCTGCTGCCCCCATGGAGGGCACGGATCGCCTGCGGCAGCAGGGGAGGGAGGCATGGCACAGGAGTATGTTTGAACAGCGCGAGGGGCGGTGCAGCAGCGGCAATGCAGGCAATAAAAAGGATGCAGGTAGCCAACAGGCAGGGCTGATGCAGGAGTTGCGTGAACGGGCAAAAAGCTATTGAAACAGCAACACCGGCGTACCGTGGCAGCAGCAGCGCCAGCATGGCGTGCCCGACCAGCGGTAGCAGCGCATAGCCCAGCAAGCAGGTGCATGAGTACAAGTCCAGCTGCTTTGCGTCGGGGTCTTCCGTGCCGGTGATGCTGTTCAGCACAAACCTGCAGGCGGAGCAAGCACGCTTGCCGCAGCATGTCAGAAAAACTGCAGCTCAGCACACACCTCTGGGACCAGCAGCGGCGTTTGCAGCAGCACCGGCAGCGGCAGCAAACGAGCGACTACAGCATGTAGCACCAGAGGCGCAAGCAGCCACTTGCTGGCTGGGCAGCAACGCGCACCAGAGCAGCCCCGAGCCGACCACCATCCAGCCCAGGATGTAGCCAAAGTGCATCTTGCCGACCTGGAAAGTGAAAGGAAAGCCTCACAGTTGGCAAACCAAACGCAAATGGCGCACAGGACGACCTGCCATGCGGCAAGCAGCTTGCATGCAGCGACATCTTGTCCAGAGCAGGTGGAGCCAGCGGCATGTACACTGCAGGCAGAACAACCCAGCAAACGCGTGTCCTAGTTGTAGCCGTTTTGAGTGTAACCAAACTGCAGCAATCGGACCAGCTCGCCCCTCACCAGCAGGTGCGCAAAGCCCAGCAGCGCCATGAAGATGAGCGGGCCTCCCATGTCCAGATTCGCCATGTCATGCCCCGCCAGCCTGCGGCAGCACCCATAAAATAAACAGATGGTGGCATGAGCGCTCATGCAGCCTGCATGCAGCAGCCTGCAGCGGAGCGGCAGCCCCAACCGCCGGCCAGCGGCGGCATCGGCACAGGTGGCACTGAAGCGGACGCGCACCGAAATGTGAGGATGCTGCGCGTGCGGCTGAGGATGGCGGGGATGTCGATGCCCAGCTCTGCAACGAGGCGGCAGCAGTGCGAAGGCGGTTGAGGCGCAGCCAGAAAGCAGGGTACGGGAGGGGTAGGCGGGTGGCGGCGGCAGCGGCGGCGGCAGCTGTGGGCCGGCGGCGCAGGCTCGATCACGAGTACAGGAGCAATAAAAGCACTGCCAGATCATGCTCAACCAGCCAGCAGGCGCGCAGACCTTCGAGGAGCGGCGCCTCGTCCTCGAACGACCCGTAGGCCGCGCCGCCGCCGCCACCGCTCGCCGGCATCTCGTAGCCGTAGCTGCCCGCTCCATACTGCGCTGCGCCAGAAGAGCTGGCGTACCACTCCACGCCGCCGCCCGGCTGCTGGGCGCCAGGGTGCCGCTGGTGCACCTGCCAGTCTGCCATTGCGGTCTGCAGTGTGATCACACCCCAGATCGAAGGGAGCTGGAGGCAGCAAGGGGGGCCGGGCGTGCGTTGGGCAGCCGTGCAGAAGAGGCGCTGAGGCTGCACACTGCCGAAATCCGTGATCAGGAGCTCAGCGAAGTGAGAGAGGCGCAGGCCTGTGTTTGAAGCACAGCACCGCTGGCCGCAGCGCAGCAGCGGCAGGTGATGCCCCCCTGCCTGCACCATGTGCCGTGGCAAGTGCATTGTTGCTTGGTTACATGTTGTGCTCACAGGCAGCACAGCGGCAAAGGAAAGCTGCCGACAAAGGCAACCCAACATGATCCATCTGCCGCACACGGCAAACAGGCAGCGGCAGCGCTACGCCCGCCAGGCTGCATCTGCTGCCTTCATGCAGGCTGGCCTGTGCTCCCCGGCGCTGCTGTGCGCCGCCCGCCTCATGCCGACTTGCCCTTCACGCCCAGAAGCTCCACCTGCAGGCCAAACAAAAAATGCGGGGCTCTGTGGTCAGCCTTTGGTGCACAGGTTGCCTGCTACGCGTCCCATGCACGTGCCTGCCGCGCAGGCCGTGCTGCTGCTGCTGCTGCCGCTGCGCTATCGCTTTCTTTCCCTCCGTGCCGGCAGGACCGCTCACCTCGAAGATCAGGGTGGCGCCGCCTGCATTGTCCAGAGGTGTGGCAGCAGGCAACCGTAACATCTCAGTAAATGCAGCCGCTCGTGGCTTATTGCCATTCTGCCCCTGCAACAGGCAGTTGCGGCCCTGCCACCCTTGCTTTCAACGCCACATGCTAGCAGCCCCACTCAAGCATCTTCAGATACTTCAGACACGCACCGGGGATGAGGCCGCCAGCGCCGCGGTCGCCTGGGGAAACACAGCGGCGGGGGCAGCAACACATGTGTCAGCTGTTGACATGTGGCTGCAGCCCGGCTCCTCAGACGCGCACACCCAGCAGCTGCCTCACTCCTTGTGTGCTGCAACCAAACAAGCCACGAAAACCTCAAAACAATGCATGCCCATGCACGCAAGTCCTCTGTTCCGCCCTGCCCACCGTAGCCGAGGTGGGGCGGGATGACCAGCTTGCGCTTCTCGCCCACACACATGCCCTTCACGCCCTTGTCCCAGCCTGCGAGGGGAGAGTTGGGTTGCAATCGGAATTGAAGTAAGGCTTGTGATTGTGATCAATGATGGGCCCACGCACATGCCTTCGACGCCCGTGTCCAGCATGCAGCAAATTAATGCGATGCAGATAGCCGAGAGTTGGGCGACGAGGTCAGCTGGGCAATGAGCGAGTTGGGGTCAGCTGCCAACCATTGAACATTAGCACTTGAGCCAACGCCTGCCCAGTGATGACTCCCCTTCATCCACTCACCCTTGATGACCATGCCCTGGCCCAGGCGGAAGGAGAAGGGCTCCCCCCGGTCGTACGACGCGTCAAACTGCTTGCCGTCCGTCAGCGTGCCCTGCAGCGAAACAGTGAACAAGTTCAGACGTGTAAGCGTGCAGGTGTGGGCAGGCGTCAAACCGCTTGCCGTCGGTCAGCGTGCCCTGCAGAACAGTGCATTCACATACAACGCCTTATGAACATGGCCACAGATGCAGGATGCGGCATGAGGCTGAGGCCCATGCATGCGCATGTCCGCACGGCCCATGCGACTTGCCGCAGCAGCCGGCTGGTGTCTGGACTTTAGCGGCGCCTGCGTGCTGTTTGCCTCACCCGGTAGTGCACCTCCACGGTGTCGCCATTCTCGGCCGTCACATCGCACTTCTCGGCCTTCTTCTGCAGCACAGGCAGGCAGCATTGAGGAAAGGAAAGGCAGGTGAGGTCCAGGGGCGGTGGCACTCGGCGCGGCGGCGGCGGCGGCGGTGGCAGCTGGGGGCGGCAGCGAGGCCGGCGATCGCACGCTGGCTGTTGAGATCGGGGCTGATGGTATGGTGGAGAGCGGTCTGCCAGCGGCTGGGTCGAGGGAGGTTGCACAGCGAACAGAGCGCACAGGCCATCACTTGCCAAGATCGTGATCTTCAATTTATCCGCCGCGTGTGCGCCAGCGATGGCCAGCAGCAGCAGCGCCAGGGCCGCACAGGCGCGCCGAGACACCATCGGGACGAGAACAGCGCCTCCCTTTCGCAACTGCAACGTGCAGATCGTGCGCTGTGGACCAGACGCAGCGGGGTGGAAGGCTGATCCGGCAGCCAACGCTTGCCATCATGCCCACTGCTTCCACGTCGCAGGCGGGACGGCAGTGCGGCGGCATGAGTGCGCATATCCAGCATCTGCGCATTGCCCACCTCTTGTGATCGGTTGGCGTGGGAGCTCAGAATGTTGCGAATGGCACCGCCACAACACACACACCCAGCAGTGCACGGTTGAAGAGCTGAGGTTCGCCGCAGGCGCACGCATGGTGTTCGGTGTTGCTTGATCAGCTGTGCTGTTGCCTGAGCGCAAACGATGTAAGATGCAACTGACACGCTGAGCACCAGATGGATAGCAAGATCTGCACCAACGCCTGAAGACTCCTCAGCCTGGCCGGGCTAGTGCCACCAGCGGCTGAGCCGCCGCGCGCTGGGGCGAGGGCGCATGCTTCCTTGGTGGGCACTCGTCTCCCGCCCGGAGCTCGGCAGCAACAGTCTGCAGGCTTCATTTGCAGCTCAGGAGGTGGCTGCTGGCCTCTGCACAGCGAGGCATCTGCGTGGTTAGGGCTCTCGCCGGGTGCTCCAGCGGCCCGCGACGACTGCCAGTCGCGCAGCATAGGCTGAAGGTGCGGTACAGATGTGCGGCGCCGCTCGCGAGGCTGCCACATGCGCGACCACCGCCATGTGGGGCTTTGCTCGCCACCCAGCCCACCCGCCGCTTCAGCACGTTGCTCATGTGCTCGGCTACTGGTGCAGCACGCCGCCGACACGCCCGCCGCTCCCCACCTGCAGGCACCCGCCGCCTGAGCGGCGCCTGCGCTTGCCACCGCCGGGCCGTGCTTCCCACCCCGGCGCAGCCCTGTTTAACAGCGTCCCTGCCACCAGCGAGCCATGGGCGACTTCAGCAGGGAGCTTCTGGCCCGCCTGGAGGCCGCACAGCTCAACTCGCCGCCAGGGCCCCACCCACGGCCGCACGCCGGCGGCGCAAGCGGCAGCAGCTTGGCGCCCGTTGGCGGCGAGCTGGGCGGCGCTCGCAGGGCCCTATGGCCCGGTGAGCTGGGCCTGGTGGGCTCCCTTGGTTCCCTGGGCGGCAGCGGCGGCTCGCCGGGCAGCAGCGGCTGCCCCACACCTCGCAGCGCCGGCCTATTAGAGGCGCTCCTCACGAGTGACGGCTCGCCGCGAGCAGATGCAACGGCGGCGGCCGCCGCCGCCGCGGCACGCGCCGCCACCGCGCCGCTGCACGCTACCGCTGGAGAGCATGGAGAAGAAGGGCGGTGGAGCGAGCTGCCTGCGGATGTGTGGCGCTGGGTGGCGCTGAGCCTGTCCCCAGCTGACGTCAAGTCTGCACGCCTCGTGTGTGCCGACTGGCACGCCGCACTGTCCAGCAACGTGCAGCTGCTGCGCCCGCGGCAGCTGCGCTGCAAGCTGGCGGCGGCCAGGTGTGCGGGTGGCGGCAAGGCAGGGCAGGCTGGAGGGCAGAGGCGGAGGGGGGAGAGCGTGACAGATGCTGTGGTGTGGGAGGCGGCTGTGCAGGGCAGCAGTGAATGAAATGGATCGTTGTGCTCGTCCCTTGATTGCTGCTGCTGTACTGCTGTTCAATGCTGCCGAGTCCAACATCTTGATGCCCTGTCTGCCTGCACCTCCCATTGCGCAGCTTCCCGTCCCTCCAAATGCTGGAGCTGAGCCAGTGCCGGAGGCTGCAGGTGGGCGCCGTTTCGGTGGTTGTGCGGAGTATCAAGATGGGCGGTGCTTACCATGCTGTGTGTGAAGTCACTGTTGTTCTCAGAACTTGCTGCTGTTCCTGTGTGCCGCCGATGGCGGGCAGGATGGTGTATTTTTGCCGCTGGACTAACTGTTGGCCCGACTAACTCGCTTTCAGGACTGGGAGCTGGAGGGCGTGCGCCTGCTGGGCACGCTGCGCTGTGTCAGCCTGCGCGGCTGTGAGGGCGTCACTGACGACGGCATCGCGCAGCTGGCGGCCCTGCCCCGCCTGGCGCGCCTGGTGAGCGTTCGGCATCTGCACCGCATGCCTTGTCGGTTGCACGCGCGTCCCGGCCAATGTGCGCTCTTGCACCATCTGGTCGATTGCCAAACCTGACCCCAGCTCGGTTTCGTGCAGGTGCTGCGCAACTGCGTCAAGCTGACCGATGTGGGGCTGGCCAAGCTGGCGGGGCTGAGCGGACGCGAGCTGCCGCAGCTCTGGGTGAGCACACTTGATTTGGTTTTTGTTGTGGTTGTGCTGATGAGATACCAATGCGCAGCACAGGAATGAACGAGGCATGTTGGCATGATGCTGATGCGCTGCCGACAGCAGTGCATCATTGGTGTGATGACGAGCATCAGCAGTATGCAACAATGCGGCTCCTCCAGCACCGACATGCACTGAGCCTGACCCCGTTTCTGCTGGCTTGCCCCGTGCCCCAGGCCCCGGCCGGAGCCGCTGCTGGCGCCGTCGGCTCGCCGCCCCCCGTGCTGCTGCGCTCGCCAGGCGGCACCCGCAGCCTGTCAGCCTCGGCCGCCGCCAAGCCCCCGCCGCCGCGCCCGCCGCTGGCGTCCCTGGATCTGGCAGGCTGTGTGCTGCTCACTGAGCGCGGCTTTGCGGCGGTGGCTTCAGGGCTGGCACGCAGCCTGACCCAGCTGGCCATTGGAGGGTGCAGCCGGGTCTCGACAGTCAGCGATGCGGTGCTGGCTGAGGTGGCGCGATGCACCAATCTGCGGGCGCTGGACATGGCGGGGTGCACACACGTGACAGACGAGGGTGCGCATGTTGCGAATTTGTGCAGCAGGGCCTGTTCCTGACTGGCTGGCTGAACACACAGTCCTGCTGCCGTAGTGTTGCTTTTGCTGCCAACTTCAAGTGTTGGATGCCTGGTGCAGAGGTGATCAATTTGCGGCCGCTCCAATCCAGCATCCTGCCCACATTTGTTTCTGCTTCTACTCACAATTTTCTTCACAATCGGTGGCGCAGGCGTGGCGCACCTGTCGTCGCTGCACCGCCTCACGTACCTGAACCTGTGGAATTGCCTGCGGGTGTCAGGTGCGCAGATGGTTTAGGGTCGGTCAGGGTGGGGCCTGGTCTTGTGACCTAGAGATGATGCAGGCAGCTTGTCATACACCACCCACTGCTCTGTTTGCTGCAGTTCAGGCTGCAATGTGTGCGTTCCTGCCCTCCACTGTACCACTGGACCCACCTGATCGATGCCTCACTTGTGCAGAAAACGGCCTGTCCGTCCTGCGCCACTTCCCGCTGCTGGAAGGGCTGTCGCTGCGCGGCTGCCAGCAGCTGCAGGACGGCTGCCTCACTCACCTGGCCGGCCTGACCCGGCTGGCACGGCTGGACATGCGGGCCTGCGAGCACCTGCGGGGCGTGGTGAGGAGCAACACACAGCGGGTTAAGGGACAAGGATGGCACTTGTCTTTCCATGGCATGCGGGATTGCTTTGAACAGTTGCGCGTTGGACGTGGAGACCCAGCAGCTGAATGGCTCACCTGCTTGAAAGGCTGACGACATGTGACTCTCCGGCCCGTAATTTCTCCGCAGGGTCTGACCCAGCTGTCCCGGCTGCAGCAGCTGCGGGAGCTCAATCTCAAGGGCTGCTACAGGTGAGCCAGCAGTTATGGTGGGCATGCCTGCTGTGTGCTCTTGCACGTGGGAGAGTGTGCCGCAGTCCCCAGATAGGGTGTGTTTGTATATCATGCTGTGCTCTTTAGTGCTGCCTCGTGCACCCCTACATTCATCCCTCATTCATCCCTCACCCCACCCTGCCGCAGCCTGGTGGACGACGGCGTGGAGCTGCTGAGCACGCTGCGCTCGCTGACGCAGCTCAACCTGCAGGAGTGCTGGCAGGTCACCGACCGAGGGCTGGAGCACCTCTCAGGTGGGTGTGGGGAAACATATGGTTGGGTTCTTACGTCTCTCTCTCAAAGAACATGTTGAGCACCTCGACATCAGGTCACAACAGAGGGCTGGAGCACCTGTCGGGTGGGTGGGGGGAAAACAAATGCTCTGGTCCCTTTGGTCACCCCTAGTAGTGAATGCCATTGCTCTGGGCACCATGCGTGGCTGCCTCACTTCCTGTATGGTCCTGGCGTGCTGGAGCCGGGCTGGTTTTTGATGGCCAGCGGTGCCAGTTTAGTCCACTTCAAGTCGACGTGTCACCCTGCCGGAAGTCCGCCCCCACCCCCACCCCAAGCAGGCCTGTCAAAGCTTGAGGACCTCAACCTCCAGGTGCGTGTGGCTTCGGCTCTTTAAGTTGCACTTTCGCATTCCACCCCCGAGTGCTGCCTGCACCTGACAACGCCCTCTGCCGTGCCTGTTGGTTCAACAAGCCCGCCCTGATGCCTGCCGTGCCTGTTTGTTTATTGAGCCGCCGCGCCGTCACGCCTCCCGCAGGGCTGCCGCAACCTGGCCAACCCCGGCGGCGGCAGCCTGTCGGGCCTGCCCGCGCTGCGCGGCCTCACCGCACTCTGCATGCGCGGCTGCGACCGCCTCACGGGTGGGTCTTTTGTCGGCCTGGCCTGGCCTGGCCTGGACATGCTTGTTGCCGGCAATCCCTGCCCATGTGCACAGAACATTAACCGTGCATTACATTGCAGGTGTAATTCACTGCCTCATACTTGCCTTGCTAGAGGTCCACTCAGCTACCAACCTGCCACCCTGCTTTCCCACCACACTCGCAGACGGCGCCCTGGGCTTCCTCACCGCCCTCTCCACTCTCCAACACCTGGACCTCTCGGGCTGCAAGGAGCTGTCCCCCGCCGGCCTGGCCCCCCTCTCCGCCCTGTCCTGCCTCGAATCGCTCAAGCTGCAGCACTGCACGGGGCTGCGGGGGCCTTCTGCGCTGAGCGCGCTGAGCCCGCTGGGCCGCCTGTCGGCCCTTAACCTGGGCGGCTGCACCGGCATCTACGGCCAGGCGCTGCGCGCGCTGAGGTGCGCGCTGGGCATGCTGCGCTGTGCTGTGTGCGCCGCCCAGGCTTGCAAGTTCCATCGTTGTCTCTCGTGCCAAAGCGTTGGTCCTTTCCAAGCTGCACACGCAATGCACTATTTCTGTCCTACCCGTGCAGCTCTCTGACGGGCCTGCGCCAGCTGTCACTGGAGGGTTGCCGCTCTGTTGTGCTCCTGGATGCGGGACTGGCGGCGGTGGCGCCCGCGCTGTGCTGCCTCACCGCGCTCAACTTGCAGGTACAGAGGCGCTGCTGTTGCTGGCATGCTGAGTGTTGTGGCAGGAGAGGGAATCAAGCTGCTTTGCACTGTGTACAACAGCTCGACCCACATGTGAAGGCTCGGTGCGGCTTGGATGCGGGCGCGCACCTTGCTGCGCCTGCTCTTGCTTCACTAGTGGCCGATTTGCCTCTGCCATTTGCCCTCCAGGGCTGCTCGGGGCTGCTTGCACCTGTTCTGCCTTGCCCCAATTTATTGTTTTCCCTGCCACGTTTCCAGGGCTGCTCCACGCTGACCGATGCGGGTCTGCAGAAGATGGGCTGCCTCACCTCCCTGGCCAGCCTGAACCTCAGCGAGTGCCCCGGTGAGTGGAGGCCAGCTGGAGGTTGGACCGTGCAGGCTGGCTGCACTCGCCATCCCCTATAGGCCAGTCCCAGCAGCCTGTCACCTTCTCACGCTCCCCGCCTGCGACCCCCCTCTCCCCACTTTTCAGCAGCAGCTTACCTGGCACCTGCTCCCTGCACTCACACCCATCTTGCAGGCATCAGCGGTGCTGGAATGGCGGGGTGGGACCTCCCTGCCCTCACCAGCCTGCAGCTGCAGAACAGCCCGGCGGTGAACGATGCGGGGATGGCGGAGATTGCTGGGCTGACCGCGCTGCGCAGGTGAGGCCTGCTGGCTGGTGCACTACGTGCCATAGCAGTGAAGAGTGGCAGTCACCGCTGTGCTTGTGGGGCAGCACCATATTGTTCTGGGGCAACACTGTGTTGCGAGTTAGGCCAGGCAGGTTCCTGCTTGATGGGAGATTTGAGGAGCAGCAGTGCGATGCTCACTTCTTTGTGCATGGCCCACTCCCCTTGCTGACCTGCAGCCTGAACTTGAAGCAGTGCAAGCGAGTGGGCGACGCGGGTCTGGCGGCCATGGCGCCCAAGCTGCAGCAGCTCACCTCGCTGTGCCTGCAGGCAAGCGCCTTGCGGTGCCTGTGGCAGTGCTGTTGTTGCCATGCAAGGCTGGCGCATGCACCGCTTTTCCGTCTGGCCCTTGTGAGCACACCAGGTGGTCTTTTCTGCAACACATCGCTATTCAAACGCTCCTTTCTGTTTGCATTCTTGCAGGGCATGGGCGAGGTGACGGATGCAGGTGTGGCCCACCTGGCCTCGCTGCGGGGGCTGGAAGAGTTGGAGCTGCAGTTTGCCTGGTGAGCGATAGTTTAGAACTGCTGGGTTCGCAATTGTGGCCTCGCTGCGCACGGCCTGGAAGAACTGGAGCTGCAGTTTGCCTGGTGAGCCAAAGGCGGCAAGGTGTGCAGCATGGCTTGGAGCTCGGCAGCTGGCGTGCGCACCTGCACGATTGGCCACCCTGGTTGCACATGCATCCCGCCACCTCGGCTTGGTCCATTGGTCCTCCTCTTCACCAGTCCACCCTGCATGCCCAACTTGCCCTGCCGCAGGCAGTTTGGAGATGAAGGCATCGCGGCGCTGGCCACCCTCAGCGCACTCTCCCGCCTCGACCTCATGTACAGGTGTGTGTGTGCTTGTGTTTGTGGCTTTCAGGATGGAAGTCATGTGCATGTTGGGTTGCTGTGGTATTTCGAGGGTTCACAATAGCACCGGAATACATGCTGTGTGACAAGCTAGCGTACCAGGGGCAGGCGATGCGTTTGGAGCTGCATTCCTGACTGGCCACCTGCCACGTCCCTGCCCTCCCTCTGCCGCAGCTGGAAGATCACCGACGATGCGCTGTGCTCGCTGGGCCGCATGACCAGCCTGCTGAGGTGCGCCACAGCGTGCACAGCGGCGGGGGCCTGGGCAGAGTGCACATGAGGATAGAGATTCGCCTGCTGAGCTCTGCTGAACCTATCATGCTGCCTTCCAGCCTCAGCTCGGCACCCCTGCTGACTCGCCCCCCCTGTCCATTTTGCCCTTCCCATCCTGCTGCAGCCTGAACGTGCTGGGCTGCCACCGGCTCACAGCGGGCGCCAAAGCTGAACTGGCGCATCTGCTGGACAGCGCACATGCCTTCTGAGTGAAGGCAAATGATGCTCCATCGGCAACTTGCAATGTGTGCAAGCTCATGCTTGGCAAAGACAGCCAAGCTTCCCATCGCACGTGCCTACAAACGAATGGCGCTGCTGAACCATGCCGCTCGCTGCCGAGCCGTGGCAGCGGAGTTGGTACACCCTTGGGTCGGCTTAGCCGCCCCTGTGTCATGCAACCCTACCCCATTAAATTTTCCGCCCTGGGTGCTGCATTGGTTGTGACGACTTATTGCTAGACGAATGTTGACGCCCCCACGTATGACATCACTTGCTACTATGCGGCACATTACCGCCCCCTCCAGCTGCACAGCCCGTCCCGCCCCCGCACAGTTCACTTTTCTTCTGCTCATGAGCTGGCGCTTCCCTCTGCTGACGAACCCCTGCCTCAGTGACGTCTCCGTGCTCTTTCCTCTCCTTGCCTGACATTGCATGCACCCTTGTAACAGCAATCGACTCGGCGGAACTGTTCAAAGCTCAGCGAACAACAAGCATGGCACTGTGGCACTGCCTGGCAGGCATCAGGTCACTACAGGAAATCATGCGCATTGGTGCTGCATGGCCCTCAGCTGCACAGGAGAAGCAGGCTGTGCACCGCTGCATCGAAAGCAGCTGCTCCACCATCCCGCAGCGCCGGCGGCTCACCCGCGTCCCTCTGAGGGCCGCCCCGCCGCGCGCTGCTGCGCCAAAGCTGCGCAGTGCTCCTTGTGGCTTTTCCAATCAAGCTTCTGGCACTCGCGCGAGCTGCGAAAAATGAGGGACGGGGCAGCGGCAGTGGGCATTGGGACAGCTCAGCACATGCCCGCTCACCGTGCTGCCCCCCTCATCCCCTCCCGCGCCACTTCAACATCAGCTCGCCAGGCACTTGGCACCATTTGCCAGCCAGTTCAGCTCACCAGTATTTGACAGACTTGCATCGGGCGCAGTGGCGCAGGTGGGGCGCCACAGTGCCGCACTGGGCGCACTTGGGGGCAGCCGCCAGCACCTCGTGGAATGGGGCCTGCTCTTGGCGGACCGGCCGGCCTGCGGGGGTGGGAACATGAGTGGTGCACAAGCCCTGTCAGTGCGGCGGGAGCTGACAGTACAGTGTATGTGCCAGGTCGGGATGCAACCCTTGAGAACGCATGAAAGTGAGGCTTCTGGCCTTGCAATGAGATGCAGGGGCATCTTGCAGTCACTGGCAGACTACGCCCCAGTGCAGGGAATCCAACTTGCCTCGCCGTGCATCTGCACATGACTCCTCGAAGCGCCGCTGGTACGTGTCCATCGCCTGCATCTGTAGGCTGGGCAGCCAGGGGCGCAGGCGTGGCAGGTAGCTGGCTGCCTGCGCCAGCAGCTGCTCCGCACGGTCCAGCAGAGAGGCATTGGAGCGCCCCGCGGCCCAGGCCAGGTGGAGGTTGGGGTCTGCCACAACTCCAAAATAGACTGAAGACAGCTGGCGGGCCTGGCCGGCGGCCATCTGCCACCCTGCGGTGCAGCGGGCAGGGGCAGCGGGGGTGCAGGCTGCTCTGCACAAGGCATTGCCTCATGGCATGGCCTGCAGTCAGACCCACACCACACACAAAGCTAGCCGCCCCACGAGAATGAGTCATGGTCCCAACCAGCCCACTCATAAGCCCATGCAGCCTCTCAGGACCTCACTCTTGGCAGCGATTGCGCCCTCCAGCGCCTCAGCGGCCAGCGCCTCGGCTGCGGTGCCAGAGGCCTGAAGCGCTGGCTGGTGCGTGGTCAGCAGCATGGAGGCAGCCGCGCTGGCGGCATGGAGCGCCTCCACGCTGCTGCCGCCCCCCAGCTGCATCAGCACCTGGCAGTCGGCCAACATGCGCTGCTGCAGGGCCAGCTGGTTGGCCGGCGGCGATTCGCCGCGCGGCTGCTGCTTTTGGTCCAGGATTGAGACGCGCAGCTGCAGCGCCAGGCAGCGCAGCGCGGTCAGCGTGACATCGGGGCAATGCTGGCGCAGATCTGACTCCAGAGCGCGCGCCGCTCCAGTCAACGGCTCCTCTGCCGGGGCTGCCTCCGGCGGCACAGCAGCGCTTGCGCTAGTGCTATCGTCGTCTGGGAGCGCCGGCACCCAGCGGCGCCGCCGCAGCTGCTGCTTTGCGGCGGCAACGGCCGGGTCGCTGGCGCTGGGCCAAACCTCCTCCAGTGCGCCATTCACCAAGAGCAGCGCATGGTCATTTGCCTGGAGAGTAGAGGCCAGCATGGCTGCCACAACCATCTGGACCAGTGTCACGCTGGACAGGAAGTTGGCGGGGCCGGGTGGCTGGAAAAGCACCATCTGCCCAGTTGTGGGGTGGACCGTCCGCGCCGCAATCGGCTGCATGCAGGGGTGGCGGGATGCATTGTTTGGGGCAGGCGGCCGGTGACGGATGCTCAGTCAGAACGCCTCAGCCACGCCCTAGCTTGCAAACATGTCATTGCACACGGCGTGCATGCTGCAGCGGCAGGCCAGTGAGCAGCACCCACCAGGAGTGCAAAGTCGAGCAGCAGCGTCATTGACTCTTCTGAGATGTGGGCTGCTAGTGGGATGTCGCGAGCGGGCACAAATCCAGCCAGCAGGTGCACCAAGCCGCGAAAGAGCTGGGGGTTGCGGGAGGCACCTTCAGTGTCCCACAGCATGCCGGGCGCCAGCGTCGGGCCGCCTGCTGCCGCCTGCAGCTCGGTCCACGCTGTGTCTTGCAGCTCGAAGCAGGACAGCAAATGGTCCAGGTCTGGGCTGCGCTCCTCAGCTGGCAGCCGCTCGCGCGCCTGCCGCAGCTTGCCCAGAGCGACCTCAGTGGCAGACATCTTGGGCGGGCAACCTGGGGCTCCTGAAGGAAAGGGCGGTGCAGTGAGCGGCGGAGAGCGGCGGAGGGCGGCGGAGGGCGGCGGCGGCGGCGGCGGAGAAGCAGCGTGAGATCGGCTGCTCTCAGCGGCGACAGCTTTCTCACGGTGATAGGGCAAAAACTCACAAGTTTCGGCTGCCTCGTGCCGAGCAGAGCCGCTCGAGCAGAGCCCTGGGTCGGAGCTCTCCTCTAGGCAGCCTTCCGGGCTGCCAGGTTTGCAATCGTGATGGAACGCGCAGCGCAAAAGCCGAGGGGGCGCCGCAGGGGGCGACGGCCAAGATGCGCCGGGCACCGCCAGCCAGGCGACGCACGTGCGCGCTGTGGCCAGTTGCCTCCCGCTTTCCAGGCGATTCTACGCTGATTGGGGCTGGATCAAAATGTGCAGGGAAGACAGTTATGCAGAGCATCTCAAAATCAAGGCATCAGCAAGCAATGTTCAAGCTTGAGCCCTGTGCCGGCTATGGCGGCGGCGGCCCCACAGATGATGCGGCGGCAGAGCCCGGGGCGGCTTGCAACCCAGGTTGCGCGGCGAGCTGCAGGGATTCTTATTTCAGGGACGTCTCCGCTCTTCCCATTTCTGACTTGTTTTGGTGTATCAGCGGAAAGATTAGCTACAATGCACAGAAGTCCAGGCAAACAACAGAAGGGCACTGCGGCAGGCAAAGGTAACCGTTTGGAAACGTGCATCAGAGCTGCCTCAGCACCGCACAATCCATGAACTGCACAGAGTCAGCAGGCCGTGCGCTGCCGCTTCCATAGCAGCTGCTCTGTCAGCCAGCCGGAAAGCAGCCGGCAGTGGCTCACCCGCGCCCCTCTGAAGCCTGCCCCACCGCGCGCTGCTACGCCAGAGCAGCGCAGGAGCGTTTATGGCCTGCACTCCAATCCTTCTTTTGGCACTCACGGGAGCTGCGAAGAACAGGAGGCCAGGCAAGGGTAGCACGTTGGGCCAACTCAGCGTCATACAAGCTGAGTCAGCGCGCTTGCCCCACCAGCGTCAGCTCTTCCGCTGTCTTTCAAGACATTTCATGCAAAGCCACGCAGCTCACACCCTTGCCCTCTGATCAGACGGCCCTGGCTCAGCTCACCAGTACTTGACGGACTTGCACTTGGCACAGTAGCGCAGGTGGGGCGCCACCACGCCGCACTGGCTGCACTTGCGCGCAGCCTCCAGCACCTCGAAATATGGCAGCTGCTCCTGGTGGGCAGACCGGCCTGCAGGGTCGGCATTGGGCCGCAGCGTTAAAGCAGCACGCGGATGGCGGGAGGAGCAGGAGGCAGAAGGCACAGAGGGATGCACAACAGATTTAGAAGGCTACAGGCACCCTGCGCCCAAGTGCAGCAAACTGAGCGCTCACCTTGCCGCACATTTGCGCACAACTCCTCGAAGCGACGCTGATATGTCTCCATTGCCTGCATCTGCAGGCGCGGCAGCCAGGGCCGCAGGCGTGGCAGGTAGCTTGCCGCCTGCTGCAGCAGCTCGTCAGCGCGAGCCAGCAGAGCGTCACGGGAACGTCCCGCCGCCCACGCCAGGCGCCCGTCCGAGTCTGCAGCTGCACCAAAGTGGGCGGAGGACAGCTGACGTGCGCTGGCAGCAGCCATCTGCCACCCTGCGGTGCAGCGGGCGGGGGCAATGGGGGCGCAGGCTGTTCATACGGAGCTGCGTTGGGGCCCGGCAGAAGTGCCTGTTATACCCCGGCCGTGCGAGCAACTGCCTGCGGTCAAGCCCAAACAGCCTGCTGCAGAGCGCATGCAGTGCAGTGCAGGCAGCGACTCACTCCGGGCAGCAATCGAGCGCTCCAATGCCTGGACAGCCAGCGCCTCCGCCCCAGTACCGGTGGCCTGCAGCGCTGGCTGCTCGGAGCCAAGCAGCATCGCGGCAGCCAGGGTTGCCACGTGCAGGGAGCACCGCTCGCTGCCAATCTGCATCAGCACCTGGCAGTCGATCAGCATCTGCTGCTGCAGCGACAGCTGGTTGGCAGGTGGTGGCTCGCCGCGCGGCCACTGCGCTTGGTCTAGCATTGACACATGCAGCTGCAGCGCCAGGCAGCGCAGCGCGCTCAGTGTGACATCAGGGCAGTGCTGGCGCAGGTCTGAGGCGAGCGCGCGCGCTGCCGGAGTCATCCCCAGCTCTGCAAGCGCTGCCGCCAGCGGATCAGGGCCGTCTGGGAGCGCCGGCAGCCAGCGGCGCTGCCGCAGCTGCTGCTGCGCGGCGGAAATGATGGGGTCGCTGGTGCTGGGCCAAAGCTCCTCCAATGCCTTGTTCATCAGGATCAGCGCCTGGGAAATGCCGCCGGCTCCAGCGTTGGAGGTCAGCAGAGCAGCCACGAGCATTTGGACCAGCGTCAGGCTGGACAGGACGTTGTCGGGGCTGAGCGGCTGGAACTGCATCGTCAGCCCTGACCGCGTCACGATGGGCTGCGTGCACGGAGGAGGGGTGGGGCGGGCAGCACACGCTTGGGGCAGTGCACCCACCTCCTGGCTCGCAGGCCTGTCACTGCACAGATGGGAGCTGCAACAGCACGCCAATGCAGCCAGCCAGCCAGCCAGCCAGCCCAACCCACCCTCTCACCTTGAGCCCATAGTCCAGCAGCGCCTTCGTGCACTCTTCTCCAATTCGTGCTGCCAGTGGTATGTCGGCAGCAGGCACGGTCCCGGCTAGCAGGTGCACTAGGCCGCGAAAGAGCTGGGGGTTGCGGGAGGCACCTTCAGTGTCCCACAGCATGCCAGGTGCCGGCATTGGCCCACTGGCTGCCGCCTGCAGCTCAGTCCACGCTGTCTCTTGCAGCTCAAAGCACGACAGCAAATGGTCCAGGTCTGGGCTGCGCTCCTCAGCTGGCAGCCGCTTGCGCGCCTGCCGTAGCTTGCCCAGAGCGACCTCAGTGGCGGACATGCTGGGGCGGGCCTGATGGCAGAAGGGCAGGGCGGCAGACTGTGGTGAGCGGCGGAGAGGCGATGGCGGCGGTGGCGGCAGCAGCGGCGGCGACGGCGGAGGCGGCAAGGCGGCCCGCAGCAGCTCTAGATGCTCGCTCACGTTGATCGGGACTGGAATGGACAAATCTAGCGGCACCTCGCCCCGGGCGGAGGGAAGCGGAAGAGCCCTGGGTCGGAGAGGAGCCCTGGGTCGGAGAGGCAGCCTCCCGGGCTGCGAGGCTGGGATCGGAGATGAACACGCAACAAAAACTCGCGAGAGGGCGCCGCAAGGGACGCCAAAGGCAGGGCGCCGCCGCCCGCGTGGCGGCGCGTGTGCGTGCCGCCCGCCACGTGCCTCTTGCGTTCCAACACTGTGCTCTGCTCCAAAGCAGTAAACATGTTGTTGCATGGCACAGCATACGGGTACAGTGATGGGCGGAAAGCTTGGTCGTTTCACCGAATGATGGTTGGCGTGTACGCACGGCCTCACGCCGCCATCTACAGCAGCGCGGTTTGATGCAAATGCACGCAGTGGCGGCAAAGCATCGGGGCGACTTGCATCTAGAGCTTGCATAAAGATCTGCAGGGGTGACTTGCTCATGACGTGGGAACCTTTCTGATGCGGAAGCTTGAACCTGGCTCAGTGACAGCTTCCCCCTCCATCCAGCTTGCCCCTCCCTTGACCTCGCACGCGCTGCACGTCACAGCAAGGAACATCGCTTGGAAATCCAAAAGACCCTGGGGTGATCACAGACATTTCAGGAGTGCAGGGATGTTTAATTCGCAGAATCACATGCGTGCAGAGCGGCTCAGCCGCCGCATGGCCGCTCAGCTGCACAGGCCGACGAGGCTGCGCGCCGCTGTGTCAAAAGCAGCCGCGCTTCCCTCCACAGCTGCCTGCGCCTGTAGGACACCCAAGAAGATAGCGGGAAATCAGCCTCGCTGATCAATGAGGGATAGCGTTTGCATAGACGCCGCCCGTGCCGCAAACCCCAGAATTCGCAGCAACGCTGATCACACTTGTCGTGGAGCCAGGCACCCAGCCAGCACATTCATGCACGCACCTGCGCTTCATGGACGGCAGAGCACAGCGCAGAGGAGGCTCCTCCCGCGGCCAGCGCATCCACAAAATGCGCCGCAAACGGACCGCCAGCAGTCAGGGTCATGTAAACAGCGGCGGCGGCGGCGGTGCCGGCGCCGCGGGTTGCCGCCGCGGCTGCCGCCTGCAAGGGACAGGATGGCCGGTTGTTAATGAGAAGCTCAAACGGTATACTGCATACCCTGCTGCATGCACTCCTATGCGGCTTGCCATCAGCAGCTGGAGGCAGATCAGACAGGCTTCCGACATCACAACCTCACTGAGCACCCAAACCGCTGCCAAACAAGCTGTCCTCAGCTGCCCGCTTCACACCTGAGCAAACGCAGATGCCAGTGCCTCTGCATCGTCTGCAGCCACCGAGCTGCCAGCTGATGCCACCACAGCGCTGACGCGAGTGGCCAGATCCAGGGATGCAGACAGGGCGGCCGCCAGCGCCTGGGATGCGGCTGGACCAAACCCCTCGGCGGCGGCATCGGACATGCTCTGCGCAGCGGGGCAGGTGGGGCAAGGTTGGAAAGAGCAGCGGCCCCTATGAACAGGCAATGTAAGTGATAGGCTGCTGGGTGTTCGGACCTGTAGACTGCCGGTCGCCAAGGGAGCAGCAACCACTGGCGGCAAGCAAGGAAGCTGAGCAGGCACTGCTGCCGAGGTTCAACTGTTGAGCACCCCCTGTCCCCTCCTGCCCCAGCAGCCTCGCCTCCACAAAGGCAGTTGGCACCGCTGCGGCGTCAGCACCCACGTCCAACAGGTTGGCGGCAGCGGTGGCCAGGGCGGAACCAAAGTAGGAGGAAAAGTCGCCGCCCTGGCTGAACGCCTCCATCACCGCTTGGTTCAGCGTTGGACTGGGCCCGAACGCCATGCTGGCGGCGGTGGCCTGCAAAGGCAGGGTGCAGAAAACAAGCTAGTGGTGATGCCTGGCGCATGGCGCATGTCGTAATGCAGTTGAAGATGGTGAGACAGGCAGAACAAGCTTGAAAAGCGCGCTGCATGGCAGACGCAGCAGCAGCCACACATGACCAGCTGCACCCACCTGGGCGAATGCAACGGCCGCGGCTGGCTGGCCGGCGGCAAATGCGAGGGCCGCCGCCTCCGCCACTGTCTCCGCTGCGCTGGTTTCGTTGCTCTCAGTCAGCACGATGGCAGCCTGGGTTGCAAACTGGACGGGCGTGGCGCTGCCGCCAGCGCCGCCCTCTGGTGATGGGGTGGAGGCGGCTTCAAGCGGGGCAGCGCTGTCAACGGCAGCGGTGGGAGGCAGCCCGGAGCCTCCGTCCAGGGACATGGGTAGGTCCAGCACGGCTGCCTGGGAGGGCGCAGCCGGCACAGCAACACTGCCTGGGCTGCCCGTCAGCTGGTCCAGCGCTTGGGCGGCATTGCCTGCCGCCGGCGGTGAACCGGCGACGGCGGCGGCCGGCAGCGGGCGGCTGCTGTTGGCGCTGGCCGTGTTCCAGGCCAGTGCTGCCGACTCCAGCAGATCGGCTCCACCCGCCTGCAGTGCCCGGCGGCTGCCTGCACGGTGAACAAGTGGGGCCTCAGTCAGACAGGGGCAGCTGGGCGCCAGCAACGCCCTAACAGCTTCCATCAGTGTCAAGCAGTGCCCTGGATCCATCCACAACAGCCCAACTCGCCTGGGGAGGCGCCGCCGGCGGCAGCGGCGGCAGCTGCCCAAGTGCAGGCGCAGGCAAGCAGTAGGATCGAGGCTGTGGGCGGCATGGCTGCAAAGTCAGGGACAAGAGTAGGAGGGGTTGGGAAGTGCGGCAGGTTCAAACTGGCGGGCGGCAGCGCTGCAGCGCCTGCCGCCTTCCGTCGCATGAGCGCTGGTCGGGCACTTGCCTGCAGGAAGGGGAGCATTGCCTTTCCACCGAATGTGTTCAGATGTTGACGTACACTCGCTGTCTTGCTCAGGCAGCTGGTTGTGCCTACTCAGCCTTCGCGGCGTCTTTGAGCGGGCACCTTCATGCGGCGCTCGCACCGCCGCTGCCTCATTTCGCGCCTCCTCGGTTTTCCAGGCCAGTCCTCTCACCTCTCCTAGCTTCTCTGGCTCGTCCAAGACACTCCTCCGCCATGACCCATCACCTCCGCCCTTCACCAGTGATGGCCGCCGCCGCCGCCCTGCTGCTGCTGCTGGCCCTGTGCACCTTCGGGCCAGCCGCTGCCGGCCGTGCGGCACTGGCACGCCCCCCCGACCCTCCCTCCTCCTGCGACCCCTGCCGCAAGGTCACGGGCGACGGAGTGGTGAGCGCCGCCGCTGCTGCTGCCTGCCGCTGCCGATGCGGGGCAGCCCATTGTTCAAGCAACCGCACCTTGGAACGTTCCCTGCCCATGCGCAGCGCGTGAGGGCGGGCCCCTGCACCGACAAGACCGCCCTCGGAGAGAAGTTCAAGGGAGACAAGGTGAGCTAACTTCTGGCATCGATACCGCTGTGATCCCTCATAACGCCGCTGGGGCCTTGGCGCTCAGCAGCAGCCTGTGCCCCCTCAGCTTCTTGCTGCCAACCAGCACCACCGCTTGCGGCGGCGTTGCCAGCAGTGCTCGCTCTGAGCCGTTGACACACCTTGCAATCATCAACGGCCACCTGCCTACCACCTTAACGATACATTTTGCCCCTGCTCCCCGCCACAGGTGACCTCCACCTGCACCACCTTTTTGGGCACCTGTGGCCACGATTGGGAGGAGATTGAGTATGAGGGCGGCACCGCCTACATGGCCGCCGAGTTCCTGGCGCCCTGCTAAGTTTAAATCAATGATCCTACCCGCCTTTCGGCTGCGTCGACAGATCCATGCCGCTGTGCCATGGTGCTTTTGTGGCCCAAATGGCGGCCGAATTCCGGGTGCTCTGCGACTGAGTTGGCGCTCCTGTCCGCATTAGCCACCCACTTGCCGTTGTGCCGTGGCCTCCCAAGCACCCACAGTCAAACGCGTATGAATGAAAGCAAAGCACGCCCCATTGTGCCATGTCTGCATGCCTGCCTGAAAAAGCAGGCTGGGCCTCCCGTTGTTTGCTACCCTATGCCGAGCGTGACGTATGCGTGACCCCTGCATTGTGCGTTGCATGCGAATGGCCTGTGTTGTTCCAGTGATTCTATGTATGTTGGCGGCTCGCACAAGCTGTGCATCGCTGGCCCAGTTGATAGCGCGACAGCCATGTAAGAAAGCAATGACAAAAGAGTCAAGGCAGCAGCACTTGTGCACAAGCCGACAAACTTACTCCAGCCTGAACGCAGCCAGCACCCAGCTGCCTCCCCAGTCCGCTGCAAACGCCTCAACGATTGATCACATTGATTAGATGAGGCAGCGAAACAGCAGTGCATACACAGGCGCAGATGAACATACCAGGGGCGAAAGCACCACAGAACAGATGCAGAGGGGCCGTGCTGCTGCCCCCGCCATGCTCGGCCTACAGCCGCGCCGCATCGCTGCCTGCTGCCGCCTCCAGCTCAACTCCAAACACCTCTTGAAAGGCATCCAGCAGGCCGTGCCGGTACTCAGTCAGCAGCTGCTCCGCTTGCAGGCAGGCCGGCAGCTGCGCCGGCTGCTCAGCCACAGCTGCCGCCGCTGCAGCTGCTGCTGTGCTGCTAGCAACCCCCTGCTGCTGCTGCTGCTGGCCCAGCGCTGCCGCCACCGCCGCCAGCTGGCTGGCCGCCGCGGGCGCCGCCACTGGTGCAAACCCAGCGGCCAAGGGATCTGCCCAGCCGTCCTCAGAGAGGCGTCGCTCCTCTGCTGCAGCTGCTTCCAGCAAGCCTTGCACGCTGGCTACCGGCCGGTCTGAAATGCCGCACGGCACAATGTGCCTGAAGGGCTCCAAATCGGGGGCCACGTTCAGAGCCAGGCCGTGGTATGTGACCCAGCGGGAAGCCCGCACGCCCAGCGCAGCCACCTTTTGGCCGCCCACCCACACGCCCGTCAGGCCGGGGATGCGCTCGCCCTGCAGGCCGGACACCGCATCCAGCGCCCTGCAAGGAAGCAGGGGGTGTGTATGACAGGCATCCTGTCATCATGTCAGGGAGTGTGCTGGCCATGCGAGCCAGGCAGTGCGCCCTTCCTCGGGCAGGTGCAACAGGCACATGTGTTGCCCTGCACCAACGCCGCACGCATGTGAGGGTCTCCGCAACACTTGCAAGCAAACGTCAAACGACACTTTTGGCTCCTGCCCCCAGCACGCACCTGATCACCACTTCCTCTAAGTTGCGCAGGTACCAGTGCAGGTCCTGCTGCAGCGGCGGGCGCCGCAGGTCCAGGATCGGGTACATGACTAGCTGGCCGGGGCCGTGGTACGTCACCTGCAGAGACAGGCGGTTGGGGCACTGTTTAGAGAGCGACAGCAATGCCCGAGAAGGGCACATGACGGGTTGCCAGGGTGCAAGCAAGCAGGAGGCTGTGGCATGACCAATGATGGCATTAAAGCGAACTGCTGGGAGGCAGCAGCAGCAGCAGCAGCCAGAAGGTGCAGGCAATAGATGACCAGCCGCCCACGAGGTCTTACAATAATGCCTGTCCTCCGGTCAAGCTAACACTTGACCGCCTGCCTCCTTCAAGCAACCCCAGCATCACCCAAACTGAGGCCTCGAGCAGCCCTCGCTCAGCAGCCCTCGCTCAGCAGCCCTCTCACCTCGCCGCCACGCTCAATGCGATACATGGGGTGCGGCGGCGCATCTGGATCAAACCGCAGGTGCTGTTCGGTTGCGCCCGCTCCCAGTGTGTACACCGGTGGGTGCTGCAGCAGCAGCAGGGCGCCGATCGGCGGGGCGCCGCCCGTGCTGCTGCTGGCGGCAGCGGCTGCGGGGCTGCCATTGCCACCGCTGCTGCTGGGCCGGTTGCTGCCATTGCTGCTGCCTCTTTGCCGGCTGCTGCTGCTGCCGCTGCAGCTGCTACTGCTGCTCGAGGAAGACAGGGAGCACACCTCATCCACTAGCTCCTTCTGCAGCTGCCAGGCCTGCAGGGCATAGGAAACCAGTGATTTGGGTTCAATGGCAGCAGCAGCAACAACAGCAGCGGAGGCAGCGCAGGGTGCAGGGCAGCCCTGAAACAGCAAACATCAGCTGACCTGCTCATAGGGCACCAGGCGATCGTGGGCATCGTACAGCACGACACGAGGCGGCTGGGCCGAGCAGGCTATCGCGCGGCGCTGCCGCCACTGCTGGCGGCGGCGGCAGGGCTGCTGCTGCGAGCGGTGTGGCGCGCTGGCGGCGCTGCAGGACGTGGCGATGGACGCACAATCCATGATGACGATGGTAGCAGGGGCGCAGGGGGCCGACAGGCACCGCGGCTGCAGCGCTTCTACGGCTGGAGGGCGCTGTTTCGTTAGCGACTCTACAACTCGAATGTTCGGGATGTGGTAATGTTGCTCAGCCACTTGCAGGCGAGCCAGACGGCCCCTCCATGAAACCAGGGAGATGAGCTGCTGCGCAGGGCGAGCTTTTCGACTGCATGCGTTGTCGCTGACATTCAAGGACACTCCCATTGCGATCAGACTTGCTCGACAGCGATGGGGAGCCTGTTGCTCGCAGCCGCCCGCGCGCGCGGCGCTCTGCTCGTGCGCTTTGGCGCCGGCAGGCTGCCGGTGCAGCATGCAGGCCTCCACAACTCGGCCGTGACGGCGGCGAGGCGCGTCGCTCGTCGGGCGCCACACACTGTGCCGGCGGCGACAGCGGAGGCGGCTCCGGAGGCCGAGCCCGCTCCCATCAGCAGCGCCGCGAGCTTCAAAGACTTGGGCGTGGACAGCCGGCTGGTGGTAAGCGTTGCTCGCTGCCGCCGCCGCCGCCTGCTGCCGCCTGCTGCCTGCCACCTTCTGCCTCTCTGCCTGCCGACCTGCCCTTACCCTCCGCATCCCTACTGCAGCCCTTCCTGGAGGCACAGGGCATCCATGAGCCCACAGAGGTGCAGTCCGGTGCCATCCCAGCCATCCTCAGCGGCGAAAATGTGGCCGTCCGCTGCTACACCGGCTCGGGTGCGCTTGCATGGCTGCAGGCTAGGTTTGTAGGGCCTGTTGGCAGCCAAGTTACACTAAATTTTGATTCTGGACGGCCATCGCTGCAGCTTGTTGGGTGCGCCGTGTCGCCTGCTGCACTGGCATGCCATGCTTGCGAGCTGCTGGCAGATGGTCGTCCTTTGGTCGTTTTCATCACTGCATCACTGCTGTTGGCTTGTCCGCAGGCAAGACACTCGCCTACCTGCTGCCCGCCCTCACGCTGGCTGTGGCGCGCGCCGAGGCAGAGTGGGCAGCCGCCACACGCAAGACGGCCGGGCAGGCGGGCAGCGTGCAGGTGAGGCTGCTGCTTTTGGTGTTGAGGGTCCAGCTGAGGGAACAGTTGGCGCTTGTGCTGGCATGCAATCGGGTTGGACGCTTGCCTGGCGCATGGCCAATGGGCGACCACGGCAGGTGTTGGCTGCGGCTCCGCTTGGTGCCCGCAGGCAGTGAAGCGCATCTGCTGCGTGGTGCTTCCAATGATTGGCTGCGACTAATTCGCACAGCCTGTGTGCCATGCAAGCAGGTCATCGTGGTTGCGCCCTCTCGGGAGCTGGCCATGCAGATTGTGCGGGTGGCGCAGGTGCGATAGCTTTGCAAGCAGGAGCTGTGACTTGCTCCGGCATCTTTGCCTGCAGCCGCCACTGTGTCAGGTGTGCAGAGCAGGTGCTGCATGGCCCCGCCCTGCCCTGCGACCCTGCTTCTGGCGGCAGGGCACCGCTGCTGGCGTGGCGGAGTGGGCAAGGTGGCAGGTACACGAAGCCTGCATGCTTGCTCACTTTGTGCGCAGAGCCTGCTGCCTGAATCTTTGTATGCTTGCTTGCCCTTTGTGTGTGCAGAGCCTGCTGCCCGAGTCCGCACGGCGGGGAGTGCAGCAGGCCATCGGCGGGGCCAACATCTGGCGGCAGCGCGACGCACTCAAGGCACGCTCTTTTGCTTCAGGATTTCTTTTGCACTGTTTTGCGCTGAATGGGCAGCACACCTGTTGCAGAAGCGTTGCGGCAGTGGTGCGGCCAGTCCCAGCCTGGCAGTCTGCTGCACAAGTCAGCACCCTCTTGCCCCAGTCCGCACTGCCGCCGCTGCCGTCACTGCTGCTGCTTTACAAGGTGCATACGCCGCCTCTGCTGATGCAAGGGTGCCGCTGTGCCTGACTTCCCTCTTACTTCCTTGAAACCGATGCAGATGCTGAAGCCGTTTATGGTGGTGGGCACGCCCGGCCGGCTGGCGGAGCTGTCTCGCGACGGCTCCCTGCAGACCCACAAGTGCGCTTGTGCATGTGCTCTAAACTTGAAAGATTTGGTGATGCTGCTGCTGCTGATAATGCTGTGGGCAACGTTGTCATGCGGCGGCTCCCTGCACTTACCGCCATGAGTGGTTGTCGCCACTGCTGCTGCCGCTGCTGCGGCTGCTGTGCGAGGTGCAGGCCCAACAACATGTGGCGATCCGAGCTGTACTGAGGCTGTCGTCCGTTTGTCCTGTGCCGCAGGACCGGCCTGCTGATCCTTGACGAGGTTGACCAGCTGCTGGCTCCCCAGGTCTGTTGCCAAAGCTTGTCCTGTTTGTTAATTTAGCCTTTACACCTGTGGTGCATGCTGTGGGGTTGGGGCGGACCTGTCGTTGCTCTGTGCATGCAGGTTTAACCAGCAGGTGCACTACACAAATCGAGCACGCAAGTGTATATATCAGAGCATTGCATTTCCCGCGCTTCCCTGTGCAGTTCCGAGAGGAGATGGTCCGCCTCTGCGAGCACACGGGCAAGAAGGCAGCGGGCGGGCGCCAAACGCTGCTGGTCTCCGCCACCCTCACGCCCCGCGTCCTGCAAATGTGCGGCCCCTGGTGCCCCAGCCCCCGCCAAGTGTTTGTGGGAGTGACCCCCGCGGCGGCCGCGGCTGCAGAGGCCGAGGCGGCGGCGGCGGTGGCGGGGCAGGCGGCGGAGCGTGCTGATCGTGCAGAGCGTGCACAGCAGGCGCAGAGTGGCGAGGCGGCGGAGGAGGCGCGGGAGCGGCGGCCCGCCTGGGGCTGGGGAGATGCCAAGGCGCCCTCCGCTGATGCAGCCGACTACTTCCCAGGTCAGTCGCGGCGGCTGAGAGGGGAAATGTTGGGGTGTGCCAGCCGTGAGACAGCTGGGACACATGAGTGTGGAGGTGTGCAAGCTTGTGCAGGCGCTGCCAACGACTGCCCATCTCACCCCCGCGGTTTCTGCTGCTGCCGCATGTATCTGCTGCTCATGCATTTCTGCTTCAACCTGCTCCCCTCCAAATGCAGGCACCTCGAGCGCTGGCGGCCTGGGCAGCGAGGGAGCCGCTGCTGTCTCCATGCCGCCCCACCTGCGCCACCACTTTGTGGCCTCCGCCCCGCAGCACAAGGTGGACACGCTGCGGTGAGTCGCTGTCTAAGTTTCGCAGCCTGCTATCGCAGTCGGTTGCTGCTAGCTTTCGCCTTTGCCTTTGCGCCAGCTCCACACATGTCCGCCTCATGCTACTCTGTCCATTCTGGAAAAAAGAATCCATGCAACAGGTGTGCAGCACAGCCTGTGCGTCACTTGCCGGCCATCAACCCCCACTGTGTACAACTGCCTCTTGGATGTATGAGTGCAGGCGGAGCATCCATGCCATGGGCGTGCAGCGGGCGCTGGTGTTCATGAACTTCCAGCAGCGGCTGAAGGACACAGGTAGAGCCCGGTTTGGTTAGCTGGTATCAAAGGTGGCAAAGCAAGGGCCAGCAGTGCAGTTTCAGGTGCATCTCAAAGGCTCAGACTTGGGCGCATAGTTTGCGCTGCATCCCACCCGCCAACTCCGTTTGCCGGTGCGCTATTTGCCGATGCAGAGGCCAAGAATATGTCGGTTGCCCTCACATATTCCGCCTGCGCACTCCACCCGCCGACTCCGTTCGCCCGTGCCCTATTTACCGATGCAGAGGCCAAGCTGGCGGCGCGCAACATGTCGGTTGCCTCCCTGCACGGCGAGCTGACCAAGCAGCAGCGGCAGACGACGCTGGCGGCCTTCCGGCGCGGTGCGTGGCCGTGCTGTGTGATTTCACTAAAGCTGGGTGGCAAGGGTCTGGGATGGACGGAAATTCAGGTAAGTTTTGAAGGGTCAGCAACGAGATGGCAGCCGCCGTCTGCAGGAGTCTTCCCACCCCACTCTCTCGCTCCTAGGATGCAGGCGCGCACCCCGCAACAGTTACCTGTGGCGTGGCAGCCAACCCATCTCTTGGACCCACCCGCTCAACACTGCCGCCCTCCAATTTTGATATGCAGGTGAGTACCGCGCGCTGATTGTGAGCGACGTGGCGGCCCGCGGCCTGGACATCCCCGAGTGCGACGCCGTGTTCCACCTGGAGCTGCCCACCGATGCGGCGCACTATGCGCACCGCGCGGGGCGCACCGGCAGGTGGGTGCTGGGCTGGCCTCCCTCCTGAGCAGCAGGGTGGTGCTAGGAGGCGACCTGCGCCCAGCCAAGCTACTCTTGCCTGCCTGGTTGCCTGCCCAGCTACTGTCCAATTCCAAACATTGCCGCCTTGGCAGACTGCGCTCACGGTACTCACTGCCGCCCTGCCGCTCCCACCTGCCACCCCTGCTGCAGGGCGGGGCGGCATGGCACCGTGATCAGCCTGGTGAGCGGCGGCGAGCGGCACGTGGTGCACAAGCTGACCCAGCGGCTGGGCGTGCCGGTCACAGAGCTGGATGTGGCCTTTGGAGATGTGGCAGAGAAGGACCCCGCAGAGGCAGAGGCAGAGGGCCAGGCGGCGCCGCGGGCGCCCGCGGCAACGCAGCAGCAGCGCCCGCCGCGGCGGCAGCAGCAGGAGCAGCGCCTGCCGGCAGCTGGCGGGGAGCGGCCGCGGCGGCGGGAGACTGCGGAGGATCGGCCGCGGCAGCGGGCGGCGGCGGGGGAGCCGGCGGCGCGGCGGGCCAAGCCGTGGGAAAACAAAAAGTGATTTGGAATCAATGCTGCTGTCCTAACTACCTCATATTGAGAAAGGTGAAGAGTGTAACCATCTCTTGGCACGCTTTCAAGTCCGGTTTCACAGCCCGATGCAAGCAGCGGCTGACCACAAGGCAGCTATCCTCGGCCACTTGGGGCTTAAATCTCCAGTCCTTGATTACACAGTCTTGAACAAGTCAATAAGAAGCAGTTCGGCAGAGCATAGGTACATTCAAATGAAGACTTCATTGCCACACATCACGCTCCTCTCGGTTGGGCTGCAGCACTCTAGCCGACTTGCACAGCGGTGGGCATTATCCGTGCGCCACGTGAGCTCACTTCTTGCTGAAGTGGCTGCCGCCCTTGCTGATGCCACGCGCGTCGGCGGGGGTGCTGCAGTGCAGGGGAGTGTGAAAGAATGTAACAGCTTCAGTGCTTGCTGCGCCAGGTGCGGGCGGCAAGCTGCACAAGTTGCGGGCAAACCCCACCTCCCATCGCACCGGTCGCACAGGCTGGACAGGTCCTTCTGGCCGTCAAAGTTGGTGGGGCCGCCCGCCTTGGCAGTGCTGGTCCTGCGGAGAGCGAGCATGGTGGGCAGGAGAAGGTGGCATTGGGTGGGGATGTTTGGAGGGGAGGCGGGCGGGCTCTTGACCCTCCACCCAGCTGGCGCTGCGCCCAGAAGCGGTTTCCCATGCCCCCCAAGCCCCTCGTCCACCCCGCATCCACACCAGGTGCTCTGCAAAGGGAGCAGGCAGCAGGGGAGGCAAGTTGTGGGCAGGTTGGGGGTGCTGCCACCGGGTGCTTCAGCAAGAGGAAGCACCTCCGCAGCCAGGCTGCGCTGCGCCAGCTAGCGCTGCTCCATGTCATTTTTCTACCCATACGCAACTAAAACGATATATTTCCGACCCAAAAACCTTATCGTCATAGAACTTGCAGGCCTCCGCGACAGTGCCAGAAGACTTGGGGCCGCCGGTGGCCACGATGCTGGCCGCCACCTCCGCCACGCTCACGTGCTTCTTGGCGGCCACCTGCGGTGGTGAGGAGGGGGAAACAGGCAGGTCCAGGGAAGGTTACGATGAGCAGAGAACAGAGCACAGAGATGATTAGCATTTCATTCTGCATGGAGACGGGCAAGCGCGGCTGAGCGGCAGGCTTGCACCCAGCAGCACCCACCACCACCGCCCCTGCCCAGCACCCACCCACCTTCTCCACCGCAGTCTCAAAGGCGTCGAAGCCGATGCGCTTGGCGCCCTTGGGCTTGACGGCGGTGAAGATCAGGTCGGCATCTGCGCAACGGGTGGGGAGGTAGACGATGTTTTACGATGAGGTGGGTGCAGCCGGCAGGCGGCAGGCGGGCAGAGGCACTCTGCAAGCCTTGCACAGCAGCCTCTTCCCCCAGCCGTGCGCCCACCTGTTGTGGTGAAGCCC
>VFQO010000402.1_pt1 | contig 47826 bp, 44 predicted proteins | sample 3512331 | NCBI WGS metagenome assembly VFQO01 (sample SAMN10412371, study PRJNA504923) | tailings metagenome | isolation source: Replicate 3 from Balatoc abandoned mine | place: Philippines: Itogon, Benguet | collected 2017-08-28 | reverse complement strand
GCGCCTCGATATCGAAATGCTCGTCCTCGACCCAATAGGGATGGTCCATGTCGAAGGGCAGCCGGTGCAGTCGGCGCTTGAACAAAGGCGAGGTGTCGACGCGGCTTTCGACGTGACGGATGATGTCCTTGAAGCGCACGAAGCCGCCCGGCGCGGTCGAGGGATCGTAGATATAGACCCCCATGATGTGCGTCAGATTGTTCGCGGTCTGGGTGTAGAGGAACTGGGCGTCCTGCGCGCTGAGCTGTTTAAGCATGTCACTCTCCCGGTGGCGGCAATCGGTCCGCGAGCGCCAAGGTGGCAAGACGCATCGATTCCATGACGTTGGCGAGGCCGCGCAGTTCCATCAGCAGCGCGCGGCGCGCGGCGAGGATCTCGGGCGTCGCGGGCTCGGCGAGGCCCATGTGGCGCATCAGCGACAGGCCATTGGCAAAGAGCAGCTTCCCGATCGCCGCCTCGCTGCTGATCCGGCGCAGCAGCCAGGCCTGCTTGCCCTCGACCAGCGCAACCGTCTCGAGCGCCTTCTCGTCGACCGCCTCGCCCACCGCCGCGCGCGACAAGATATCGGCGACGACCGAATAGGCCTCGGCAAAGGAGAGCAGCACCGCATGGCCGACGAGCGGCTGGCAGCGGCGGATGAGCTGCGCGACGCCGCGGTCGCCGCTGGCGAGGCGTTTCGTCCAGGTCGGATCGATGCGCGCGAGTTCGGCCTTGATCGCGGCGTGATGCTCGTCGCGCGGCGGATAGAAAAATTCGAATTTGAACAGGTCGCGCAAGCGGTCGACATGCGCCCAGAAGGCCGTCGTCGCATCGCCGCTGTCGGCATCGCGCAGCTGGAACAGCGCGATCTCGATCATCGCGCGGTCGAGGAAATGATGGACGATGATGTTGCGGTAATAGCTCGCCATCGGATGCTTGGCGGGGTCGATCGAATAGACATTCTCGCTGCCCGCCTCGTAGCGGGTGAGGAGTCCGCTCTCGACAAGCGTATCGACCGTCGCCGACAGCGCCCGGTCGTCGGCGCTTTCGAGTTCCTTGCTCAGCCGTACGCCGCGCGCCTCTGCCCACTCCTTCACCGCGCCGATCGTCGCGAGCAGTTCACCGGCGGTGACCCCGCGCGGCGCGGTGCCGAGCAGGATCAGGCACATCACCGACGATACCGTCAGCGGGGTGACGCGATTGGCCTCGACCGCGACCGAAAAGGCGATCTTTTCGAGCGCGCGCTTGTCCTCGGGACCCGGGGCATCGTCGATCACCACCGGCTTGCCGATGTCGAGCCGGATGCGCCCCGACGGCTTTTTCAGGTTGCGCATATAGCCGACGAACCAGCCGAGGCTTTCGGCCTTTTTCACGCGGCCGGTCTGTTCGGCGGCATATTCCTCGACGTCGAGGATCAGGTCGAAACTGGTGACAAAGGGCACGAAATGCACCCCCTTGGTCCCCGTCGCATGCGCGGCGTCGAGGACATATTTCATCAGGCCATATTTCGGCGGCATCAGCTTGCCGAGCCGCGAGCGCGTGCCCTCGAACGCCCAGCTCAAGGGGAAGCGCTTCGCGAGCAGCCAGGCGATATAGTGACGCAGCACGAGCTTGTAGACCGGCTGGTCCTGGAAGCTGCGGCGCACGAAGATCATGCCCGATCGGCGATAGAATTCGCCCATCACCGCGATGTCGAGGTTTGCGCCCCCGAACAGGTGCAGCATCGGCATGTCGTTTTCATAGGCGAGCCGGCTGGGGGTCGCGCCGTCGATATAGGTCTTGTGCGTGAAGAGGATCGCAGTCGGATGCTCGCGCAGGATCGAACGCAGCCGCGCAAGTTCGGCGGCGTCGATTTCCATCTCGGGCGCGTAGCCGCCGAACATCATCCGGTCGACGCGCGCGCGCAGGTCGAGGAACAGGGCGGAGGGCCGCGCGATGACCTCCTTCATCAGCGGCCGCGCCTCGCGGTAAAGGTCGCCGACCGGGCGGCCGAGGGTCGCGGCGAGGTCGGCGAGCGCGGCGCGGAACTTGGGATTGGTGCGCAGGCTGTCGGCGACGAAGCGCGGCACCTTGTAGCGCGTGCCGCGCACCCCGCGTTCGGCGACGTCGAGCGCGAGCGCGGCCTGCCGCGCGACGAAGCCGGCGAATTCGGGGCTGTCGGTCCCCTCGCCGTCGCCGCCGCCGGTCTGCGCGCAATAGCGTGTCCGCAGCGTATCGAGCGAGGCCGCCTCGCCGACCAATATCTGCGCGCGGCGCCGGTCGCGCAGCAGGATCAGCCGCGACCGGATCGGGCCGGGATGGCGCGGGTCGCCGAAGATCAGGTGGCGGAATTTGAGCGCGCGGTCGCGGTCGAACCCCGGGATGCGCCAGGCGACGCGCAGCGGCACGACCTGCCGCGACGCCGCTCCGCCGAGCCGCGCGCGCAGCATGTCGACGGGAAGCGCATGGTCGCCGTCCTCGATGTCGAGGCTGGTCCAGGCGGGCTCGGCGTCGCCCGCGGTCGCGTGGATCCAGTCGAGCAGCAGCTTGCGTTCGACACCATTGCGCGCGTCGATGATATAAAGCCGGTCACCTGCCTCTTCCGCGACGATGGGAGTGCGGGGCGTTCCGTCGGCCATGGACTATGCCTTCGTCATTGCGAGGAGCGAAGCGACGCGGCAATCCAGAGTGGCGTAAACCGCCCTAGATTGCTTTGCTTCGCTTCGCTCGCAATGACGAGGTAAAACATGCGCTAGGCCGTCCTTCCCTCTCGAGGGGAGGATTTCTTGGCCGGTGCCTTTTTCTTCACCGCCGACTTTTTGGCTGCTGCTTTCTTCGGCTGGGTCTTCTCCGGCTGAGCTTCGGGCTTGGCGTCCTTCGCCACCGACTCCGCCACCGTCTCCTCCGGCTGGCCCAATGTGCGCAGGAACATGTTCCGCACATCGCGGACATGACTGTTGATTGTCCGCGGCGTCCAGTCCGACGTGTCGACCGGCGGCAGCACGGTGACGCGCACCGTCGCGGGGCGCATCACGAACTCGTTCTTCGGCGCGACGTCGGTGGCGTTGTGGATCACGATCGGGACGATCGGCACGCCGGCCTGCATCGCGAGGTGGAAGGCTCCCTTCTTGAACGGTTCGAGCTTCGGGGTCAGGCTGCGCGTGCCCTCGGGCGAGATGCAGATCGACTTGCCCTCTTGCCTGATCGCGTCGACCAGCGGTTCCATCGCCTTGATCGCGCTCTTGCCGTCGGCGCGGTCGACGAAGACGGTGCCGCCCCATTCCATCAGCTTGCCGAGGATGGGGATGTCCTTGATCTCCTTCTTGCCCACCCCGCCCATGTCGCGGCGGATGAGCTTGGCGAGGATCATCACATCGGCCTTGCTCTGGTGGTTGAAGATGAAGACGCAGGGGCGCGAGGACCAGAGATGCTTCTCGTCCTCGACCTCGAGCTCGACCCCGGTGATCGCGGTCGCGAAATCGCCGAACAGCCCGATCGAGAAATTCGCCGCCTCGCGCTGCGACCGCGTCAGCGCCCAGATCGGCAGCCCCGCGGCGAACGCGCCGACGAGCGAGCCGGTGGCATAGATGGTGCGCGTATAGTCGACCCACGACGGTGTGCCGCGGCTCGCGAAACGCTGCACCGGCCAATTGCGCTCGTCGGCGATGCCCTTGAGCTTCATATTGGGGTTGAGCGGGCGCGGCTTGCCGACGCGTTCGAGCAGTTCGATATCGTCGTCGCTGTCCGAATAGAAAAAGCTCTGGTCGAGATCGAGGCCATATTCGGCGGCCAGCTCTTCCGCCGCGAGCACCTTGCCCTCGCCGAAGCACAGGGGACGGATGATGTCACCCGTGAACACCCCGTCCTCGATCTCGTAAGCCGAGCATTTGATGTCGCTGATGCCGAGGTCGCGCGCGGTGGGTTCGATCTGGTAGATCGTCGCCGACGAGATGATCGCGACGCGGTGGCCCTTCGCCTGATGCGCCTCGATGATCGCGCGCGTCTCGGGATAGATTTTGCGCGCGATATGCTTCTTGTAGAGTTCCTCGCCGAACTGGGTGAAGCTCTCTTCCTCGACGCCCTTCATGAATTTCGCGGCCGCCGACATCAGGCCGGAGAAGCCGAGCTGGCCGAGGCTGTGCTGCGCGACGACCTGCGCGGTCTCGGCGATTTCCTCGACCGACATTTCGCGGCGCTGGAACTTCTCGCGCAGCATCGCGGTCGCCGAATAGCCCGAGATGATCGTGCCGTCGAAATCGAACAGCGCGGCGATATGCGGTCCGGGTTCTGAGCTGAGAACTTCTTCCAGATGCGGCTGCGGTCTCGGCACGCCTGTCTCCCCACCAACGGCTATATTGCCGTTTTACCCAGGCACAGTGGCAGTAAAGATGGCGTTTATCAATGGCGCGAAAGGGCCGCCGCTTCCCTCGCCAATGTCTCGATCCGGGCCGGATCGAGCGGCCCAGACGGCACGACCCAGCTGCCGCCGACGCAGCGCACCGCGCCCAGCGCGAGCCAGTCGGGCGCACTCTCCAGCGTGATGCCGCCGGTCGGACAGAAGCGCGCCTGCCCGAAAGGCCCGGCGAGCGCCTTGAGCGCCGGGATGCCGCCGCTGGTCATAGCGGGGAAGAATTTGAAGCGGTCGAGCCCGAGGTCCATGCCGCGCATAATGTCGCCGGCATTGGCAGTGCCGGGCAGGAAGGGAATGCCGCTCGCGACCGCCGCCTTGCCGAGATTGTCGGTCAGGCCCGGCGAGACGATGAATTCGGCGCCGGCGTGAATCGCGCCATTCAACATCGCCGGATTGAGCACGGTGCCCGCGCCGACAACCGCGCCCTTGACCGATTTCATCGCGGTGAGCGCATCGAGCGCGGCGGGGGTGCGCAACGTCACCTCGAGCACCGGCAGACCGCCCGCGACGAGCGCCTCGGCCATCGGCACCGCATCCTCGACCCGGTCGATCACGATCACGGGGATGACGGGCGCGAGCGCCATGATCTGGTCGATGGATTGGCTCACAAAATACACTCCATGGCGGCAAGGACCGCCGACCCGCCCTTTTCGGCTTCGTCGGCGTGAAAACGGAACAGGGCGAACAATTCGCGTCCGACGCCCACCGCGGGCGGCGGCGGCGCGGCGGGGCTGCGCGCGGCCCAGATCGCGGGATCGACCAGCGCCAGCACCTCGCCCTTGCGCGCACAGACGCGCACGATGTCGCCGTCGGCGAGGAAGGCGAGCGGGCCGCTGACGCCGTCGGGCCCCGGCAGCGCCTCGGGCGACAGATGGATCACCGCCGGCACCTTGCCGCTCGCGCCCGACATCCGCCCGTCGGTGAGCAAGGCGACGCGAAAACCGCGGTCCTGCAGCACGCCGAGCGCGGGGGTCAGCTTGTGCAATTCGGGCATGCCGTTGGCGCGCGGGCCCTGGAAGCGCACGACGACGACGACGTCGCGTTCGAGTTCGCCCGCCTTGAACGCTGCCAGCACCGCATCCTGATTGTCGAAGATGCGGCACGGCGCCTCGATCGTCCAGCGATCCTCGGCGACCGCGCTGGTCTTGATGATCGCGCGGCCGAGATTGCCCGCGAGCAGCCGCATGCCGCCGTCGGGCGAGAAGGGGGTGGCGACGGGGCGCAGCATCGTGTCGTCGCGGCTTTCCGCCGGTGCGGCCTGCCAGTGCAATGCGTCGTCCGCGAGCACGGGTTCGGCCGAATAATCGGCCATCGTCCCGCCGACGGTCAGCACGTCACCATGGAGCAGCCCGGCGCCCAGCAATTCGCGCACGACATAGCCGATCCCGCCCGCGGCATGGAAATTGTTCACGTCGCCCGCGCCGTTTGGATAGACGCGCGCGAGCAGCGGCACGGCGTGGCTGAGCTCGTCGAAATCCTGCCAGTCGATGACGATCCCCGCCGCGCGCGCGATCGCTGGCAGATGGATCGCGTGGTTGGTCGAACCGCCGGTTGCGAGCAGGCCGATCGCGGCGTTGACGATCGCCTTTTCATCGACGCAGCGCGCGAGCGGGCGATAATCGTCACCGTCCCAGCCGATCTCGGCGATGCGGTGCGTCGCCGCGCGCGTCAGTTCCTGCCGCAATTTGGTTCCGGGGTTGGTGAAGGCGCTGCCGGGGATATGGAGCCCCATCAGTTCCATCATCATCTGGTTGCTGTTCGCGGTGCCGTAGAAGGTGCAGGTTCCCGCGCCATGATAGGAGGCCGCCTCGGCTTCTAGCAGTTCGTCGCGGCTCGCCTTGCCCTCGGCATAGAGCTGGCGGACGCGCTGCTTTTCCTTGTTCGCGAGCCCCGAGGGCATCGGCCCGGCGGGGATCAATATCTGCGGCAGGTGGCCGAAACGCAGCGCACCGATCAGCAGGCCGGGGACGATCTTGTCGCAGATGCCAAGCAGCAAGGCGCCCTCGAACATCGAATGGCTCAATGCAATCACCGTGCCCTGCGCGATATTGTCGCGGCTGAACAGCGACAGGTCCATGCCCGCCTGCCCCTGCGTCACGCCATCACACATGGCCGGGACGCCGCCCGCGACCTGCGCGGTGACGCCGACCTCGCGCGCGAATAATTTGATCTGCTCGGGATAGCGGCCGTACGGCTGATGCGCCGAGAGCATGTCGTTGTAGCTGGTGACGATGCCGATATTCATCGCCGCACCGGTGCGGATGACGCCCTTGTCGTCGCCCGCCGCCGCGAAGCCGTGCGCAAGGTTGCCGCACGACAGATTGCCGCGGTTGGTGCCCGCCTCGCGCTGGCGGTCCATCAGGTCGAGATAGGCGGCGCGGCGCGGCCGGCTGCGGGTGATGATGCGGTCGGTGACGGCGGCGATGGTGGGGTGGAGGTCAGTCATCAGAAAATCCAATCCCCTCTCCCCTTGCGGGAGAGGGATGCGCAGACTTGGCAGCTTGCTGCCTAGTCGAAGCTGGGTGAGGGGTTGCGGTCGCTCGGCGACCGCGCGAGCCTGTGGCTCGCAGACCCCTCATCCAACTGCGCCTGGCGCCTCCGGCGCAAGGCTTCGTATCCTTCTCCCGCAAGGGGAGAAGGAAAGAATAACGCTCAATCATGCCAACTCGCCCCGTCGCGTTCGATCAGCGCGATCGCCGAACTCGGGCCCCAGCTGCCCGCGGTATAGCTTTGCGGTGCTAGGTCGACCGCGGCCCAGGCGTCGCGGATCGAATCGATCCACTGCCATTGCGCCTCGACCTCGTCGCGGCGCACGAACAGGGTCTGGTCGCCCTCGATGAAGTCGAGCAGCAGGCGCTCATAGGCGATCCGGCGCCGCTCGCCCGCGAAGCTGTGCGAGAGCGAGACGTCCATCGTCACCTCTTTCAGCTTCACGCCGTCGCGGTCGAGCCCGGGCTGCTTCGCCATCACCTTGACCCGGATATTCTCCTCGGGCTGGAGGTTGATGATCATGCTGTTGGCATCGAGCTTCGCCGCGCCGACGCGCGCGAAGATATTGTGCGGTACCGGCTTGAACTGGATCAGCACCTCGGACTTGCGCTCGGGCATGCGTTTGCCGGTGCGGAGATAAAAGGGCACGCCCTTCCAGCGCCAATTGTCGATGAAGGCCTTGATCGCGACGAAAGTCTCGGTGTTCGACGGCCGGCCGAGTTCATCGGCATAGCCCGCCACCGCCGCGCCGCCGACGGCGCCGCTGGCGTATTGGCCCTTGACGCTGTGCAGCTTCGCATCCTCGGGCTTCATCTTGCGCAGACTGCGCAGCAATTTAACCTTTTCGTCGCGCACCGCGGTCGAAGTGACGCTCGCGGGCGGCTCCATCGCGATGATCGCGAGCAGCTGGAGCATATGGTTCTGCACCATGTCCTTGAGCGCGCCGACGCCGTCATAATAGGAGACGCGGCCTTCGAGGCCGACGGTCTCGGCGACGGTGATCTGGACATGGTCGATCGCCTGCGCGTTCCACAGCGGCTCGAACAACATGTTGGCGAAGCGCAGCGCGAGCAGGTTCTGGACGGTTTCCTTGCCCAGATAATGGTCGATGCGGAATACATGGTCTTCGGCGAAGGCGTCGCCGACCTCGGCATTCACCGCGTGCGACGAGGCGAGGTCGTGGCCGATCGGCTTTTCCATCGCGATGCGGCATTCGGTGCAGGCGATGCCCGCGCTCTTGAGTCCCTGCGCGATCGGCCCGAACATCGACGGCGGGGTCGAGAGATAGGCGCCGATCGGTCGCCCGAGCCGCTCGCCGAGCTGCGCGGCGAGCGCGTCGTAGCCAGTGCCCGCGCCGGCATCGACCGGGCAATAATCGATGCGATCGAGGAAGGCCGCCACTGCGGCGTCATCGAGCCGGTCGGCGGACAGATGTTCGGTGAGCGCGGTGCGCACCATGTCGTGGCAACCCGCGCGGTCCATCTTCGACCGGCCCGATGCGACGATCGTCAGCTCGTCGGCGAGCAGCCCGTCGAGGTGGAGATTGTAGAGCGAGGGAAAGAGCATGCGCTGCGCCAGGTCGCCCGTTGCCCCGAACAGGATCAATGTCTCGACTTTGACGCTCACGATCGTCCCCTTGGATATCCGCCGTCAGAAATGGCGGAGGGGCGGCGCGAATGCAACGCGCATACGTAGGCCGCATACGATGTCGCCCCTTGGCAAATCCGACAACGCTGCCATAGGGATCGGCGATGCCCGACAGCCCCCTCCCCTATGATGTCATCGTGATCGGCGGCGGCGTGAACGGTGCCGGTGTCGCGCGCGATGCCTCAGGACGCGGCGCGCGCGTGCTGCTGCTCGAAGCGGGCGACCTGGCGCAGGGGACCAGCTCGGCATCGACCAAGCTGATCCACGGCGGGCTGCGCTACCTCGAACATTATGAATTCGGCCTCGTGCGCGAGGCGCTCAAGGAACGCGAGATCTTGTGGGGCATCGCGCCGCACATCATCTGGCCGCTGCGCTTCGTGCTGCCGCACCGCCCGGGGCTGCGCCCGCGCTGGCTGCTGCGGCTCGGGCTGTTCCTCTACGACCATATCGGCGGACGCAAGAAGCTTCCCGCGACGCGCTCGATCGACCTGCGCCATCATGCCGCAGGCGGCCCGCTGCAGGACCAATATGTCCATGCCTTCGAATATTCGGACGGCTGGGTCGACGATGCCCGGCTCGTCGCGCTCAACGCGCGCGACGCCGCCGACCATGGTGCCGAGGTCCGCACCCGGACCCGCGCCGAGGCGCTACGCTGCGAAGACGGGCTATGGGTGGTCGAGACGTGCGGCGAAGACGGCCGGAGCGAGCGCTTCACGGGCCGAAGCGTCGTCAACGCCGCGGGACCGGCGGTGCTCGACCTGTTGAAGCGCGCCGATGCCGAACCCGACCACAGGATGCGGCTGGTGCGCGGGTCGCATATCGTCGTGCGCAAGAAGTTCGCGCACGAATATGCGTACTTCTTCCAGCTTCCCGACGGGCGAATCTTCTTCGCCATTCCCTATGAACGCGACTTCACGCTGATCGGCACCACCGACCTCGACCACGACGGCCCGCTGGGCGCGGTGAAGGCGAGTGACGAGGAAATCGCCTATCTGTGCGAAGGCGCGAGCCTCTATTTCCGCGAGCCGGTCACCCCCGCCGATGTCGTGTGGACCTATTCGGGGGTGCGCCCGCTGCTCGAGGATGGATCGGGGCGCCCCGAAGCCGCGACGCGCGGTTATCGCATCGACCTCGACCGCGACGCGGGCGCGCCCTTGCTCACCATCTATGGCGGCAAGATCACCAGCTATCGCCATGTCGCCGAGGCGGCGGTCGACACGCTGGCGCCGCATATCGACGCGCTGTCGGGCAAGCCGTGGACGGGGAGCAAGCCGCTGCCCGGCGGCGATTTCCCGACCGACGGTGCCGCCGCGCTCAAGGCCGCGATCAAGCTCGCACACCCCTTCCTGCCCGCGCCGACGGTCGACCGCATCGTCAAGGCCTATGGCACCGAGGCGAAACGCTGGCTCGGCGATGCGACCGGATGGGACGCGCTGGGCGGAGAGATCGCGCACGGGCTGAGCGTCGCCGAGGTCGAGTGGCTGGTGACGCGCGAATGGGCGCGGACAACCGACGATGTGCTATGGCGGCGCAGCAAGCTGGGGCTGCACTTCACCCCTGCGGAGGTGAAGCGCCTCGCCGCGATCCTTGCCGGAGGCGCGGCTTAGCCGTCTTCGCCTCGCGCGCGACCTCTTCGCGCAGCCGGTTCTCGCGCTCGGCCAGTTCCTCGAAGCGGCAGAGCGGGATTGGTGGGGGCGGAGTTTTTTCTTTAGCCATAAACACCGTCGTCACCCCGGACCTGATCCGGGGTCCCGCTCATCTGACCGACAGCGGGATGCCGGGTCAAGTCCGGCATAACGAAAGAAGGAAATCCTCCCTGTCGCGCAGCGATGGGAAGGTGGCAGCGCGGAGCGCTGACGGAGGGGCGATGACGCAAGGTTGCTGCCCCTCCACCACCGCTTCGCGGTGGTCCCCCTCCTCATGGCTTCGCCACAGGGAGGATTTGGGTTTACGCCGCCTCGGCTTCCACATCGACCGGCAGGCGGATCATATAGTCGAATGCCGACAGCGCCGCCTTCGAGCCTTCGCCCATCGCGATGACGATCTGCTTGTACGGCACCGTCGTGCAGTCGCCCGCCGCGAAGACGCCCTTCTGGCTCGTCTCGCCGCGATGATCGACCTCGATCTCGCCGTGGCGCGACAGCGTGACGGCTTCCTTCAGCCATTCGGTGTTGGGGACGAGGCCGATCTGGACGAAGATACCTTCGAGTTCGATCTGGTGCAGTTCGTCCCTGTTGCGATCCTTGTAGCTGAGGCCCGTCACCTTCTCGCCGTCGCCGAGCACTTCGGCGGTCAGCGCCGAGGTGATGATCTTGACGTTGGGCAGGCTGGCGAGCTTGCGCTGCAGCACCGCGTCGGCGCGCAGTTCGCTGTCATATTCGATCAGCGTGACATGCGCGACGAAGCCCGCAAGGTCGATCGCCGCCTCAACGCCGCTGTTGCCGCCGCCGATCACCGCGACGCGCTTGCCCTTGTAGAGCGGGCCGTCGCAGTGCGGGCAATAGGCCACGCCCTTGTTGCGATATTGGTCCTCGCCCGGCACGCCGAGCTGGCGCCAGCGCGCACCGGTCGAGAGGATCACGGTGCGCGCCTTGAGCGACGCGCCGCTCGCGAGCTTTACCTCGTGGAGGCCGCCCTCGACCTTCGCGGGAATCAGTTTCTCGGCGCGCTGCAGGTTCATGATGTCGACGTCATAATCCTTCACATGCTGCTCGAGCTGCGCGACGAGCTTCGGCCCTTCGGTGTGCTGGACCGAGATGAAATTCTCGATCGCCATCGTGTCGAGCACCTGCCCGCCGAAGCGTTCGGCGGCGATGCCGGTGCGGATGCCCTTGCGTGCCGCATAGATGGCGGCGGCGGCGCCCGCGGGGCCGCCACCGACGACGAGTACGTCGAACGCGTCCTTTGCCGCGATCTTTTCGGCCACCTTGGCTTCGGCGCCGCTGTCGAGCTTCGCGAGGATCTGTTCGAGTTCCATGCGGCCCTGGCCGAAATTCTCGCCGTTCAGGAAGATCGTCGGCACCGCCATGATCTTGCGATCCTCGACCTCGGCCTGGAACAGCCCGCCGTCGATCGCGGTGTGGGTGATGCGCGGGTTGACGACCGACATCAGGTTCAAGGCCTGCACGATGTCGGGGCAATTCTGGCACGACAGCGAGAAATAGGTTTCGAAATGATAGTCGCCGTCGAGCGCGGCGACCTGCTCCAGCACCTCGGGCGCGACCTTCGGCGGGTGGCCGCCGACCTGGAGCAGCGCGAGGACGAGCGAGGTGAATTCATGCCCCATCGGGATGCCCGCGAAGCGCACCGCGACCTGCGCGTCGCTCGCGCGGCGGATCAGGAAACTGGGGCGGCGTGAATCATCGTCGGCTTGGGTCACGCTGACCTTGTCCGAGAGCGCGGCGATATCGTCGAGCAGGGTCGCCAGCTCGGCCGATTTGGCATCGTCGCCGAGCGACGAGACGAGTTCGATCGGTTCACGAAGATTCGTGAGGAGGCCTTGAAGCTGCTGCTTCAGATTGGCGTCGAGCATGGGGAGAGCTCCTGCATGAATTGGGATCGTCATTGCGAGGAGCGAAGCGACGCGGCAATCCAGAGTGTGCGTAGGCCGCTCTGGATTGCTTCGCTTCGCTCGCAATGACGAGTGTCTGGGGCGCCGCGTGCTCCCGCCTTGATGGGAGCACGCGGGCAATATTTGGTTGACTTAGATCTTGCCGACGAGGTCGAGCGAGGGGGCGAGCGTTTCGGCGCCTTCTTCCCACTTCGCGGGGCAGACTTCGCCCGGGTGGCTGACCCAGTACTGCAGCGCCTTGATCTTGCGGAGCAGTTCGGCGGCGTTGCGGCCCACACCCTCGGGGGTGATTTCGAGCAGCTGGATTTCACCCTGCGGGTCGACGACGAAGGTGCCGCGGTCGGCAAGGCCGACGCCCGGACGCAGGACTTCGAAATTGTTCGAGATCACATGGTTCTGGTCGCCGACCATATAATAGTTGATCTTGCCGATCGCCGGCGAGGTGTCGTGCCAGGCCTTGTGGCTGAAATGCGTGTCGGTCGACACGGCATAGACCTCGACGTCCATCTTCTGGAGCGTCGGATAGATGTCGGCGAGATCTTCGAGTTCGGTCGGGCAGACGAAGGTGAAGTCGGCCGGATAGAAGAAGAAGACCGCCCACTGGCCCTTGACGCTCTCGTCGCTGACATCGACGAACTTGCCGTCCTTATAGGCGGTCGCGTTGAAGGGTTTGATGGTCGTGTTCAGAACGGACATATGGGAGAGTTCCTTTGTTGTTGGAGCCCTCCCCTAGCCACATATGTTGCAGTGCGGAAAGTGAAAAACTCCGGCGCTTTGATCGAAAATTTCGATCAAGCGCAAAGCGTCGCCGCCGGCGCTTTGTTTCGCGTTGCCAGCACGATGGCGAGCCCGGTCAGCGCCATCGCCGCCCCGGCGACCGATACAAGGGGATAGTCGAAGCCGAGCCCGATCACCGCGCCGCCTGCCGCCGCACCGATCGCATTGCCGAGGTTGAAAGCGCCGATGTTGACCGCCGAAGCAAGGTTCGGGGCGTCGGACGCGGCCTCCATCACGCGCATCTGGAGCGGCGGCACGATCGCAAAAGTCGCGACGCCCCAGGCGAAGATGGTGAGCGGCGCGGCCAACGGCGACGCCATGGTGATCGCAAAGACCAGCAGGATCGCGGCGAGCGCGGCGAGCGAGACGATCAGCGTGCGGTCGATCGAACGGTCGGCAAAGACACCGCCCAGCCAGTTGCCGAGCGTCAGCCCGAGCCCGTAAACGACGAGCATCGCGGTGACATAGAGCGTATCCGCCCCCGTCGCGTCGCGCAGGATCGGCGCGATATAGGTGAAGACGGTGAACATCGCCGCCGACCCGATCGCGGTCAGCGCGAGCGCGACCAGCACGGTGCGGCGACGCAGCACGCCGAGTTCGGCGAGCATGTCGCCGCCCGCCATGTCCCTGAGATCGGGCAGCGCGAAACGCAGCGCCGCCATGGTGAAGAGCCCCCATATCGCGATCGCACCGAAGGCGGTGCGCCAGCCGAAGCTTTCACCGATCCACGGCGCCAGCGGTACGCCGACGACATTGGCGAGCGTCAGCCCCATGAACATCGCCGCGACCGCGCTCGCGCGCTTTTCGGGTGGCACGATGCTCGCCGCGACGACCGACCCGACGCCGAAAAAGGCGCCATGGTTGAGCGAGGTGACGACGCGCGCGACCATCAACGTCGTGTAGTCGGCAGCGATCGCCGACAGGAAATTACCGAGCGTGAAGATGCCCATCAACAGGATCAGCAGCGTGCGCCGATTCATCCGCGCGGTGGTCAGCGTCATCAACGGCGCGCCGAGCAGCACGCCGACCGCATAGGCCGAGACGAGCAGCCCCGCGGCGGGAATCGACACGCCGAGCCCTTCGGCCATGTCGGGAAGCAATCCCATCGGCGCAAATTCGGTGATGCCGATACCGAACGCACCGGTGGCGAGCGCGAGGAGCGGAAAATTGACTCTCATAACCCTGTGTCCTGCCCTTATTTGACGCAAGGCGCACAGATGGGCCCGGATCATCCTGCCGTTTAGGGCTTGATCGCGACAAGCATTTGTGCGTGAAATGCAAAGATGGATCGAACCCGCGCCAACCGCACCGGCGAGATGGAGATTTTTGTCACTGCCATCGAGCAGGGCAGCTTTTCCGCCGCCGCGCGCCTGGTCGGCCTTTCGCCCTCGGCGGTCAGCCGCGCCGTGTCGGCGATCGAGGCGCGGCTGGGGGTGCGGCTGCTGCTCCGCTCGACGCGCGCGCTGGCGCTGACCGCCGAGGGCGAGGCCTATCTGCGCGCGGCGCGGCGCATCCTGTCCGACCTCGGCGATGCCGAACAGGCGATCGCCGATCAGGGCGCGCCGCGAGGGCGACTGCGCGTCAGCGCCTCGCAGGCGCACGGGCGGCTGGCGATCGTGCCGCTGATCGGCGAATTCGTCGCGCGTTATCCGCACATCCTGGTCGACATCAGCCTCGCCGACCGGATCGTCGACGTCGCGGGCGGCCAGGCCGATGTCGCGATCCGTTTCGGCCCGCTCGCCGACAGCCCGCTGACCGCGCGCAAGCTGGGCGAGAATCGCCGCGTCATCGTCGCCGCTCCCGCCTATCTGGAACGCCATGGGACGCCGCGCATGCCCGAGGACCTGCACGCGCATAATTGCCTGAACTTCAACTTCCGACGCGCCGAACCGGTGTGGCCGTTCCGCGACGGCACGCGCAACTATGCGTTGGCGGTGCGCGGCAATATCGAGGCGAATAATGGCGAGACGCTGGGTCAGTTGGCCGCGATGGGCGTCGGCATCGCGCGCGTCGGCACCTTCAGCATCGCCGAGGAGATGGCGCGCGGCGCGCTGGTCCCGATCCTGGAGGATTATAATCCCGGCGATGTAGAGGCGGTGCACGCGGTGTTCGCGGGCGGCGCCAACACGCCCGCGCGGGTGCGCGTCTTCGTCGATTTTCTCGGCGAACGGCTGAATCACTGATGGCGGCTCGGCCTCCCCGGATCGCGGCGATCGGCGAGGAGGCGCAGCCGCTTTGCATCGTCGACGACTTCGCGCCCGACCCCGACGCGCTGCGCGATTTCGCCGCGACGGCGGCGTTCGAGGCCGCGCTCCACCATTATCCCGGCATCCGCGCCGCGCTGCCCGAGGGCTATTTCGCGGCGCGGCTGCCGGCGATCGCCGCGGCGGCAGCCGCAGCGTTCGGGCGCAGCGGTCCGGTCGACGTCATCGACGCGAGCTTCGCGATCGTCACCACGCCGGTCGAAGCATTGAGCGCCGCGCAGCGGCTGCCGCATGTCGACGCCTTCACCCCCGACCGCATCGCCTTCATCCATTATCTGTCGCCGGACGACGGCGATGGCACCGCCTTTTTCCGTCACCGCGCGACCGGCTTCGAGACCGTTACCGAGGACCGCCGCGACCTTTATTTCCGCCAGCTCGACACCGAGCTGCGCCATCGCGGCCCGCCCCCGCCTGCCTATGTCGCAGGCGACACGCCGCTCTTCGCCTGCACCCATGTCGCCGCGGCACGCTATAATCGGGCGCTGCTTTACCGCAGCAGCAACCTCCACAGCGGCGCGATTTCGCCCGGCGCTGCGCTCTCGCCCGACCCTCGCGAGGGGCGGCTGACGGTGACGGCGTTCCTGTCGATCGGCTGATTGCCTTTGGCGCGCCCGGCAGGATTCGAACCTGCGACCACCCGCTTAGAAGGCGGGTGCTCTATCCAGCTGAGCTACGGGCGCGAGCACGAGGCTGTGGAGCGCGCGAATAGCGCGGTTTGCGCGGGGCGCAAAGCAAGATAAGCACTGAGTCGATGACCGACCCCGCCTCCTCCGGCCTCGCGCCCGCCCGTACCAATGCCGCCGCCGTGCGGCATTTCCGCTACTACGACCTGGTGATGGCGGCGTTCGTCGCGATCCTGTTGCTCAGCAACATCATCGGCGCGTCGAAACGATCCGTGGTCGAGCTGCCCTTCATCGGCGACTGGCCCTTCGGAGCGGGGGTGATGTTCTTTCCGCTGAGCTACGTCATCGGCGACATGTTGACCGAGGTCTATGGCTACGCCCGCGCGCGTCGCGTCATCTGGACCGGCTTTGCCGCGCTCGCCTTCATGGCATTTATGGCGTGGGTCGTCGTGTCGCTGCCGCCCGCGCCCGGCTGGCCACACCAGGCGGCGTATGAGGCAGTGTTCGCGAACAGCTGGCGGATCGTGATCGCCTCAATGCTTGCTTTCTGGGCTGGCGAGTTTGCGAACAGCCTCGTCGTCGCCAAGATGAAGATCACCGACAATGGCAAACGCATGGGGCTGCGCTTTGTCGCCAGCACCTTCGTCGGTCAGGGTCTCGACAGCCTGATCTTTTACCCGGTCGCCTTTTATGGAGAGGAAGGATGGGCGACGGGCGAATTGATGAAAACCGTTCTGTCGCAATGGCTGACGAAGACGGGGTGGGAAATCATCCTGCTGCCCGTGACGGTCGCGATCGTCGTCTGGCTCAAGCGGCGCGAAGGCGTCGACATCTTCGACGAGGATACCGATTTCAGCCCGTTCAAGGCCAAGGTCTGACCCCATCGATGGACAGCGCCGCGTCGGAAATTTATCAGCAGGTCAAGCTGGTGCTCATCGACGGCAGCGGGCTGAGCAAGGATGCGCTCCACGTCTATGGCGGGATGGCGATCTATCTCGGCATGCGGCTGCTAGTGCCGCGGCGGCGCTGGGTCGCCTGGGCAGTGGTGCTGGTCGCGGCGCTGGCAGGCGAGGGACTGGACATGCGCGGCGAGCATCTGCGCGGCGACCTGCAACCCGACACCGCGCATTGGCACGATATCTGGAACACGCTGTTCTGGCCGACGATATTGGTGCTGCTCGAACGCTGGTGGCCGCGGCGCGAACCCGCGCCCGAGTTAAGCGAGAACGCCGAGCGCGGCCTCGAACAGGCGTAGTCCGTCGGTGCCGCCATGCGCGCGGTCGATCGCGCGTTCGGGATGCGGCATCATGCCGAGCACATTGCCCGCATCGTTCAGCACGCCCGCGATGTTGCGCGCCGAGCCGTTGACACTGTCCGCATAGCGGAACGCAACGCGACCCTCGCCTTCGAGCCGGTCGAGTGTTTCGGCGTCGGCGAAATAATTGCCGTCATGGTGCGCGACGGGGATGTCGATCGCCTCATCGGCCTTGTAGCCCGCGGTGAACAGCGACTGGCTGTTCGCGACGGTCAGCGGCACGGTGCGGCAGACGAAGTTGAGCCCGGCGTTGCGCATCAGCGCACCGGGGAGCAACTGCGCCTCGGTCAGCACCTGGAAGCCGTTGCACACGCCGAGCACCGGTACCCCGCGCGCCGCGGCGCCGCTGACCGCGGCGAGGATCGGCGAGCGCGCCGCCATTGCGCCCGAACGCAGATAATCGCCATAGGAAAAGCCGCCGGGCAGCGCGATGAAGTCGATGCCGCCCGGCAGGTCGGTTTCGCGGTGCCACACCATCGCGGGCGCCTGGCCCGTGACGGTCCGGAGCGCGACCGCCATGTCGCGGTCGCAGTTGGAGCCGGGAAAGACGATGACGGCGGTCTTCATGGCTCTGGGTCCCTTCAGGCGCGCTGGATGCGGTAGTTTTCGATCACGGTGTTAGCGAGCAGCTTGGCGCACATCGCGTCGAGATCGGCGTCGCTGACGCTGTCGGCGACTTCGAGTTCGATGAAGCGCCCGGCGCGGACATCGTCGACCCCGGCGAAACCCAGGCCTTCGAGCGCGTGATGGATCGCCTTGCCCTGCGGGTCGAGCACCCCGGGTTTCAGCGTCACATAGACCTGGACTTTCATGGGGCGGACCTTTGCGTTTCTCGGGAGCGTCGGATGCGCGCGCCTATGCCCGCGAATCACTTTGTCGGCAAGGGTGGGCGCGGAAGAAAATGCGGCTTTTCGGAATGCGAACCAGTCGCAACTTTCCTGTTGCGAGTCCGTCGCACTAGCCCTATCTGGGTCTTGTTGAGAAGGATTCGCACATGGTCGTCTGTGTCTGCAACGCAATAAGGGAAAGCCAGCTGCGCGATGTCGCGCGGACCGGTCAGTTGCGCTGCGCCAAGGCCGCCTACGCGCAATTGGGTCGCAAACCCAAGTGCGGGCAATGCCTGCCTTTCGCTCGCAATATCATCAGCGACGTCGCCGCGACCGCCTGATTTTTCTCGGTTTTCTGCCATTTTTGACCTTGGCCTGAGGGGGCCTTGGGCGGTATAATGCGCCCATCCCACCCCCAAGACAAAATGACAGGAAGACACCATGAAGGGCGACGAAAAGGTCATCGATTTCCTCAACGAGGCGCTGAAGAACGAGCTGACCGCGATCAACCAGTATTGGCTGCACTATCGCATGCTCGACAATTGGGGCGTCGCGAAGCTCGCGCATTTCGAGCGTGAGGAATCGATCGACGAGATGAAGCACGCCGACAAGCTCGCCGACCGCATCCTCTTCCTCGGCGGGCTGCCCAATTTCCAGATGCTCGGCCGCCTGCGCGTCGGCGAAACGGTCGAGGAGATCCTCAAGGCCGACCTCGCGCTCGAGGAAGAGGCGCTGCCGCTGCTCAAGGATGCGATCGCGCATTCGGAAAGCGTGCGCGACTATGTCAGCCGCGACCTGTTCGCCGACATCCTCGAGAGCGAAGAGCATCATGTCGACGAGCTCGAGAAGCAGTTCGAGATGATCGAGCGCATGGGCCTCGAAAACTACATCCAGCTGCAGTCGAAGTCGATCGGCGACGACTGATTCGGCGCGTCATCCTGGCTCTCAGCCGGAGTAAGCAACAAGAAACACGCGGTTTTCCGCCGCATTTCAGAGGCGCCCACGGGCGCCTCTTTTTTCGCTTGTCTTTGCGAATAATTCTCAATAGCAAGGTAGGGCAGTCCCCTCCTGCCGGCCGCTGCACCATGCAGCGGCCGGCGGCTTTTTTCCGGATCCGGCCCGGGACCTGCGCCAATCGACCGGACCGCACGGGAAAGGGACGCATCCATGGAATCGAGCACGCTGATCCGCCGGCTGACCGAGCAGCCGCTGATCCGCGACCTTCCCGCCGACGCCGCGCAGGCCGTGCTCGCGCTGCGTTACTGCATCCTCTGCCGCCGCAGCGAACGCGACCCGATGCCCGAACTCGAGCGGCGCTGGGGCAATATCCTCGCCGCGCGGCGCTTTCGCCTGGTGGTCGAGGCGATCGGCCACAGCTGGCCCGACCCCTTCGCCGTCGCCCCGCCCTGCTGCCCGCGCCTCAGCTTCGACGAGAGCCTGCTCGCCGCGATGATCGGGGCGTCAAGCCGCCGCGACCGCGCCGAATTCGATGTGCTCACGGGCGAGATGCTGGGCAGCGACGCGCGCAGCATGATCTTCGTCGCGCTCGAAAATTTCCTCCGCGCAAAGACGCCGGGACGGGTTTGAGTCGCTATGTCTTATCCGGCGGGATAGAGTAGCAGGCCGTCATCCATCGCCCGCGACGATGATAGCAGCGACACGCCGACTGTCGCTGGCGCTACCCGCAAATCCCAGTCGGTCGTCATCGGATATTTATTGCCGTCGAAACGGATCGGTCGCTCATAACCCTGCAAAATGCCGCCGCCTTGGGTCCAGGCTGCCAAGACAGGACGCCCCTCGGCCCTGCCTTCCAACAATCGAACAGGCATCCGTGTCACCGCGATACGACCGAGCGAGCGCAAACGCCCGTCAGATGTATCCCATATGAAGAGCGAGCAACCGCCCGAGCCGCAAACAGCACGACCGTTGATCCAAGCCACGATCATCTCGTTGCAAGGGAGCCGCGCCGCCCAGAACCGCGTATCGTCGTCCGGCGGTTCCCCCGGCCGGGCGGACTCCACCCAATTGCGGAGTTCGCGGATAATCGGGTCGGCCGTGCCACGGTCCGTAATTCTCACAGGCTTTTCACGTGAGAGATCGCAATACGCATGGCGATCAGCAACCCTCGGAGGCTCACTCGCCGGCCGCTGACACCCCATTAGAAACGCCGCGAACGCCGCGCCCAAAAGGATCGCGGCACCACGCATCGCCTATTTCCCCGCCTTGTCGCTCACCGCCTTCATCACCAGCGCCTTGTCGTCGGTGAGATAGCGTTTGGCGAGCGCCTGCAGTTCCGCCGGGGTCGCCGCCTCGACGTCGGCGATGCTCTTGCGGCTGCGGTCGAGCCGCGCTTCCTTGCTCGTCGCCGCGGCGACATAGGGCAGCCAATAGCCATTCTCGCGCCGCGCCTTGGTCATCGCCTCGACCATCGGCTTGCGCGCGCGGTCGAGCAGGTCGGCATCGATCGGCGTGTCGCGCAGTTCGCGCGCGATGCCGAGGATCGCAGCGCGCGTCGTCGCGATATCCTTGTAATTGATATTGCTCGCGGCAAAGAGGTGGCCATAGCCGGGAAAGTCGTCGGACAGGCTGGCGCCCGCGCCGGGGCTGTAGCTTTCGCCCAGCTTCTCGCGCAGTTCCTCGGTGAGCATCAGCTGCATCACGCGCGACAGCAGTTGCAGTCGCATCGCTTCGGCAAGGTCGCTGTCGTCGCGCGCCGGCCAATAGACGCGCAGCTCGGCCTGTTCGGCGGGGCCCTTGTGGATCAGTGTGCGTTCGCTGCGGTCCTTGGCATAGTCGCGGATACGCGCCTCGGGCCGCGGGTCGAAGGTCGCGCGGCGTTCGGGCAGCGCGCCGAAGGTCGCCGCGATCGCCTCGATCGCGGCCGCTTCGTCGACGTCGCCGACGACGCCGACCTCGATCGCGCCATGCGCCATGCTGTCGGCGATCGCGGGCTTGAGTCGCGCCCAGTCAAGCGCGAGCATCGTGTCGAGCGGCGGCGTCACCGCACGCGGATCGTCGTTCGCGAGGATGCCGCCGGCGTCGCGGCCGAGCACGGCCGCGGGCGTCGCGTCGTTCGCGGCATATTGCTGCGGCAGGAAGCGGCGGATCAGCGCGAGCCCGTCGGCCCGATAGCCCGGATGGGTGAGGAAAGCCGCCATCAGCTGCGCCTGCAGCTTGAAATCCTCGGGCGAGGTGCGCGCGGTACCGCCGAAGCTGTCGGTGGCGCTGCCGACGCTGCTGCTCACCGTCTTGCCGGCGAGGATCGTGCTGAGCTCGTCGCGGCTGTGCGCCTCGAGGCCGCCGAGGCTGATCGAGCCTGCAAGCGCGACGCGCGTCGGGTCCTCCTTGGTCGCGAGCAGGCTGCCGCCGTCGATGCGCAGCGACAGATAGACCGTGTCCTTCTGGAAATCGGTCTTTTTGATGTTGAGCATGACATTGTTCGCGAAGCGGATGCGACGGATGCCGAGATCCTCGATCCGCGTGTCGCTGACGATTTTGCCCGGGGTGCCGAAGTCGGTGTAGGCGAAGGCCGCGCTGGTCGCGGCGGCGGGCGCGGCAACCGCTACCTGCTGCGACGCCCTGAGCGCGGCGAGGATCGTGTCGGTGCCGCCCTCGATCGGGGTCTTCGACGTCACGCGCACCAGCGGCGCGCCAAGCCCGGCGAGGCGGCCGCGGAAGGCCGCGCTGACCGCCGCGGCGTCGAGCGCGGGCGCAGCGGCGTCGAAAAGCGCCTGCGAGGTTTCGGGACGGACGACGACGAAATCGCCCTTTGCCGCCTCGACCAGCACATCGGCGAGATTTTCGCTGCGGCGGGTATCGACGCCGGCGACGGCGTTCTTGAGCGCGGTGCGGCGGTTGGCGAGTTGCTCGTCGACCTCGGCCTGGGTGAAGCCATGCTCGGCGGCGCGGCGCCATTCCTGTTCGACGAGCGCCTGCGCCTCACGCCAGGCGCCCGCCTTGGCGGTCGCGCCGATCGTCACCTGGTCGAAGACGTCCCAGCCGTTCGAATCGCCGAAATAGCCATTGAGGATCGGCGAATCCTCGGCGAGCGCGAGCTTGGCGAGGCGGCGGCTGATAATCGCCTCGCCGATCCCCTCGGCGAGGTCCCTGGCGCGCTTCGCCTTGGTGTCGGGCAGCTTCACCCACGGCTTGAACGCGGTGATCGTCACCCCGTCGGCGATCGCCGGATCGACGAAATCGTCGGCGGCCGACGGACGCTTGTAGTCGATCGTGCCGAGGTCGGGGTCGGCGCCCGCAGGGCCGCGTCCCTTCCAGTCGGCGAAACGCGCCTTGATCTTCGCCTCGATCGCCGCCGGGTCGAAATCGCCGACCATCACCAAGGTCGCGCGCTCGGGCCGGTAATAGCGGTCATAGAGGTCGCGGATGCGCGCGGCGGGGGCCGACTGGATCACCTCGATCGTCCCGACGGGGATGCGGTTCGGCGCGCTCATGCCCTTCATCTGGAAATCGAGCTGGTCGATCAGGCTGCGCAGTTGATAGGTATCGCGCGCGCGCCGTTCGGACAGGATGATGCCGCGCTCGCGGTCGACCGCGGCGGGGTCGATCTTCAACTCGCTCGCGGTCTCGCGCATCAGCATCAGCCCGGTGTCAACAAGGTCGTCGGAGGCATTGGGCAGGTCGAGCTGGTAGACCGTCGCGTCGAAACCGGTCGAGGCATTGGTGTCGGCGCCAAAGGCCAGCCCCTTGCGCTCGAGCAATTTGATCATCTCGCCCTCGGGCACGTTGGTCGACCCGTTGAACGCCATATGTTCGAGGAAATGTGCGAGCCCGCGCTGGTCGTCGGCCTCGGCAAAGCTGCCGACGTCGAAGCGCATGCGGATCGCGACGCTGTCCTTGGGGGTGCTGTTTTTCAGCAGCGCATATTTCATGCCGTTGGGCAGGACGCCGAAGACGATGTTCGGATCGACCGTCACATCGCTCGCGGCGAAGTTCCAGGCGCGCGACGCGTCGCTCTGCGGGTTGGTCGCCGCGGGAGCAGGCGCGGGAGCCGCGACCGGTTCGCGCGCAAGCAGCGGCGCGGGGCCGGCGAACGCAAGGGTGGCGGCGAGGACGAGGGGCGACAGCGCGGCAGAGGCGCGGAGCAAGGGACGAAGGGTCATGCCCCTGTCTGGCGCCCGCCCCCGGAGGGGTCAAGCGGCGGCTAACCGATCCGGGCGATGCTTTCGACAGACGACATGGCGTCGCGGTCGCCGAGCTTGGCGGCATAGACCGCGCGATCGGCGGTCTCGAACAATTTCTTCGCGCTGCCGCCGTCGTCGGGCCAGCGCGCGACGCCGACGCTGGCGCCGACATGGATCACCGCCCCGTCGATGCGATAGGGCGCGGCGAGTTCCGCGAGCAGATGGTCGGCAAGCGCGGTGTCGAGCAACGGCGAGCCCGCAGGCACGAGAATCGCGAATTCGTCGCCGCCCTGCCGCGCGACCATCGCATCGTCGCCGCAGGCATGGCGCAGCCGCGTCGCAACCTCGCGCAGCAGCGCGTCGCCGACGCCATGGCCATAACGGTCGTTGACCGGCTTGAACCCGTCGAGGTCGAGCAGCGCGAGCGCAAAGCAGGTGTCGGCGCGCGCGGCGCCGATTTCCCGGTCGATCCGCGCGTCGAGTTCGCGGCGGTTCCACAGGCCGGTGAGCGGGTCGGTGTGCGCAAGGTCGCGCATCCGTTGCTGGAGCTGGAGCAGGTCGACGAGCTGGCCGTGCTGCTGCACGATCATGCGCAGCAAAAAGGCGCTGGCGACGAGCAGGCTGGTGCCCGCCGCAATCTCGGGCGGGTTGCCCGAGGTGAGCATGAGCAGGATGATCGGGACCAACCCGATGCCGAGGTTGACGATGGTGGTGAAGCGGATCGACGACAGACAATAAGCGGTCGCGAGCGAGCCCATCGCCATGATCATCGCATAATAGCTATGCGCCTCGGGCGGCGCGGCGATCCAGTTGATGACCGTCCACAGGCTGCACATCGCGCCCATCGTGCCCGACAGCCAGGTCGATTCGACGATCACGCGGCGCGCGCGGCGCACGCTCATGTGCCGGCCGCGATTGCGCCACAGCACGAAGAAGCCGAACAGGCTGACCACCGCGAGGATGATCGGGAAACCGATGCGGACGATCGGGTGTACCGTCTCCACCCCGCCATAGATGGCGGTCGGCGTCGTCGCCGCGAGGGTGAGGAACAGCATCGGGGTCAGCGTTTCGACGCGATTGGCGCGCAGGAGCGCGACGTCGTCCCGGATCGCCTCCGGTACCGGCGGGAAAATGCGCGTTCGCAACCAGTGATAGACCCCCGTCATGGCGAAGGGGATAATGGGCAGGCGTAAAACATCGGTTAAGGATAGAATCCCCTTTTTTCATTCTGATACGCATATACCGCAAGTCGGCAGCTTGCGAAATATTAACCATGTTTTGCGACAGCCGCTCCCATTCGAATGTCGATCCATTTGGGGGAGTCCGCCATCATGTCCTATCCCGTTGCGTCACTGACCACGCCCACGCCCGCCCTCGCATCGCCGATGCCGTCGGCCGATCCGACGCTGCCGCAGAACGACACGCCGGCCCAGCGCGCCGCCCGCGCCGCGCAACTGACCGCGACGCAGGCCATCTATGTGTGGACCACCGACGTCCCCACCCTGCCCGGCGTGCCGCTCGCGACCGACGTGCCGAAGAACGACGTGCCGACCATCGCCTGGTTCGGCAAGCTCATCACCATCGGGCTCGCGATCGTGCGCAACGCGCTCGCGGTGAAGCTCGGCGCGGTCGAGGCCGGCGAACTGACGGGCGTCCACGCCGACTATGCTGCGCAGCTCGCCGAATGCGACGCCATCGAGGCCTCGACGCGCAAGATCGCCGCCGCGCATGGCGCGCATGAGGGCGGCAATATCTTCGAACGCATCGTCGACGATGTCGAAAGCGCGGTCGCGACGATCGAACGCGACGCGCATCTGGCGCTGCTCGAAGGCTATAAGGCGCGCATCGAGGAATTGATGAAGGTGAGCGACGACGAGGTCGCCGGCATCGGCAGCAGCGCACCGCGCAGCCTCGACGCCTATCGCGCCCTGTTCCAGACGCTGCCGGTTCCCGGCATCGCCTATGACTTCCAGAACGACGCCAGCTTCGCGCGGCTGCGCGTGCAGGGGCCGAACAATATGCTGATCGCCGCCGTCGGCGATGCGCTGCCCGCGAAATTCCCGCTGACCGCGAAACAATATGCGGCGGTGGTGAACGGCGACACGCTCGACCGCGCGCTGGCCGACGGCCGCCTCTTCCTGCTCGATTACCAGGACCTCGCCGTGCTCGACCCCGGCACCTATCGCGGCGAAGCCAAATATGCCTGGCAGCCGATCGCGCTGTTCGCGGTGCCGCCGGGCGGCGCCTCGCTGGTTCCGGTCGCGATCCAGTGCGGGCAGGACCCCGCCGACTTCCCGATCTTCACCCCCTCGCCCGCGCCCGAAAAACTATGGGGCTGGGAAATGGCCAAGCTGGTCGTGCAGGTCGCCGACGGCAATTATCACGAGTTGTTCACCCACCTCGCGCGCACGCATCTGGTGATCGAGGCGTTCGCGGTCGCGACGCACCGCCACCTCGCCGAGGTGCATCCGATCTGGGCGCTGCTCGTCCCGCATTATGAGGGGACTTTGTTCATCAACGAAGCCGCGGCGACCTCGCTGATCGCGGCGGGCGGGCCGATCGACCATATATTCGCGGGCACGATTACCTCGAGCCAGGCAGCGGCGGTCGATGCGCGGCTCGCCTTCGACTTTTACGGCAAGATGCTGCCCGCCGACCTCGCCGCGCGCGGCGTCGGGGTGACCTCGGCGCTCGCCGATTATCCGTATCGCGACGACGCGCTGCTGGTGTGGAACACGATCCACGAATGGGCGCGCCAATATGTCGACCTTTATTACACGAACGACGCCGCGGTGGTCGCCGACACCGAACTCGCCGCATGGGCCGCGTGCCTCGCGACCGAGGCGAAGATCCGGGGCTTCGGCCCGGTGACGAGCCGCAAGCAGCTCGCCGAAATCTGCACCATGGTGATGTTCACCGCGAGCGCGCAGCATGCGGCGGTCAATTTCCCGCAAAAGGACATCATGACCTTTGCCCCGGCGATCACCGGCGCGGGCTGGGACCCCGCCCCGACCGGCCAGCGCGGACAGGACAAGCCGGGCTGGCTCGCGATGATGCCGCCGATGGGGCTGGCGCTCGAGCAATTGAACGTGCTCGAACTGCTGGGCTCGCTGCACTACCGCCCGCTCGGCGACTATCGCAGCAACGCCTTTCCCTATCCGCTGTGGTTTCAGGATCCGCGCGTCACCGCGAAGACCGGCCCGCTCGCCTGGTTCCAGGCCGCGCTGACCGACGTCGAGACCGAGATCGTCGCCCGCAACGCGCAGCGGCTGGCGCCCTATCCCTATCTGCAGCCGAGCCTGATTCCGACGAGCATCAATATCTGAGGAACGACGACAGACTATAAACCTCGTCATTGCGAGCGTAGCGAAGCAATCCAGAGCGGTTCATTCCGACTCTGGATTGCCGCGTCGCTTCGCTCCTCGCAATGACGAGGCGTGAAATTCCTCGTGACGCGCGCCGCTCAAGTGGCGGATCAGCTGCCCTTTTTCTTCCGGTGGCTTTCGAGGTCGAGCACCGCGCTGTCGGCGCCCTCGGGAAGCAGGCCGAGCCGGCGCGCGACTTCCTGATAGGCTTCGACTTCGCCGCCAAGGTCGCGGCGGAAGCGGTCCTTGTCGAGCTTTTCGTTCGTCGTCATATCCCACAGGCGGCAGCCGTCGGGGCTGATCTCGTCGGCAAGGATGATGCGGCTGAAATCGCCGTCATAGAGCCGGCCGAATTCAAGCTTGAAGTCGATCAGGCGGATACCGACCGCGGCGAACATGCCCGACATGAAGTCGTTGATGCGGATCGCCATGTCCTGAATGTCGTGCAGTTCGTCCTGGCTGCACCAGTTGAAGCAGGCGATATGCTCTTCGGCGACCAGCGGATCGCCGAGCGCGTCGTCCTTGTAGCAATATTCGATCAGCGTGCGGGGCAGCTGCGTGCCTTCCTCGATGCCGAGGCGCTTCGACAGCGTGCCGGCGGCGACGTTGCGCACGATCACCTCGATCGGGACGATCTCGACCTGGCGGATCAACTGCTCGCGCATGTTGAGGCGGCGGATGAAATGCGTCGGCACGCCGATGTTGCCGAGCAGGGTGAAGACATGCTCCGAAATGCGGTTGTTGAGCACGCCCTTGCCGCTGATCGTACCCTTTTTCTGGGCGTTGAACGCGGTCGCATCGTCCTTGAAATACTGGATCAGCGTGCCCGGTTCGGGGCCTTCATACAGGATCTTGGCTTTGCCTTCGTAGATCTGGCGGCGACGGGCCATGGGCGGTTACTTTCTGTCGGAACCAAATGAATGGCCCCGGCGAAAGCGACTCAGGCAGAGGCGCGGCGCCGGGGCGGTTCGCGCGCCTATAGCGGCAAAGGTCGGGCGCGTCATCCCCGGCGTGGCTGCACCAATCCTCCCTGTGGCGAAGCCATGCGGAGGTGGCAGCGCGAAGCGCCGACGGAGGGACAATCACGCAACGTTGCTGGCCCCTCCACCACTCGCTTCGCGAGCGGTCCCCCTCCCCACGGCTTCGCCGCAGGGAGGATTTCGCCTTACGCTTACGTAAACTAGACCTTGCCTTCGGCGGCATCCCTTGCGACGATTGCCGTAACGACAAGGAGAGAAAGATGAGCTTCGAAGAGATTCGCCTCGACCGCCACGAGGGCATCGCGCTGCTGACCCTGTACCGGCCCGGCAAGATGAACGCCTTCACCACCCAGATGATGACCGAGATCGTCGCCGCGCTCGACGAATGCGACGCCGACGACGGCGTGCGCGCGGTGGTGTTCACCGGTGACGGCGACCGCGCCTATTGCGCAGGCGCGGATCTCAGCGCGGGCGGATCGACCTTCGATTATGACAAGCGCACCGACAAGGCGGCGCTGCTGCCCGACGGCACCTCGCCCAGCCCGGTCGCCGAGGACGGCACGATCGACTGGTCGCACCCGCTGATCCGCGACGGCGGCGGGCGCGTGTCGATGCGCATCTTCGAGAGCAAGAAGCCCGTGCTCGGCGCGATCAACGGCGCCGCGGTCGGCATCGGCGCGACGATGACGCTGTCGATGGACGCGCGCCTCGCCAGCGACACCGCGCGCTACGGCTTCGTCTTCGCGCGCCGCGGCATCGTGCCCGAGGCGGCGTCGAGCTGGTTCCTGCCGCGGCTCGTCGGCATCCAGACCGCGCTCGACTGGTGCTATTCGGGCCGGCTGATCCCCGCCGCCGAAGCGCATGAAAAGGGCCTCGTCCAGTCGGTCCACGCGCCGGGCGAACTCGTCGACGCCGCGATCGCCAAGGCGCGCGAACTCACCGCCGACAGCGCCCCGGTCTCGGTCGCGCTGACCCGCCACATGATGTGGCGCATGCTCGGCGCGCCGCATCCGATGAGCGCGCACCGCTGGGACAGCCGCGTGATCTTCGCGCGCGGACGCAGCCCGGACGCGATGGAAGGCGTGACGAGCTTCCTCGAAAAACGCGCGCCGAACTTCACTGCGAGCGTCGCCAACGACTATCCGTCGTTCGGCGAATTCGAGGATGCGCCGCCTTACGGCTGATATCTTTCGATCCTCCCTGTCGCGAAGCGATGGGGAGGGGGACCGCTCGCGAAGCGAGTGGTGGAGGGGCTGGCAACGTCGCGTCATTGCCCCTCCGTCAGCGCTTCGCGCTGCCACCTCCCCATGGCTCCGCCACAGGGAGGATCAAAGCGCGTCGTAAATCCGCTTCCCGCGCCGGACGGTCATGCTGTGCGTGGCTTTCAGCGCGAGCGAGCGGGTACGGATCGTTTCGACGCTGTGCCAGTTGGCGGTGACCTTTTCGGGGGTCATCGCCACCGACACATAGCCGCGGTCGCGGGTGTTCGCCCATTTGAGCTGCGGCGACGAGCCGAGGAGCGCGCCGACGCGCGTCTCTTCCGAAATGCCGCGCGTGTAATTCTCGAAACCCGGAGAGGTCACGCTGTGGCCGCCGATCTCGACCCCCGCGGGCCTGCCGCCTTCGCCAAGGTCGAAAGCCCAGCCATTGTGGCTGTCCCCCGACAGCGCGACGAAATCGGCGTCGGCGCGCTGCGCCGCGGCGAGCAGCCGCGACCGTGCGGCGGGATAGCCGTCCCACGCGTCAAGGTTGAGCGGCAGCCCCGCCTTCGCCGCGAGCTGCGCCGATTCGACGCGGCGGCGGACTTCGGGGGCCATGTCGGCGCCGAACCAGTCCTTCGCCTCTGGCGGCGTGAACAGGCTGCCCATCACGATCTGCTGCGCGCAGACCTGCCAGCGCGTGCCCGCTTTGGTCGACGCGGCGAGGCCGTCGACCAGCCATTTTTCCTGATCCGCCCCCATCAACTGGCGCGCGGGATCGCGATAGGCGCCCTCGGCAAACTGGCGAAGCGCCGCGGCGACATCGCTCTTGTCGCGCGTGACATCCTCGATCTCGAACGGCCTGTCGCGCCCCGTCACCCGCGTTTCGGGGAGGAAGATCGTCGCGAGGTCGCCGACCTGGTAATGGCGCCAGCGGCTGTCGGCGACGGGCATCCATTCGCGATAAACGCGTTCCGCCGTCGCGGCGCGCACCGCCCATTCGCCTTCGCCGTCATTATGATTCTCGGCGCCGCCCTTCCAGGTATCATTGGCGAATTCATGATCGTCCCATTGCGCGATCATCGGGAACAAGGCGTGCAGCCGCGCAAGATCGGGGTCGCTGCGATAGGCGGCGTAGCGCAGGCGATAGTCGGCGAGGCTGACGATCTCGTGATCGGGCTGGATCAGCCGGCCGGGCACCGCCTGCTTGATCGACGGATAATCGCCCGGCGGATATTCATAAAGATAATCGCCGACATGGACGACGAGGTCGATGTCCTGCCGCGCCGCGGCATGGCCATAGGCGTTGAACCAGCCGAAGGGCAGGTTCGAGCAGGAAACGAGCGCGAGGTTGAAGGCGGCGGTCGGCCCCTGCGGCAGCGTGCGGGTGCGGCCCGTGGGCGACATGCTGCCGTCGGGGGCGACGAAGCGGTAGAAATACCAGCGCCCGGGCTCGAGCCCGTCGACGATGATCTTGGCGGTATGGTCGCGTTCGCCCGTCGCAGTGACCGTCCCGCCGCCGGCGATGCGCGCGAAATCGGCACTTTCGGAGAGTTCGGCGGTCAGCACGCTGTCGTTCGCGGCGGCATAGCGCGTCCACAGCAGCACCGAATTGGCGCCCGGCTCGCCGCTCGCGACGCCATGGGTGAAGCCCTGCGCCATCATCGCGTGCGCCGCGCCCGGCAGCGCGAGCGCCGCGAGCCCCGCGGTGCCGAGCTTGATGAGCAGGCGGCGGTCGATTTCGCCCCAAAGCGCGTGCATGGCAGTCTCCCTCTTGTCGGCCGCTCCTTGCTCCGTCTTTGTGACGATATGGCGGCCCCTAACCCATCACTCCCAAAGCCAGCAGCAGCAGCATGAAGGTGATGACCGCGAACAGGCTGAAGAACAGCAGCAAGGTCCCGCGCACGAGCGCCCCGAAGCGCGACGAGCGATAAGCCCCACGCAGCTGGCGGACCATGTGGAAGGGCACATAGAAGATCGCGAGGAAGGTCGCGACGTCGCCGAGCACCGTCAGATTGAGCAGCCGCACCACCACGAAGAGGAGCAGCATGAACGAGATCGAATAGGTGACGAAGACGAAATGGTCATAAGTGTGGAAGCGGCGGCTGAACGGATAGAGCAGCCACATAAACGGCAGCGACAGGGGGATCAGCGCCCAGGCGAATTTATAGGCATTGGCCTGGAGCTTGTAGAGCAGCAAGCCGGGATTCGCGCGCGCCTTTTCGAACCCATGGTCGATGAACGCGATGCCGGTATCGACCTTGGTCTGTGACAAGAAATCGACGCCGGTCATCAGCTGTTCGCCCGGATCGTCGAGCACCGGCGGCCCCTTCGCCCTCTCCTCCCTGGTCATCGGCTTGGCGATGCCCAGATATTCGGCGCTCCTGCGCAGCGAGGCCAGCTCCTGTTCGAGCTGCCGCCTGCGTTCGGGCGTCAGGTCTTTTTTCGCGAGCTCGGCATTGACCTCCGCCGACTCGGTCAGGAAGCGCGTCCGGATCGCGCTTGACTCGGTCTGGTTGGCAGCCGCCTTGGCGAGTCCTTCGCCGACCCCGCCGCCGCTGCCGACCATCGCGAGCACCGCATAGGTCAGGAACACCGCGAACAGGAACAGCGCCAGCGGCGAGATGAAGCTCGCACGCTCGCCATGGATATAGCGGCGCGTCAGATCGCCCGGACGCCAGGCGAGCAAAGGCAGCGTGTTCCAGATCTTGCCTTCAAAATGGAAGATCGCATGGACGAGGTCGTGGCCGATCGCGCCGAAGCTGCGATGCACGTCGATGCGTTGTCCGCAATGATGGCAGTGCGTGCCCACAAGGCTGGTGCCGCAGTTGAGGCAGCGCAGGGGCGACGACGCGTTGCCGTGGCCGCCGCCGTGGCGCGGTTCGACCGCGCGCGCGGCCAGTCCCGCGGTCACCGCCGCCCCGATGCCTTCGATATCCCCGCTCATGGCGCCCTGCCTAAAGGCGCGCGCGGCGCGGCGCAACGGGACTTTCACCGCCGCGACAAAGCATGATAGGGGGCGGCGCATGACTGCCAAGGCCCACACCACGTCCGCCCTTCCCGACGCCGATGCGCTGATCGCCGACATGGGCGCGCGCGCGCGCGCCGCCGCGAAGCAGCTGGCGACGGTGCCGACCGCGGCCAAGGCGGCGGCGCTGCGCGCGGCGGCCGAGCAGTTGCGCCTGCGCGCCGACCCGATCCTCGACGCCAACCGGCGCGACATGGCCGATGGCCGCGCGGCGGGGCTGTCGGCGGCGATGCTCGACCGGCTGCGGCTCGACGAGGTCCGCCTCGGCGCGATCGCCGAGGCGGTCGAGGCGGTCGCGGCGCTGCCCGACCCCGTCGGCATGGAAATCGACCGCGCGGCGCGTCCGAACGGCATGGTGCTGAGCCGCGTGCGCGTGCCGCTCGGCGTCGTCGGCATCATCTATGAAAGCCGCCCCAATGTCACCGCCGACGCGGCGGCACTCGGGCTGATGGCGGGCAATGCCGTGATCCTGCGCGGCGGCAGCGAGGCGGTGCACAGCAACCGCGCGATCCATGCGGCGCTCGCGGCGGGACTCGCCCGGGCCGGGCTGCCCGTCGACGCGGTGCAACTGGTGCCGGTGCAGGACCGCGCCGCAGTCGGCGCGATGCTGCGCGCGCAGGGGCTGATCGACATCATCATCCCGCGCGGCGGTAAGAGCCTGGTCGCGCGCGTGCAGGACGAGGCGCGCGTGCCCGTGCTCGCGCACCTCGACGGCATCAACCATCTCTATATCGACGGCGCCGCCGACCCCGCCAAGGCGGTGAGCCTCGCGGTCAACGCCAAGATGCGCCGCACTGGCGTATGCGGCGCGACCGAGACGATCCTGATCGACCGCGCCTATCCCGCGCCGCTTGGCGTGGTCGAGGCGCTGATCAAGGCCGGCTGCGAAGTGCGCGGCGACAAGGATGTTGCGGCGCTGAGCCCGCATGTCACCCCCGCGAGCGCGAACGACTGGGACTGCGAATATCTCGACGCGATCGTGTCGGTCGCGATGGTCGGCAGCCTCGAAGGCGCGCTCGCGCATATCGACGCGCATTCGAGCAAGCACACCGACGCGATCGTCACCGAGGACGCCGCGGTTGCCGAACGCTTCCTCGCCGAGGTCGACAGCGCGATCGTGATGCACAACGCCTCGACGCAATTCGCCGATGGCGGCGAATTCGGCCTCGGCGCCGAAATCGGCATCGCGACGGGACGCCTCCACGCGCGCGGCCCGGTCGCGCTCGAAGGGCTCACTACCTATAAATGGCTGGTGCGCGGGAGCGGCCAGACGCGACCTTGAATCATTTGTATACAAATGATACATGGCCGGGATGACCAAACAGACCGTCATTTCCGCCCGCGTGGATGAGGAAACCGTCGCGCTTGTCGATGAGATCGTCGCGGCGCAGGGCCGCAGCCGCGCATGGTTCGTGTCGCAAGCGGTGCGCGAACATGCCCGGCGCGAAGCCGAGTTTCTGGCCTTCGTGCAGGAAGGCCTGGACGCGGCCAGCGCCGGCGACTGGATTTCGCACGAGGATATGAAGCGCGTGATCGCCGAGCGACGGGCGCTGCAGACATTGAAAAGCGCCGATACTCGCTGATGGCGCGGATTCGATGGTCTGGGCCGGCGGGATCGGATCTCGCCCGGATCGAAGACTTTTACATGACGACCGACCCGCAATTCGGATTCGGCGCGGTCGATGCGGCGCTGGATGCTGCCGAGTTCCTTCTCGAACACCCGCGGGCGGGGCCGCAGATCACCGGTGGGTCGCTGCGCAAATGGCGCGTCCCCGCCACACCGCTTCTCCTCATTTACCAGGTCGAACCCGACGGCATCCTGATTGCGCGCGTGCAGCATAACCGCAGCGACTGGCAATCGCTGCCATGATCCCCACCGGTCTCCTCGGCGGCAGCTTCAATCCGGCGCATGGCGGGCATCGCGCGATCAGCCTGAACGCGATCGACGCGCTCGATCTCGACGAACTGTGGTGGCTCGTCTCGCCCGGCAATCCGCTCAAGCCCGCGAAGGGCATGGCGCCGCTTCCCGCGCGGCTCGGATCGGCGCAGCGTCTGGCGCGGCGCTCGCCGATTCGCGCCACCGCGATCGAGGCCGAACTCGGCACGCGCTACACCGTCGACACGCTCAAAAAACTCGTCCGCCGCTATCCCAACCGGCGCTTCATCTGGATCATGGGTGCCGACAATCTCGCCCAATTGCCCCGCTGGCGCGACTGGCGGGGGATTGCGCGGCTGATGCCGATTGCGGTTGTCGCGCGTCCGGGCTATAATGGCCGCACCCATGCTGTACAGGCGATGGGTTGGCTTCGGCGCTTCGTCCGGCCCGCGGACCAGAAAAGTCACTGGACGGACTGGAGACCGCCTGCCCTCGTGTTCCTGCGATTTTCGCCCGATGTGCGATCCGCAACTGCAATACGGCAGGCCAACCCCCGCTGGTTCGATAGCTATGCTGGCCGCGCGATGCGCGACCCGGTGACGCATTCGCGCCTGGCCACGGACGAAAAGGAATGAAAAAGCTTGATAGCCGCCAGTAAGGATGCCGCGCCCGGCGCCGCACCGAATGACAGCGTGGAGGCCCTCCACGCCCTGATCCTCCACCAGCTGGACGAAGATCAGGCCCAGGAAACCATCTCCATCCCGCTTGCCGGCAAGAGCAGCATCGCAGACCATATGGTGATCGCGAGCGGCCGTTCGACGCGCCATGTCTCGGCGATCGCCGACAAGCTGGCGCAGCGGATCAAGCAGGAAGCGGGCCGCCTCGTCCGCGTCGAAGGCCTGCCAAACGCCGATTGGGTGCTGATCGATGCCGGCGACGTCATCGTCCATCTGTTCCGTCCCGAGGTGCGCAGCTTCTACAACCTCGAACGCATGTGGTCGTTCGGCGACGCGCCGCCCGTCACCGCCGTAAATTGACGTTTTCAGTCTGTTCGGCCTAAGGCTCGAACAGAGGCGGCACCAGCCCGCTCCCCCACCCGGCCTCCCACAGGCTACTATGGTAGGGGAGGCCGGGTGGGGGAGCGGGCTGGTGCCGCCTTCACCGTAGGTGAAATAGAACGTCATGCTGCTGCACATCATCGCGCGGGGACGCATCGGGCGGTCCCCCGAGGCCGAACTGGTCGAGCGCTATATGAAGCGCGTCACCTGGCCGCAGAAGATCAGCGAATTGCCCGACACCGGGGGCAAGGTCCCCGCTGCCGCGCTCGGCAGCCGCACCATATTGCTCGACGAGACGGGCGAGCAGATCACCTCGCTCGATCTGGCGAAGCTGCTCGAACGCTGGCGCGACGACGGGGTGCGCGAGGCGCGCTTCTGCCTTGGCGCCGCCGACGGCTTCACCCCCGACGAACGCCAGCATGCCGACAAGGCGATCGCCTTCGGACGCGCGACCTGGCCGCATCTGATGGCGCGCGCGATGCTCGCCGAACAATTGTGGCGCGCGACGAGCATCATCGCCGGCCATCCCTATCACCGGGAGGGACAGCAATGAGGCGGGCCTTCGCCCTGCCCGCACTGCTGCTCGCGCTCGCCGGCGGCGCGCTCGCGGTCGCGCAGAGCGACGTCTTCGATCCCGAAGCAATCGCCGCGCAGGAACGCCGCCAACTGATCGAGGCCAAGGAACAATCGGCCGAGGCGCTGGTCCGCAGCGCCGCGCTCGAAGCGCAGGCGGCGGCGGCGACCGACGCCGCCGACCGGCTGAAGAAGCGCAGCGCCGCGCTCGCCGCGCGCATCCAGTCGGCCGAAGCCGACATCAGCGCCGGCGAGGCACGCGTCGCGCTCGTCGGCCGCCGCCTGTCGGAGCAGCAGGCGCGGCTCGCCGAGCAGCAGCAGCCGCTGCTCGAGCTCGCCGCCTCGCTCCAGCAATTGTCGCGCCAGCCGCCGGTCACCGTCCTCGCGCAGCCGGGATCGCTGACCGACATGGTCCATGCGCGCGCCGTGCTCGACGCGGTGATGCCGGTGATCGACCGCCGTACCGCCGGGGTGCGCCGCGAACTCGCCGCGCTGCGCACCACCCGCCAGCAGCAGTCGGCCGCGCTCGCGGCGCTCGCCGCGAGCAAGAAGCAGCTGGCGGCGCGGCGCGACGAACTGACGCGGCTCGAGAATGAAGGCCGGCTGCGTTCGCGCGAGCTGATGAGCAGCGCGCGGCTCGAGGCCGATCGCGCGCTCGGGCTCGGCGAAAAGGCGCGCGACATCGTCGACCTGATGGACACGCTCGAGGTCGACAGCGGCGTGCGCGCCGAACTCGCGCAGCTCGCCGGCCCGGTCCAGCGCCCCAGGGATCCGGCGAGCGGCAACCCCGCCACCGCCAGCTACGCCCGCGAGGACGCCGACCTGTCGCGCGGGGCGTACCGCCTGCCCGTCGTCGGGCGCATCGTCGCGGGGCTTGGCGAAGTCGACGACAGCGGGGTGCGATCGCGCGGTATCACCATCGTCGCGCGGCCGGGCGGACAGGTCGTCGCCCCCGCGCCCGGGCGCGTCAGTTTTGCCGGCGACTATCGCGGCTATGGCAAGATCGTCATCATCGACCATGGCGGCGGCTGGACCTCGCTGCTCACCGGGATGATCGGCCTGTCGGCGAGCGTCGGCGACCAGCTCGACGCGGGCGCACCGATCGGCCGCGCGGGCGCCGACGACGCGCATATCACCGTCGAACTGCGCCGCGCCGGGCGCCCGGTCGACATCGCCCAGATGCTCGGCTGACGCGTCCCCGTTAACCTGCCGTTCGGGCGCCGATCCCTAAGCATAGGCATCGCTTGACGCCCCGGGGAATGCGTAGGAATATGGCGTACCGGGGATTATAGGCGCAGACTCCGCCAAGGCTGAAAGACGATCATGACCGAACCGACCAAGACTCCCGTGTCCCCCAAGCGCCGTTTCGCGCTGTGGCAGGGCGCCGCCGCGCTCAGCACGCTCGCGCTGGTGCCGCTGGCGACGGGCGCGATGGCGACCGTCGACACCGCGACGACCGACGAGATTTCGCGGTTCATGGACGTCTTCCTCGAAGTGCGCTCGAACTATGTCGAACCCGTCGACGATTCGAAACTGATCGAGGGCGCGATCAACGGCATGCTCGCCAGCCTCGACCCGCATTCGGGCTATCTCGACGCGCGCGGCTTTTCGAACCTGCGCACCCAGACCGACGGCGAATATGGCGGGCTCGGCCTGTCGGTGACGATGGAAGACGGCGTCGTGAAGGTGATCGCGCCGACTGCCGACACCCCGGCCGACAAGGCGGGGATCAAGGCCGGCGACTATATCACCCACATCAACAAGGAACTGATCTTCGGGCTGACGCTCGACGAAGCGGTCGACCAGATGCGCGGCAAGCCGGGCACCACGATCGACATCACCGTCGTGCGCGAAGGGCAGGACAAGCCGATCGAACTGACGCTGACGCGCGAGATCATCGACCTGAAGCCCGTCAAATGGGAAGTGAAGGGCGATGTCGGCGTGCTGACCGTCACCAGCTTCTCGGCCGACGCCACCACCGACCTCAAGGCCGCGATGATGGCGGTCGAAAAATCGCTGGGCAAAAAGCCGCGCGGCTGGGTGCTCGACCTGCGCTCGAACCCCGGCGGCCTGCTCGACGAAGCCGTCGGGATCAGCGACATCTTCCTCGAACGCGGCGAGATCGTGTCGCAGCGCGGCCGCCGCAAGGGCGACATCGAACGCTATTTCGCCGAACCCGGCGACCTCGCGGGCGGTGCGCCGGTGATCGTGCTGATCGACGCCGGATCGGCCTCGGCCTCCGAAATCGTCGCAGGCGCGCTGCAGGACCAGCATCGTGCGGTCATCATGGGCGAACGCAGCTTCGGCAAGGGATCGGTGCAGACGGTGCTGCCGCTGACCGACACCACCGCGCTGCGCCTCACTACCGCGCGCTATTACACGCCCTCGGGCCGCAGCGTGCAGGAAGGCGGGATCGACCCCGACATCCGCGTGCCGCAGCTGTCCGACCCCGATTACAAGGATCGCCCGCGCTTCCGCGAGAGCGACCTGCGCCGCCACCTGATCAACGAGAAGAAGGTCGACAACAGCCTGCTCGAAAAGGACGAAAAGGACGATCCGCGCTTTACCGCGACCGCCGAGGAGCTGAAGGCCAAGGGCATCGACGATTTCCAGCTCAACTATGCGCTGCAGACGATCGGCCGGATCAACCCTGCGGCGCGCATGGCACAGGGCAGTGCGCCGACGAAGGCGCCCGCCAAGCCGGTGCGTCGCAACTAAACAGCGCTTGAGAGGTCCGACATGCTGAACTCGCGTATCGCCGCGCCCGCCGTGGCGCTCGCCGCACCGCTGCTGCTCTATGGCGGCGCTTTGGTGTCGCAATATGGCTTTGGCCTGCACCCGTGCGAGATGTGCTATTGGCAGCGCTGGCCGCACCAGGCCGCGATCCTACTGGCGCTGCTCGCGCTGCTGCTGCGCAGGAACGACGCCGCGATGCGCGCGCTGACCATGCTCGCGGCGCTGGCGATTGCGGTGAGCGGCGCGATCGGCATCTTCCACGCCGGGGTCGAATATGGCTGGTGGGAGGGGCTGACGACGTGCAGCTCGACCGGCAGCGGCCCGGTGACGCTCGACAGCATCATGGCGGCGCCGATCATCCGCTGCGACGTGCCGCAATGGACGCTGGGCCCGATTTCGCTCGCGGGTTTCAACGCGATCTTCTCGCTCGGAGCCGCCGCCTTCGTCTTGACCCTGCTGCGCCGCGGGCGCACATCGGCGGCATGAGCGACACCGACAAAAATGCCGCGATGATCCGTGTCGACCAGGCGGGCGAATATGGCGCGACGCGCATCTATGCCGGCCAGCTCGCGGTGATGGGCGATCGCCACCCGATGGCGCGCGAGATCGCACATATGGCCGAGCAGGAAGAGCGCCACCGCAAATTCTTCGACGCGATGGTCGCGAAGCGCGGCGTCCGCCCGACCGCGCTCCAGCCGGTGTGGAACGTCGCGGGCTTCGCGCTCGGCGCGGTCACCGCCGCGATGGGCCCGCGCGCCGCGATGGCGTGTACCGCCGCGGTCGAGACCGAGATCGACCGCCATTACCGGCACCAGCTCGAAAAGCTGGGCGACAGCGACCCCGAACTCAGCGCCGCGGTCGAGGATTTCCGCGCCGAGGAGCTCGAGCACAAGGAGGCCGCGCTTGCCGCCGGCGCCGAAAGCGCGCCGGGCTATCCGCTGCTCAGCTTCGCCATCCGCGCCGGATGCCGCGCAGCCATCGCGCTGTCGAAGCGTATCTGATACAAGCAACCGCCCGTTCATGACGGATGCAGGCATGGACTGCCATGCCGCAAGAAACGACGAAGGATGACCCGATGACCCGCCTCCCCCTCGCCGCGCTGTTCCTTGCCGGCAGCCTGTTCGCGCTTCCTGCGGCCGCGCAGGATGCCGACACGTCGAACGCCGACAAGATCAACCAGGTCATCGTCTACGGCAACGACAAGTGCGAACCGTCGAGCGCCGACGAGATCGTCGTGTGTAACCGCCTGCCCGAGCAGGACCGCTATCGCGTGCCGCAGCTGTTCCGCGGCGGTGACCCGCTCGACCCGCGCAATCAGGCTTGGCTCAATCGCGTGACGTCGATGGAACGCGTCGGCCGCTTCGGCACCGACAGCTGCTCGCCGACCGGGCTCGGCGGCTTCACCGGCTGTACGCAGGCGCTGGTCGAAGGTGCGCGCGCCGAGGCGAAGGCCGCCGACAAGACCGACTGGCAGGCGATGATCGCCGACGAGCGCGCCAAGCGCATCGCCGGGATCGACGCGGCATCGGACGAAGTCGAAGCCGCAGTGGTCGCGGAGGAACGCGCGCTTGCCGAGCGTCAAAAGGCCGCGCAGGATCTGGAGGCACAGGCCAACGGCACCGCGCCGCACGCCGAACCCGCCGACCCCGATGCGGCCGAACTGCCGGTCCCGCCGCAGCGCTGATCGGGCGCCCCAATTGGGCGATTGATCCCTCGCCGACACTCGACTAGCGCTCCCGTCGGCAGGGGACGGGGGATTTATGAAAATCGCAATATTCGCGCTGCTGTCGGCGGCGATCGGCTTGTCAGCGCCTGTCGTTGCGGCGCAGGTGGCAGACAAGATCGAGGATTCGGCGCAAGGCGGCCCAGCGGCGCCCAAGACGGCCTCATCGGCGGCGGCGCCCGCCCTGGCATCGGGTGCCAGCGATCACGACTTTGCGGCATGCGACGGCTATGCCGCCCCGCGCGGAAAGTCGGACGGAATCGCGCGCGAAACCTTCATGTTCGGCGCCGCGTCGCGCTCGGCCGATATTCGCCGCAAGAGTATTTACACGTTCGGCGAGAAGGGCCTCGCCGCCTGCGAACGCGCGCTCGGCGACGCACGGCTGGTCGATGCCTTCTGGCTACGCCGCGCCAATCTGTTGCAGGCGCAGGCCGTCCATGCTGTTTGGGCGGGTCAGCCCCAACGCGCCCTCGAACTGACGCAGGCAAGCGATGCCCTCGGCACCGCGCACAGGGACGCCTATTTCCGGCAAAGCATCGGCGTCGGCAATCGCGGGGTCCGCGCCTACGCACTGATCGCGCTTGGCAAACGCGACGAGGCCTTGACCGCCATCGCGGAGATGCGCGACGCCCGCCCATGGTCGCAGTCGATCCGGCAACTCGCGACGCGGCTGCGCCTTCACCTCGACAAAGGTTTCGCGGCGCAGGCCGCCGAAATGAAGGATGCCATCCCGATGTCGCCCGAAAAGGGCCGGGCGCTCTTCTGGATGCTGTTCCTCGACGGCGACATGGAAGCCGCCCGCGCGATAGCACCGACGATCAGTTTCGACCTGCCCAAGCAGCGCGGTGGCTGGACGTTGCGGGGCGGCGAACAGAGCGAACTCGAAGAGATCGAACTGCGCGCGACGGTACAGGGCGCCCAGGCCTACGCCGAAGCGGCAGGCGGCAACACAGCATGGGCCAAGGCGACGCTCGCGGAGGCAAAGGCCGATCTCGACGAAGCCATGGCGCCCCCGCCACCGCGCGCCGACGGCAAACCGCCCCGGAAACGGGACGTCGAGGATCATGCGCGCCGCCTGCCCTACGCGCGCCGGGCCAAGAGCGAGATCGCGCTTTGGGAGGCGGCGATCGACCTGCGGCCGACGCTCGCCACACGCTCGGGCGACGAAACCCATGCCGAGTTCACCAGCAAGGGGCTCGGCAAGCTCCCGATCATTCTTGACATATTGTCGAACCTGCGCACCGAGAATGCTGACGAAAAGGCCGAACTCGAAGCAATTCGGACGCGGCTGCGCGGCGATTACAATGCCGAGCGCGTCAAGGCGCTCGACTTTTCGGCCGACGAATTGATGACGTTGTTGCCCCGCCCCGAAACGCCCAAGATCGTGCCGACGCTCAAGCCCGCCGGCGACGGCTATTTCCTCAGCGACTCGGGCCTGTCGCGCAACCAGGAGGGTAAAAGCGACGTCTGGACCATCCGCTATACCCACAATCTGGCGCCGATCGCCGCCGTCGAGGAGCTGGCGATGCTGGGCGCGGCCCAGACGGCCCAGCGCGAGGGCTATGACAGCATGGTCCTGCTCAGCCGCCTGTCGATCTCGCGCACGACCAACGTGTCGGGAATGTATGTCGGAAGCTATCAGCAGAATTCGGGCTATGAAGCGCAGATGCGGGTGCGCTTCGTCAGGGCCGACGCGCTTCCCGCCGATCTCGCGGGCATGGGATGGCGCCTGATCCCGGCGCAAAAGGTGATCGCCGAACTGTCGGACCGCTACAAGTCCGGCGGGCTCACCATCGCGTGGTGAGCCCGCCGCGGCGTCAATTCAGCAGATATTGCTTCCAGAAGACCAGCGACGCCCAGAAATTATAATCGACATTTTCCTTCTTCGCGAAGCCATGGCCTTCGTTCGTCCCGACGAGGTGCCACGCGGTGCCGCCATTCTTGCGCACCGCCGCGACGATCTGGTCGGCCTCCGACGCCGGCACGCGCGGGTCGTTCGCGCCGGTGACGATGAACAAGGGCTTCTTGATCTCCGACACGCGGGTCAGCGGCGAGATTTCCATCAGCTTCGCACGCTGTTCGGGCACGCGTTCGTCGCCATATTCGACGCGGCGCAGGTCGCGGCGATAATCCTGCGTATTCTCGAGGAAGGTCACGAAGTTCGAGATCGCGACGACGCACAGGTTCGCGCGCAGCTTGTCCGAATAATGGATCGCCGCCGCATAGCACATATAGCCGCCATAGCTGCCCCCGGTGAGCGCGAAGCGCGCGGGGTCGAGCGTCTTGTCCTTGGCGAAATGGTCGAGGAAGGCGCCCATGTCCTTGACGCTGTCCTCACGCTTGAACGGCCCGTTGTCGAGGCTGACGAAGGTCTTGCCATAGCCGGTCGAGCCGCGGACATTGGGATAGAAGACCGCGATCCCCATCTCGTTGAGCAAATAATTGGTGCGCCCCATGAAGCCCGGGCGCGACTGGCCCTCGGGTCCGCCATGAACGTTCATGATCATCGGTCGCTTACCCGGGAATTTCGCCGGGTCGGGGCGATAGAGGAAGCCCGACACCTCAAGCCCGTCGAAGCTCTTCACCTTGACCAGCTCGGGTTCGACATTCTTCGTCACGTCGAGCCCGCCGGTCTCGCTCTGCGTCCAGCGCGTGACCTCGAGCGTCTGCGGATTGACGCTGTAGGCGTCGGCGGCGCTGCGCGCCGAGGTGAAGCTCAGCCCGATGTCGCCCCACGGCGCGATGTCGATCCCGCCGATGATCCCCGCAGGCAGCTTTTCGACGGTGCGCACCGCACCCGTCTTCGGATCGAGCAACCGCAGCTTCGCCATGCCGGCCTCGTTCACGACATAGGCGATGAAGCTGCCGTCGTCGGCGATGTCGAAGGTGTCGACGTCCCATTTTTCGGCCGGGCCCTTGGGCGAGAACTTGCCCGTCGCGGGATCGAGCGTGCCGAGCCGCTGGAAATCGCTGCCCTCGTCGCTGGTGCCCCAGATCGTGCCGTCGGGAGCAAAGGCGCCTCCCCCGTACGCAATCGATTTGCTGTGGTCGCCGATCGGCGTCAGCTTGCCGCTCGCAAGGTCGAGCCGGAACAGGTCGACCTTTTGCACCGAGACATATTTGGCGACGAGCGCCCAGCTCTTGTCGGGTGCGATGTCGCTGACGCCCCAGCCGCCGCCATCGACCTGCGCGACCATCCTGGTCGTCTTGGGATCGCGCGGGTCCATCACATAGATGTCGTTGTCGCGCCCGTTACGGCGCGTCGAGGTATAGGCGACGAGGCTGCCGTCCTTGCTCCACGCGTTGAGCCCGTTGCGGCTCTTGCCGTCGGTGAGCAGGTCGAGCCGCCCGTCCTTCATCGCATAGATCTGATAGAATTCATTGCCGCCGACATCCTTTTGCACCAGCATGATGTCGGCGCTCTTCGGCGACCATATCGCCGCGCCGACGGGCTCGGCCTCGAAGGTCAGCTGCTGGCGCGCGCCCATCGGAAAGGCGACGCGGTGGATCTGGTTCGTGTTGCCGAAACGGGTCGAGATCAGCATCGACTTGTCGACCGGGTTCCAGCCGACGAAGCCCGCGCCGCGATTTTCCATATAGGGCCGCGTCGCCGCCGCGAGTTCGGCGGGGATTTCGGGTACGCCGTCGGCGGTCAGCGCCGCCGGCTTGGGCGCGACGTCGGTCGGCTTGGGCGCTTCCTGCGCGAGCGCGGGAGCAAGCGGCAGCGCAAGCGCGGCCAGGACGGCAAGATATCGCATGTTGATTTCCCCTGTTTTCCCGAAACATCCGGACGGCACGGCATAGACGCTATCAGCCGGGCAAGCAGATGCAAGTTTCGACCGAAACCAAATCGCCGTCGACGAAAGCGCGGCATGCGGGCGAGTCGCCGCGTTCCGGGCGCCGCCAATCGCCTGCCGGGGCATTTCGTTGCCATTTTGGCGGCAATCGCGCCATTCGCCGCAGAGTCGTTCGCAAATTGGGGCGAATGGAGCGCAAAATTAACGAATCGCGGGCAGACTGTCTTGACTCGGTCATGCTTGGCTGAAACCTAGGGTTTCTGGGAATCGCCGGCCTAAGGGGGCTGAAAAAATGGCATCAACATTCGGACCGCGCCTCTTGGGGCGCTCGGCTCGCGCCGTGCCTCCGGCACGCAGCCTCGGGCGTCGAATGACCTTTCATGCCGCCTTTGCGCTCCTTGTTTTTGCCGCCTTGCAGATCTGGCTCGTGTCGAGTGCGATTTCGGCCGGCGCGCCGACCGCGCTGACCTTCGTCGCACTCACGCTGCTGCTCGCTATCGCGGTGCCGATCGCACGCATCACCGAACGTCGCTGGTATCACCTCAGCCGCCAGGCGCTCGCGAGCTGGGGCCTCCACGCGCGTTTCCGCCGCGACGTCCGCCGGCTGTGGATCGCCGCGCTCGCCCTGCCCTTCCTGTGGGTCAGCGGCGCGATGGCGGCGACGACCGGGCTCCCGGTCATCGGCGGCTGACGCCCCGATACCCCCGCCGCGCTTCACCGATAAGATTTTGACGGCTCGCCGCGCGCGCCCTAAGGCGCGGCGATGCTGACCGTAGCCGAAGCCCTCGACCGCGCGCAGATGCTGTGCGACGCCGCCACCAAGGCCGGCGCCGATGCCGCCGACGCGCTATACTATTGCAACGCCGCGACCTCGGTCTCGATGCGCCTCGGCGCGCTCGAGGATGTCGAGCGCTCCGAAGGCCAGGACATCAGCCTGCGCGTCTTCGTCGGCCAGCGCAGCGCGTCGGTGTCGACCGCCGACATGGACGCGGGCGAACTTGCCAAGCTCGTCGACCGCTGTGTCGCGATGGCGCGCGAGGCGCCCGAGGATCCCTATGCCGGCCTCGCCCCCGACGATCTGCTGTTCCGCGGCGCGATCCCCGACCTCGACCTCGACGACGCCAGCGAAGCCGACCCGCAGGCGCTGCGCGAAGCCGCGCTCGCCGCCGAGGAGGCCGCACGCGCCGTCGCCGGGGTGACCAACAGCGAAGGCGGCAGCGCGAGCCACAGCCGCACCCGCCTCGCGCTCGCGACCAGCCACGGCTTTGCCGGCGGCTATGGCGCGAGCGGCCACAGCCTGTCGGCGAGCGTCATCGCGGGCGAGGGCGCCGCGATGCAGCGCGACTATGGCTGGCACAGCGCCCACCACCTGACCGACCTCGAAAGCGCGGCCGAGATCGGCGCGCGCGCCGGCACCCGCGCGGTCGCACGGCTTAATCCGGGCAAGGCGCCGATCGGCAAGGTCCCCGTCTTTTACGACCCGCGCGTCGCGGGCGGCATGATCAGCCATTTGCTCGGCGCGATCAGCGGCCCCGCGATCGCGCGCGGCACCAGCTTCCTGCTCGGCAAGGAAGACGAACAATTGTTCGACAGCGCCATCGTCATCCGCGACGAACCCCACCGGCTGCGCGGCCTGCGCAGCCGCGCCTTCGATGGCGAGGGGCTACCGACCGATGCCCGCGACCTGATTTCGGGCGGCCGCCTCACCGGCTGGCTGCTCGACAACGCCTCGGCGAAGCAGCTCGGCCTCACCCCCACCGGCCACGCCAGCCGCGGCGGCGGCGCCTCGGGCGTCAGCGTCAGCAACGTCTATCTTGCCGCGGGCAGCGCGAGTCCCGCGGCGCTGATGGCGGACGTCGTCGAGGGCGTCTATGTCACCGAACTGATCGGCCAGGGCGTCAACCCGGTGACCGGCGATTACAGCCGCGGCGCCTCGGGCTTTGCGATCCGGGGCGGCCAGCTTGCCGAACCGATCGCCGAATTCACCGTCGCGGGCAATCTGATCGCGATGTTCGCCGCGCTGACCCCCGCCGACGACCTCGTCTTCCGACACGGCACCGACGCGCCGACCCTGCGCATCGACGGCATGACCGTCGCGTCGAGTTAGCCCGCCATGCCGCACCGCAATCTCGAAGCCGTGATCGCGGCGACCCGCGAGGTCGGCGATATGGCGATGGCGCGCTGGCGCGGCGAGGGCAAGGCGGTCGACGTCCAGTATAAGTCGCCGAACAACCCGGTCAGCGACGTCGACCTTGCGGTCGATGCGCGGCTGAAGGCGGTGCTCGGCGCGATGGTGCCCGAGGCGGGCTGGCTGTCCGAGGAGACCGCCGACAACACCGACCGGCTGTCGTGCCGCGCGATGTGGTGCGTCGACCCGATCGACGGCACGCGCGATTTCATCCGCGGCCGCCCCGGCTGGGCGGTGTCGGTCGCGCTCGTCGTCGACGGCGCCCCCGAATTCGGCGTCCTCTATGCCCCCGCGCTCGACGAGCTGTGGGTCGCGCAGCGCGGCCAGGGCGCCCAGCTCAACGGCGAGACGCTGCACGCAAGCCAGCGCTGCGAATTCGCCGGATCGCGCGTCCCCGCCGACGCGCTGCCGCGCGTCGACAGCGACCTCGTCATCGTCACCAAGCCGAACAGCATCGCGCTGCGCATGGCGCTCGTCGCCGACGACCGCGCCGACCTCGTCGCGACCCTGCGCTGGGGGTTCGAATGGGACGTCGCCGCCGCCGCGCTGATCGCGACCGAGGCGGGGGCGACCGTCACCGATGCCTTCGGCGATCCCCTGCTGTTCAACACCCCCCGCGCGCAAGCCTTCGGCGTCATCGCCTGCGCCCCCGGAATCCACCGGGCCGTCGTCGACCGCTTGCACGATCGCGCGGTGGCGCTTACAACCAAGTCCTAGGGCGGTTTCGCCCCGCCGTTTCCGCGTCGCGGAAACCCCATCGGCGCGCCGCAGTTCGCTTGACAATTCGGGCGACTCACCCTACTTGCGCCTTCCATTCCGACAGCCTGACCGGACGGCGAAGCGCAGCTGCGTATTCGTGGTCCGTTTTTTGCGTTGGAAATCAGACGCTTTGAGATGGGGCCGTGGCCAGCGGCCCTGTGGAGCAGGAGAAAGTTACCAATGGCACGTATCGCGGGCGTCAACCTGCCCACCAACAAGCGCGTGATCATCGCGCTCACCTACATCCACGGCATCGGCCGCAAGACCGCTGTCGACATCGCCGACAAGCTGGGCATCGACCACACGCGCCGCGTCCAGGACCTCAGCGACGCCGAGATCCTGCAGATCCGCGAAACGCTCGACGCCGACCACACGGTCGAGGGTGATCTTCGCCGCACCGTGGCGATGAACATCAAGCGCCTGATGGACCTCGCCTGCTATCGCGGCCTGCGTCATCGCAAGGGCCTGCCGGTCCGCGGCCAGCGCACGCACACCAATGCGCGCACCCGCAAGGGCAAGGCCAAGCCGATCGCCGGCAAGAAGAAGTAAGGTCGAGCGCGCCCTTTCGGCGCGCTTCCTTGCTTTCCCTGCCGGGGCAGCGGCCTTTCGCCCGCCACCGGCCATTCAGGATTAGGTTAGGATTATATCATGGCTCGTGAACCGCAGCGTCTTCGTCGGCGCGAACGCAAGAACATCTCGTCGGGCGTCGCCCACGTCAACGCCACCTTCAACAACACGATGATCACCATCACCGACGCGCAGGGCAATGCGATTGCCTGGTCGAGCGCCGGCATGATGGGCTTCAAGGGCAGCCGCAAGTCGACCCCGTACGCCGCCCAGGTGTGCGCCGAAGACGCCGGCAAGAAGGCCGCCGAACATGGCGTCCGCACCCTCGAAGTCGAAGTCAAGGGCCCGGGTGCGGGCCGCGAATCGGCGCTCCGCGCGCTGCAGGCGGTCGGTTTCCACATCACCTCGATCCGCGATGTGACCCCGATCCCGCACAATGGCGTCCGCCCGGCCAAGCGCCGCCGCGTCTGACGTCCTTTCGGGCGCGTCCCGTCGGGACGCCGCCCGTTTCAAATCCTCGCTGGACGGTCAGTCGACCCCTGCCCGTCCCGCCCAAAGCAAAGGGAAGTCCATGACTGTCAATATCCGGAACTGGCAGGAATTGAAGAAGCCCAGCAACCTGGAAATCAAGGCTGGCAGCGACGGCAAGCGCAAGGCGACCTTCGTCGCCGAACCGCTCGAGCGCGGTTTCGGCCTGACGCTCGGCAACGCGCTGCGCCGCGTGCTGCTCTCGTCGCTCCAGGGTGCGGCCATCACGTCGATCAAGATCGAGAACGTCCTGCACGAATTCTCGAGCCTTGCCGGCGTGCGCGAAGATGTCACCGACATCGTCCTCAACGTGAAGCAGATCGCCCTCAAGATGGAAGGCGAAGGCCCGAAGCGGCTCCAGCTTTCGGCCACCGGTCCCGCGACCGTCAAGGCCGGCGACATCATGGTGTCCGGCGACATCAAGG
>VFQO010000401.1_pt1 | contig 47836 bp, 48 predicted proteins | sample 3512331 | NCBI WGS metagenome assembly VFQO01 (sample SAMN10412371, study PRJNA504923) | tailings metagenome | isolation source: Replicate 3 from Balatoc abandoned mine | place: Philippines: Itogon, Benguet | collected 2017-08-28 | reverse complement strand
GCCCGGCGGTGGCCAATAAGAAGCGTATCGATGAAGTGACCGGGGTTTCGACCGCTGGTCATGAGTGGGATGGGATCGAGGAACTCGACAATCCCATGCCGCGCTGGTGGCTGTGGGCTTTCTACGCCTGCATCGCCTGGGGCATCGTTTATGTCATGCTCTACCCGGCATGGCCACTGGTCAACAGCGCGACGCAGGGTATCCTCGGCTGGAGCAGCCAGGGCCAGTTCGAGCAGGAGATGGCGGCGGACCAGCTCAGGAAAGCCCCGATCCACGAAGCGCTCGAACGCACGCCGGTCGAACGGATTGCCGATAATCCGGCGCTGTTTGAAGCCGCCGTCCAGGGTGGGAGTTCAGCGTTCAAGGTGCATTGCGTCCAGTGCCACGGATCGGGCGCCGCGGGCAGCAAAGGCTACCCCAATCTCAATGATGACGACTGGCTGTGGGGCGGCAACATCGCGGAAATCCACACGACGATCGTTCACGGCATACGCAATCCGGACCATGATAAGACGCATCTGTCGATCATGCCCGCTTTCGGCCGTGACGGTATCCTCCAGTCAGACGAGATCAGTGACGTCGTCTCCTATGTCCGCGTCATCTCGAAGCAGGAGCAGAACAGCCCTGCCGCACGACGCGGCAGCAAGCTCTTCGCGGACAATTGCGCCGCGTGTCACGCGTCGGACGGAACCGGTGATCGCAAGTTCGGCGCCCCGAACCTGACCGATGCGATCTGGCTCTATGGCGGCGACCGGGACGCACTCACCGAGACGGTGGTCAACGCGCGCTATGGCGTGATGCCCGCATGGGGCACTCGCCTCGATCCGGTCACGATCAAGATGCTCGCCACCTATGTTCATGCGCTCGGCGGCGGCGAGGCGATGCCGAAGCATACGGCGGCGGATGGAACGACACCGCAACCGGCAACTGCCGGAAAGGCAACCGAAGATGTCGGAAACTGACGCCACGGACCCGTCGCCCGCGCTGTTCGAATCGCGGCGGAAGGTTTTCCCGAGGGCTGTCGACGGATTTTATCGGCGCCTGAAGTGGGCGATCATGGTCGTCACGCTGGGTATCTATTATATCACGCCCTGGCTCCGCTGGGATCGCGGCCCTTATGCGCCCGATCAGGCGGTGCTTGTCGATATCGCCAACCGCCGCTTCTACATGTTCGGTATCGAGATCTGGCCGCACGAATTCTATTATATCGCCGGACTGCTGATCATGGCCGGCATCGGCCTGTTCCTCGTCACCTCGGCGGTCGGTCGTGCCTGGTGCGGCTATGCTTGCCCTCAGACCGTCTGGACCGACCTGTTCGTTCATGTAGAGCGCTTCATCGACGGTGATCGTAATGCTCAGACCAGACTGCAACGCGCGTCATGGGGCCCTGTCAAGCTTGCGAAACGGGGGTTGAAGCACGGCATCTGGCTATTGATTAGCGTCCTGACGGGCGGCGCCTGGATCTTCTATTTCGCCGACGCGCCGCAGCTGCTGCGCAGTCTCGCCGACGGTTCGGCCCCAGTAGTCGCCTATGCCACCATCGGCGTGCTGACCGCCACCACCTACATATTGGGCGGCCTGATGCGCGAGCAGGTCTGCGTCTATATGTGCCCCTGGCCACGCATCCAGGCGGCGATGGTCGACGAGAAGTCCCTGACCGTCACCTATAAGTACTGGCGCGGCGAGCCGCGGACGCGGGGATTGAAACGCGCCGCAGCGGCAGCTGTCCAAGACACTCCGATCAGCGTCTCGACGGCCGGCCCTGATCTGATCGACATATTCGGTCTCGACAGCAAGGCCGACAACGCCAAGGCCATCGGCGACTGCATCGACTGTAATGCGTGTGTTGCGGTCTGCCCGACGGGCATCGACATCCGCGAAGGCTCTCAACTCGCCTGCATAACCTGCGCCCTGTGCATCGACGCTTGCGACACGGTGATGGATCAGATCGGCCGCCCGCGAAAGCTGATCGGCTACACGACGGCACTCGACGGTCAAATTGCGCAGGAGGGCGGCACGCCCGAGCCTGCCGCCAGACGACTGCTCCGTCCGAGGACAGTCATCTATTTCATGATCTGGGCCGCCATCGGTCTGGTGATGTTGTTCGCGCTCGGACAGCGCTCACGCATCGATATCAGCGTGCTTCAGGACCGCAATCCCATCTGGGTGCGACTGTCCGACGGCGCCATTCGTAATAATTACACGGTCGGCATCCGCAACATGCAGAGCCGCCCCAGGCAGATGGAGATCGCGATCGATCCCGCGTCAGGCGCGGTCCTGTGGGGTGAACAAGGCAGCCGTGAAACGGCGCGCCAGAGCATTCGCGTCACCGTGCCGGCGGACGCGGTTACGAAAACCCGGCTGTTCGTCGCTGGCCCCGCCACCGGGGCACAGCGTCAGGATTTGCGTTTCTCGGTTCGCGCTCTCGACGCCGAGGGCGGGGGCGACAACGACATGAGCTTCTTCGAACGTCCGGGGACAGGCCAATGAAGCGACCCTTCACTGGCAGGCACATAACCGCGATCATCGTCGGCTTCTTTGCCGTGGTGATCGCGGTGAACATATTGATGGCGACGCTGGCCGTGCGGACCTTCGGCGGCACGGTCGTCGATAACAGCTATGTGGCAAGCCAAGGATATAATAGCTGGCTGGCCGAGGCGAAGAAACAGCAGGAACTGGGCTGGCGCGCGGACATATCCCGCACGGCGCCGGGCCATGTGCATGTCAACGTGCATATCCCGCAAGGCACATCCGCTGGTATTCGCGTGACCGGTTCCGCGATCCGTCCGCTGGGCGATACGCCGGAACGAACGCTGGACTTTCGCCATGATGGCAGCGGCTTCCTCTCCACGCACCCGCTTCCCGATGGCCGTTGGCTCGTCCGAGTGACCATTGCCAGCCCACAGGGCGAGATGGCTCGGTTCACACAGGAGTTTGGCGGATGAAAAGCGCCGAGCTGGCAGAGTCGGAAGACGACGAGCAGGTCAGCCAGTTCAGCGTTCCCAGCATCCATTGCGCCGGCTGCATCGCGAAGCTGGAAGACGGCATGGCTCGGCTGCCGTCCGTCATCGACGCCCGCGTGCACTTCGGGCTGAAGCGCATCCGCGTCACGCATCGCGCCGATACCGGCGAGGATGAGATACGGCAGGCGATTGATGCTCTCGGTTTCCGGTCCGAGCGCGTGGCGGCGGAAGACGCCGCTAGACCGCCCGTCGAAACCCGCGCGCTGCTGAAAGCGCTGGCGGTCGCCGCTTTTGCTTCCATGAATGTCATGCTGTTGTCCGTCTCGGTCTGGTCCGGCGCGGATGGCGTGACACGCAACCTGTTTCATTGGCTGTCGGCGCTGATCGCCGTACCCGCCATCGCCTATGCAGGCAGGCCATTTTTCCGTAATGCTTGGAGCGCCTTGCGGCACTTCCGCACCAATATGGATGTGCCCATCTCGGTCGGCGTGATCCTGGCCAGCGCCTACAGCCTGTATGAAACCGCGACAGGCGGTCCGCATGCCTATTTCGACGGCGCGCTGACTCTGCTCTTCTTCCTGCTGGGCGGGCGCGTGCTCGATGCCTCCATGCGCCGCCGCGCCCATGACAGCGTCGCGGCCCTTCAGAAGCAGCAACCTTCAAGGGCGCTTGTTCTGGCCAGCGACGGCACGAGCATGTGGCGGCCCGCCGCGGAACTGGCACCGGGCATGCGCATCCTCGTGGCGGCGGGCGAACGCTGCGCCGCCGATGGCGTTGTGGTGAGTGGCCGATCGAGCATTGACCGTTCACTGGTGACCGGCGAGAGTACGCCCGTCGCGGTAGCGAACGGTGCCGAAATCTTCGCCGGCATGATGAACATTGATGCGCCGCTGACCGTCAAGGTCACGGCTAGCGGCGAGGGTACGGCGCTCGCCGATCTCGCGCGGCTGATGGAAGCCGCGACGCAGCACAGGTCGCGATATGTGCGCATCGCCGATCGCGCTGCCCGTCTCTACACGCCCTTCGTGCACAGCCTGGCAGCGCTCGCTTTTGTAGGTTGGCTGGCGGCGGGGGCGGATATCCATCAGGCGGTGATGATCGCGGTGGCGGTGCTGATCATCACCTGCCCCTGCGCGCTCGGCCTTGCCGTTCCCGTGGCGCAGGTCGTCGCCGTCGGCTCGCTGGCGCGTAAAGGCGTCGTCGTGAAAGACGGTTCGGCGCTGGAACGCCTTGCCAGCGCCGATATGGTGTTGTTCGACAAGACCGGCACCCTGACCGTCGGCCGCCCGGTGACGGTAGCGCCACTGCCGCTTTCTCCGCAGGAAAGTGCTGCGGCTCTCGCACTCGCGCGCGCGACGCGGCACCCGCTCGCACTGGCCCTTGCCGACGCGCTCGAAGGCGCCTCCGTCCGCGCGGCGGAGGCCATCGACGTGAGGGAAACACCCGGCCTTGGCGTCGAGGCATATGTCGCCGGCCAGCGCGCCCGTCTTGGCAAACCCGAATGGCTGGGGTTGCCGGACCGCACCGATGAGGAGAGCGACGTCTTGCGGACGGCCTTCCAACTCGAACCCGAACCAGCGCATGTGCTTTCATTTCGGGACGCCATGCGGCCGCAGGCGCCGGAAACGATCGCAGCGCTTGGCGATCTTGCCATGGAAACGCTGATCCTGTCGGGCGACAGCGCGCGCAAGGTGGATGCACTGGCAGGCCAACTGGGCATCGGCGGGCAGGCCGATATGTCACCCGTCGCCAAGTCGAACGCGATCCGCGTGGCGGCCGATGGTGGGCGCCATGCGCTAATGGTTGGCGACGGCCTAAATGACGGCCCCGCGCTCCGGCAGGCGCATGTGTCGATGGCGCCGGCTTCCGCCAGCGACGTCGGGCAGGCAGCCGCCGATTTTCTGTTTCTCGGCGACTCGCTATTCCCGGTGGTGCGCGCCGTGAAAGCCTCACGCAAAACCATGCAGGTAATCCGCCAGAATATTGGACTGGCAATCACCTATAATCTTCTGGCCGTACCGCTCGCCCTTGCCGGACTGGTCACGCCGTTGGTGGCGGCGGTGGCGATGTCCGGTTCGTCGATCGTGGTGGTGGCTAATGCGCTCCGATTGCGGACAGCGGCGGAATGAACGGTCTGGCAATCCTTATCCCGATCGCGCTGTTGTTGGGGCTGTCCGGACTTGCGGCGTTCTTCTGGGCCTTGCGGTCAGGCCAGTTCGAAGATCTGGACGGGGCCGCGCTGCGAATTTTCATGGATGATCGGCATGCAAGCCGTTCCGGCCCGACGCCTCGCACGGAGCAGAAGCAAGAACCTATCCCGGTTAATGAGTGCGCGCCTTCAAAACGGCATGCTGCACATTGGTTAGAAAAGCGTGCCGCGCGATGCATAGATACAGCTGGCCTACGCCAACGCACGGGCGCTGGTCGATCTCGAGGTGCTGACTGACAAGGCTGAGGGGCGCAGATCATTGGCGGAAGACGATAATATTATCTTTGCCGATCGGCTGATGTCCCCAGGGATGGATTTGGTTTCGATCGTTCAAGCGCTTACCGTGGCGGAATATTTAAGCTTCAGCGCAGCTGCGAACGCTCTCGGGATTCGGCAATCCGGTGTCAGCAAGCGTATCCGATTGTTAGAAGAAGCGCTTGGCGTGACTCTGTTCGAGCGTGGTCATCGAGGAGTACGCACGACGATCGCAGGTGAATCTTTTCTGACGCATGCCCGGTCTGCAATGCTCCAGATTGATAGTGCAGTTGCTGCTGCACGTCAGGCTGGACGGGGTGAAAAAGGAACACTGCGAATAGGCGTGTTTACGTCGCTGGCTGGTGGATTTCTCCGTGATCTAGTCCTTAAGTTCAGAAATGCTCATCCATTGGTGTATATCGATGTGCGTGAGGGCGATCGCCGTGTGCATATGAGCGATCTCCGACGCCATGCACTTGATGTGGTGGTGGCGACTGGCAATGCCGAGGTGACCGGATGTGATACCGCCGAGCTTTGGCAAGAACGGGTGCATGTCGCTTTACCACAGGATCATCCACTCGCCGGACGTCCGACCCTGCACTGGTCCGACATTCGTGAAGAGCAATTCATGGTCTCGGAGTACCCGCCCGGGCCGGAAGTTCATGACTATGTCGTAAGACGTATTGCGGATTACGGTCATTATCCCGTGATTAAGCGACATGGTGTTCAGCAAGAAATGCTGATGAGTATGGTTGGCATGGGATTCGGGATCAGTTTGGTGTCAGAGGGCTGGATCGCGATGGGTATTCCGGGCGTGGTGATGCGGCCGCTCGCCGAGGATGCTGATATTGTGCCATTCAGCGCGATCTGGTCGCCAAACAACGACAATCCGGTGCTGCGGCGCTTTATCAGCGCGGCTCATGTGTTGGCGGGTCGCGCACGTCCTGGAACATCTGACTGGACAGGCATTTTCGACTCTGAAGCCTCGGATTTAAGTTAACGGGCAGCGGTTACATCGCTATGATGTGGTCGCGCACTCTTACCCGGCTATCGGCTTCTTTGCTCGATAAAACTCGGGCGTTCTCGCCGCTTTTTGAGGAACGCCCGATCGGTCGCCATGAACCGGGCGATCATCGGCGCCACCAATTTTGCAGGTTCGATCGATCCCGCGCTTTCCTCCGTCTCGGCCGCCAGTATCTCGGCATAGCGGGTTAGATCCCGGTAGGTGGCGGCGGGCAGTTCGATCGTGATTTTCACCGGCCGTTCCTCGACCAGCGGTCCCAGTTTGAGTCTGGTCATCGTGCGGTCCTCCAGGGCGGCATCACGATGTCGCGCGCGACCAGCACGCGGACCGGATAGCCGGAACGGATGGTGAGCGTCGGCTGGATGTTGAGCTGGCGACGAACGATTTCCTGCCCGGCCTGGTTGAACGTATCCTGCCCGCCATCGCGGAGCGCGCGGGCGATGTCATCGTCGGAGTCCGACCCCATTTCAGCGCCGATGCTGAGCAGGGTCGAGAGTGCGGCGGCGCGGGCGATCCCGCCCCAATGCTGGTTCACCCGGTCTTCGAGACCGGCATAGCCCGCCGCGTCGCCCGCCGGCTGGCGGTCGAGAATGATCGAGCGGCCGTCGGGAAGGATAAGACGGCTCCAGGCGAGGAGGATACGGCGCTGGCCGTAGGCGATCTGGCTGTCATAGTCGCCGATCAGCCGCGACCCCTGGGGGATGAGCAATGTTCGCCCGGTCGGGCTGTCATAGACATTCTGGGTCACTTGCGCCGTGACCTGGCCCGGCAGATCGGAGCTGATGCCGGTGATCAGGGCGGCGGCGATAATATTCCCCGCCTGGACGATGTTGGGCGAAACCGGATCGGTCAGCCGCCCGGCGTTGAGCGTGCGGCTCTCGGGCCCGCGCTCGACAAATTCCTGTTTCGACCGCTGCATATTGGGGCCGTCCGGCGGAACCGGCGCGGGCGGGATAGCCGCGGCGTTCATCGCTGCGAGATCGAGACCGGAAAGCGGCGGCGCGGACGCGCCTTGTCCAGCGATCGCAGCGGTACTCTGTCCGCCAAGAAACAACCGGCTTGCTATCGCGGCTTCGCGTTCCTGCACCGCGCGCTGCCGCGCCTGTTCCTCGGGCGTCGGGCCGCTATTGGGTTGAGCCGTGTCCGCGCCAATCGGCGGGACCGTCACTATTTCCCCGCGCTGCTGCGCGGAGATGATCGGCCCTCCAAGGTCGCCGGGGAGCGGCGCTCCCAGCGGCGGGACGCCGGGCGGCACGGCGGAATAGTCTTGCGGACCGCTTGTCACGCGTTCGGTCACGGCGCGATTGTCGGTGTTGTAGAGTTCGGTGGGCGGCTTGGCGTCGCGGCTCTGAAGCGCGAACGTCAAGGCGCCGCCCACGGCCAGCGCGCCGATGCCGCCAATGCCGGCGATGACCTTGCGCGACAGGCGCATCACGCGCGGCGTCTCACCGCGCAGGCGAAATCCGGCGGGATCGGCAGGCGCTGGCGCCGCCGAAGCTGCTGCTGCCGGCGCCGGGCGCTCCTCCTTCTCCCTTTCCGGGGATTCACCGGGCGCGCTCATCGCCGTGCCCTGCCATTGCGACGGGCGTCGTCGCGGACGATGCGCACGGTCTGCTGGGGATGTTCGCCCAGACGCAGCTCGGCGGCGGCGAACAGGCGGTCGACCACGATATAGCGCTCGCGCACCCGGTAGTTGACCAGTTCGCCGCCGCCATTGGGGCCGATCACGAACAAGGGCGGCATCTCGCCCTGCGCGATCCCTGAAGGAAATTCGATGAACACCTGGGCGCTGTCATCGAATGCACGCACTGGACGCCATGGCGCATTGTCCCCCTCGATGCGGTAACGGAAATTGAGTCGGGCGACATCGATCCCGGCGGCAATGGGCGCTGACCCCGCCGCTGCCGCATTCTGACCGCGCAGCGCGATCAGCCGGTCCTGCGGATATTGCCAGGATACTGACGCCATCCATGTACGCTGCGTCGCGCGCAGTTCGAGATGATAGGTGCGCCGATCGGTGTTGATGACCAGATTGGTGGTGAGGTCGGGCCGCGTCGGCTTGACCAGGATATGCACTCGGCTGCGTTCTCCGGCGCCGCTGACGGTGTCGCCGATGATCCAGCGCACGGTATCGCCTGCCGCCACCGGTCCCGGCCCCACCAGTTGCTCGCCTTCCTGAAGCGCGATGTCGGTCACCTGGCCCGGCGCGGTATAAACCTGATAAAGCGCGCCCTCGGTCCAGGGATAGAGTTGGATGGCGTTGATGAACCCGTCGCGGACGGGCTGGATGCGCGCGGCGGCGTTGGCCTGACTGACCCGCGCCGATGGATCTGCGGGTTCGGGTGGACTGCGCCGTTCCTCGACCGGCATCAACTGGCCGGGCAGCGGCAGCGGTTCAGCGATCGTGACGATCTCGACCGGCGCGGGCGCCTCGGGTGTTAATGTCGCCGCAATGGCGGGCGCATCATCATAGCGGATCGCGGGCGGTTTAGCCGATGTGGTGGCGCAGCCCGCCAGCGTGGATGCGGAGATCAGCAAAGCTGGACCTACGGATTTACGGAAATACGCCCTTTGGATGATCTTCATTGGCCCAGCTCCTTCGACCAGTTGATGGCCGTGACGAACACGCCCAGCGGATTCTTGCGCAGCCGCTCGGAATCGCGCGGCGGCTGGATGACGATGGTGAGGATGGCCGACCAGCGCTCGGTGCCGGCGAGTTGGCCGTCCTGATAGCGTCGCTCGGTCCAGGCGATGCGGAAGCTGTCCGGAGAGGCGCGGATCACGCTGGAGACGTCGATTGCGACCTGGACCCTGCCGACATTGGCGAAGGGGTCGTTGGTGCGGGCGTAATCATTGAGCGCCAGCGCGCCGCGATCCGTGGTGAAGTCATAGGCGCGCAGCCAGTTCTGGCGGACGATCACCGGATCGGCCGGCACGCTGCGGACCTGTTCGACGAACCGCGCCAGATGGAAGGCGATCTGGGGATCGGTCGGGCGATATCCCGCTTCGGCGGGCGCGACGGTCTGCGCCACGCCGAGCTTGTCGACTTCGACCACCCAGGGAATGATCGTGCCGCGCGCCCCCTGAACGACGAGACCCGCGGCAAGCCCGCCTGACATGGCCAGCGTGGCAAAAAAGGCGAGCCGCCAGTTGCGGGCCTGGACGCGGGCCGAACCGATGCGATCATCCCAGGCCTGCGCAGCGCGCTGATAGGGTGTCTCGGGCTGCGGGGTCTTGCCGTAGCGGGTCGAGGGGCGTTTGAACATTTTCCGTCAGTCCTTCTGGCTGAGATCGGGCGAGGAACCGCCGCCGCCACGATCGCCGGAGCGCACGGCATGGGTGACGGCTGACACGCCCCGGTTCATCGCTTGTTGGCGCTTCATCGATTGCGCCCAGGCTGGAGGGGCGCTGGCGGTGGATGCCGCACCGCTTGCCGTCGCAGCGGCCGGTGCCGTGGCCGATCCGCCGCTGATCGTGCCGCCTGTGGCCGTGAACCCGGCGCGGGCGCCGGACCTGAAGCTGGATTTCATGGCGTCGCCAGCCTTGGCGGCGGCCTTCTTCAATGGGGATGTGGCGGCGTTGACCGCGCCGCCGACCGCCGTCTTGCCGACAGCGGACATGCCGCCGGCGACCGCGCTGCCGCCGCTCTTGCCGAGCGAGCCGAGGCTATAGGCGCTGGCGGCCGCACCTGACGCATGAGCGCCGCCGCGCGCCGCCGCCGCGCCAGCCCTGACGCCGCCGCCGACGGCCGAGGCCGCGCCGCCCATGGCCATACGCGCGCCCATGCCGCCCGCCATCGCCGCGCCGCCGACCGCAAGCGCGGTCCCGACCGCCGCGCCTGCGCCGAGCTGGGGCGCGCCGGAGACGAGGCCGGTGGCGATGCCGGGGCCGAAGATGCCCAGGCCAAGCAGCGCCAGCGCCGCGAGTGCCACGGACATGGCTTCCTCGGCGGTCGGCGTGCCGCTGAACGCGGTCGTGAACTCGGCGAACAGACCGGTGCCAATGCCGACGATGACGGCGAGGACCAGCACCTTGACGCCGGATGCCACGACATTGCCGAGCACTTTCTCAGCAAGGAAGGCGGTCTTGTTGAACAGGGCGAAGGGCAGCAGCACGAAACCGGCCAGCGTCACCAGCTTGAACTCGATCAGGGTGACAAAGAGCTGCACCGACAGGATGAAGAAGGCGATGAGGATGATCACCCAGGCGATCAGCAGCACCGCGATCTGGATGAAGTTGGCGAAGAAGCTGCGGAATCCCATGAGATCGCCGATGGCGTCGAGCAGCGGTTCGCCCGCATCGAAGCCGGTTGCGGCGACGCTGCCGGGCTTCATGAAGTCGGCGAGGCTGATGTTGGCGCCGCTGGCTTTCAGGCCGAGGCCGGCGAAGCTTTCGAACACGATGCCGGCGAGCGCGGAGAAATTGCCGATGATAAAGGCGAAGAAGCCGACATAGAGCACCTTCTTCACCAGCCGGTGCATGACGTCCTCATCGGCGCCCCAGGCCCAGAACAGGCCGGCGAGCGTGATATCGATGACGATCAGGGTGGTGGTGAGAAAGGCGACTTCGCCGCCGAGCAGCCCGAACCCGCTATCGATGTAGCTGTTGAAGGTGTCGAGGAAGCGATTGATGACGCCGACGTCGTTCATGTCAGCGGCCCGGCTCGGATGCAGCCGAGGCCGCCTTGTCGGCGGCCATGGCAGGCGCCTGCTTCAGGAAATCGGCGGCAGGATCGCTTGCGGGTTCGGGATCAAACCCGTTATCGGGCGCATCCACGATTGTTTCGGGATCAATCCGCCGGTCGACGCGGTCGCGACCGAGGAAGCGGCGGCGATGATCTTCCCAGGCCGCCTCGCAGCCGGCGTCGGGCATGGTCAGGGTCCGGCAGCGGTCCAGCTCGGCGCGCAGCGGATCGGCGCCGATCGCCTCGATGCGCGGCGGGGCCTTCTCCGCTGGCCGGTCATTGACGACCATGACGATGGCGGTGGCCAGCAATATGCCCGCGGCCAGCGCCACGCCTGCGATCTTCGCGCTGCGGCTCATCTCCATTCTCCCTTTCCGGCCCTTGCTGGCTGCGTCCGATCAGTTGCCGCTGCGCGTCATGAAGCGGCGGAACTGCTCGCGCCCTTGCGCTTCGGTGGCGGCGTCACGGGCGGATTCGAGCGCCTGGGCACGTCCCTGCGCGGCGAGAAGCGCCGTGAGGTCCGCGATCTGCTGGGATTGCAGGGCGAGGAGCTGGTTGCCGGCTTGCGCCGCCTGCAACGCGCCGGTAGCCGACTGGCTGGCGCCGACGATGTTCGACATCGCCGTGCGTGCGCCGTCGATATTGCCGACGACACCGGCCTGGACCTTCAACGCATCCTCGAACCCGGCGACGCTGGTTTCCCAGCGGTCCTGCGCGCCGTCGATCAGCGCCTGGTCGGACGCATTGAGGTCGATGTTGCGGTAACGGGTGGAGAACGCCTGTTCGATCTGCTGGACGTCATAGGCGATGCGCTGCGCCTGGCCGAGGAGCTGCTGGGTCTGGGCGACCTGGGCCTGGAGTTGCTGGAGCGAGGAGAATGGCAGGCTGGCGAGGTTCTTTGCCTCGTTGACCAGAGACGACGCCTCGTTCTGGAGCGACTGGATCTGGTTGTTGATCTGCTGGAGCGAGCGAGCCGCCGTCAGCACATTCTGGGCGTAGTTGGTGGGATCATAGACGATCCCGCCGAAGAGCTGTGCGCTGGCGGGCGCCGATGCGCCTGCGACGGCGATGATGGCGACGCCGGCGATCATCGCGCGGCGCAACTGAAAACGGGTCATGGCTCATTCTCCGGGTCTGCGGGGGAAAGAAGATCGGCGGCCCAGTCCAGGCCGCGAGCGCGCAGCCAGGCGGCGGCGAAGCCGTCGCGGCCGTGTTCGGCGATCAGATCGGCGATGCGCGCCTGATCCGTCTTCGACGAGGCGGCGGTGAAGGCGAGCGCGACATCGCCCAGGCCAAGGTCGAACAGCCGGTTGCCGCGCCGCGACTGACAATAATAATCGCGCTTGGGGGTGGCGCGGCTCAGAATCTCGATCTGGCGGTCGTTCAGCCCGAACCGCCGATAGATGGCGGTGATCTGCGGTTCGACCGCGCGTTCGTTGGGCAGGAAGATGCGGGTCGGGCAGCTCTCGACGATGGCGGGCGCGATGGTCGACGTCTCGATATCGGCAAGGCTCTGGGTGGCGAAGATGACGCTGGCGTTCTTCTTGCGAAGCGTCTTCAGCCACTCCTTGAGCTGCTGGGCGAAGGCTGGCGAGTCCAGCACCAGCCAGCCCTCGTCGATGATGATCAGGGTCGGCGAGCCGTCGAGCCGACCTTCGATCCGGTGGAACAGATAGGAGAGCACGGCGGGCGCGGCCCCGGTGCCGGTCAGGCCCTCGGTCTCGAACGCCTGGACATCGGCATCGCCGAGATGTTCGGATTCCGCATCGAGCAACTGGCCATAGGGTCCGCCGACGCAATAGGGGCCGAGCGCCTGCTTCAACTGTTGCTGCTGGAGAAGGACGGCAAGGCCGGTCAGCGTGCGCTCGGCGACCGGCGCGGAGGCCAGCGACCCCAGCGCCGACCAGAGATACTCCTTCACCTGCGGATCGACGGTCACGCCTTCGGCGGTCAGGATCGCGGCGAGCCATTCGGATGCCCAATTGCGCTCGGCGGGGTCGTCGATCCGCGCGAGCGGTTGCAGAAAGACGCTAGCCACCGCAGCGGGCCCGGTATCTTTGGCGTACAAGCTGCCGCCAAGATCCTGCCAGTCGCCGCCCATCGCCAGCGACGCCACCCTGATCGAGCCGCCGAAGTCGAACGCGAACACCTGGCCGGATTGATAGCGGCGGAACTGCATGGCGATCAGCGCCAGCAGGACGGATTTGCCCGCGCCGGTCGGTCCGACGATCAGGGTGTGGCCGACGTCGCCGACATGCAGCGAAAACCGGAACGGCGTCGATCCTTCGGTCCGGGCGAAGAACAGCGGCGGCGCGTCGAAATGCTCATCGCGCTCCGGTCCTGCCCACACGGCCGACAACGGGATCATATGCGCCAAATTGAGCGTCGAGATCGGCGGCTGCCGGACATTGGCGTAGACATGGCCGGGCAAGCTGCCCATCCATGCCTCGATCGCGTTGACCCCCTCGGCGATGCAGGTGAAGTCGCGGCCCTGGATGACCTTCTCGACCAGCCGCAGCTTCTCGGCGGCGACGCCGGGATCGGTATCCCACACCGTGACGGTGGCGGTGACATAGGCCTGGCCGACATCGTCGGCGCCCAGTTCCTGCAACGCCGCATCGGCATCGGCGGCCTTGTTCGACGCGTCGCTGTCCACCAGCGTCGACGCCTCATTGGTCATCACCTCGCGCAGGATCGCCGCCACGCTCTTGCGCTTGGCGAACCATTGCCGCCGGATGCGGGTGAGCAGCTTGGTGGCGTCGGTCTTGTCGAGCATCACGGCGCGCGTCGCCCAGCGATAGGGGAAGGCCAGCCGATTCAGCTCGTCGAGCAGGCCAGGCCAGGTCATCGACGGGAAGCCGGTGATAGTCAGCGTGCGTAAGTGATGATCGCCCAGGCGCGGTTCGAGGCCGCCGGACAGCGGTTCGTCGGCCAGCAGCGCATCGAGGTGCATCGGGGTTTCCGGCACGCGCACGCGCTGGCGGCGGGTCGAGATCGTCGAATGCAGATAGGTCAGCGTCTCGCCGTCATCCAGCCAGCGGACCTCGGGCACGAACCCGTCGACCAGTTGCAGCACCCGGTCGGTGCGGTCGGCGAAGCTGCCCACCAGTTCCCAGGGATCGATGCCCTTCTGCGCGCGGCCCTCATAGAGCCAGCTTTCCGCGCGAGCGGCGTCCTCGGCAGGCGGCATCCATAACAGGGTGAGATAATAGCCGCTCTCATAGTGGCTGCCCTGTTCCTCGAATTGCGCACGGCGCTCGCGATCGACCAGGGCGGACGCCGCATCGGGAAACGCGCTTTCGGGATAGCCGCCCGCCGGCACGCGCTGCGCCTCGACGAAGATCGCCCAGCCCGATCCCAGACGGCGCAGCGCATTGTTGAGGCGCGAGGTGACGGCGACCAGCTCGGCGGGCGTCGCTGAATCCAGGTCGGGACCGCGAAACTTCGCCGTGCGCTGGAAGCTCCCGTCCTTGTTGAGGACGATCCCCTCGGCGACCAGCGCGGCCCAGGGCAGGAAATCCGCCAGATGGCTGGCGCGGCTTCGATATTCGGCAAGGTTCATCATGGGGTGTGGACCTCAGACGCGCAGATAGGCGGGGTAGCGTAGGTGGCGGCGGGCGACGTCGGGGAACTGCGCGTCGCGCTTGGCCGCCCACACCGCCGCCAGATGGCCGATCAGCCACAACACGCCGCCAGCGATCCAGAGCTGGAGGCCGACGCCGATCGCGGCGGCCAGGGTGCCGTTGGCGATGGCGATGGCGCGCGGGGCGCCGCCGAGCAGGATCGGCTCGGTGAGCGCCCGATGGACGGGTGCGTAGAAGCCCGCGACTTCGCCATCCTCCAGCATCAGATCAGCGCCCCGCCACCGAACGAGAAGAAGGACAGGAAGAAACTCGACGCCGCAAAGGCGATAGACAGGCCGAACACGATCTGGATCAGCTTGCGGAAGCCGCCGCCGGAATCGCCAAACGCAAGCGTCAGGCCGGTGACGATGATCACGATCACGGCGATGATCTTCGCCACCGGCCCTTCGATCGATTCGAGGATGGACTGGAGAGGGGCTTCCCAGGGCATCGACGAACCGGAGGCGCGCGCCGGGGCCGACAGAGTCACGGCCACGACGCACGCCAATGCGCCAGCGGCGACCTGCTGGCGCATATGCGAAATGGCGGCGATCGGCCGCCGCGCGTTGGAAAGGGGATTCACTGGCTTTCTCCTGCTGAATGGACGGACGGCATCGCCGGCACGGCAACGGGCGATGGGCATGGGAGGTGGGTGAGCGCGAAGTCGCCGTCCGGACCCAGACCATCGACGCGCGCGAGTTCGGCAAGGCGGCGTTCCGATCCGCGCCCGGCCAGCACCGCCACCATGTTGATGGTCTCGCCGATCAGCGCGCGCGGCACGGTCACGACCGCTTCCTGGATGAGCTGTTCCATCCGGCGCAGCGCGCCCAGCGCCGAGCCGGCATGGATAGTGCCGATGCCGCCCGGATGGCCGGTGCCCCAGGCTTTGAGGAGATCCAGCGCTTCGGCGCCGCGCACCTCACCGATGGGGATGCGATCGGGGCGCAGGCGCAGCGAGGAACGGACGAGGTCCGAGAGCGAAGCCACGCCGTCCTTGGTGCGCAGCGCCACGAGATTGGGTGACGCGCATTGCAGCTCGCGAGTGTCTTCGATCAGAACGATGCGGTCCGAGGTCTTGGCGACTTCGGCCAGCAGCGCATTGGCGAGCGTGGTCTTGCCGGTCGAGGTGCCGCCCGCCACCAGGATGTTGCTGCGATCGGCGACGCCCTTGCGCAGCACCGCCGCCTGCAAGCGGGACATGATCCCGGCGTCGGCATAATCGTCGAGGGTGAAGATCGCGACGGCGGGCTTACGGATCGCAAAGGCGGGCGCGGCGACGACGGGCGGGATCAGCCCCTCGAACCGTTCGCCACTCTCGGGTAGTTCCGCCGAAACACGCGGATTGCGGGCATGAACATCGACGCCGACATGATGCGCGACCAGGCGGATGATGCGTTCGCCGTCTGCGTCCGACAGGCGTTCGCCCGTGTCGGCAAGGCCTTCACCGAGCCGGTCAACCCAGAGGCGTCCATCGGGATTGAGCATCACTTCGACGATGGCGGGTTCGGTCAGCCAGGAGGCGATCAACGGGCCGAGCGCGGTGCGCAACATGCGCGCGCCGCGAGAACCCGCCTCCGATCCGACCTGTTGATGCTGCACGATCTTCCCCTGAAAGAACCGCCGGGCGACGCGCGCAGCGATCGGGGACAAGTAAGAGAGACACAAACCCGGTAATCGCAACACTAAAATCAAGGCGTCGTGCGATGGCGTACAAATAGAAACGATCGGCGCGTTTGAATTATTTCTCGAAAACTCCGGTATCGTGCTCTGGCGTAGCTTTGACGTCCTCGGACAGTTCGCGCGCAAGGCTCGCGCCGGTCTCCATCCTTCGGCCGAGCGATTCGACGAACCCGCGATAGCGTTCCCGTCCGCTGGCCTGGGCGGCGGCGAGCGCGGTATCCGGCAGGGGCGGCGTCGTGGTCAGCCAGAAGCGGACGAACAGCGCCATCGCCTCGTTCGATATCCCGACATGATGCTCGAGCCGGTCGGCCTGGCGCGACAGCCGGTCGAGACGACGGCCGATCGCGGCCTCCAGCCGCTCGGACCCATCGGGCGAAAGAAACGACAACAGCGCCGCCTCGACGATCTGGGTCTGGGCGACGCGCTTTCGCGCCGCATAATCGGCCAGCCGACCGGACAGATCGGCGGGCAGACGAAATGTATGTTTGATACGCATGGCGGTTCCTTCGTCTCAGAGCTGGATGCCGTCGCCGGGATCGAGACTGGCCTGGCGCGCGACGCGGTGCATCCGGCGCTGGATCGCGGCGTCGTTGTCGGTCGCCTCCAGGTCGTCGAATGTGAACTCCTGCGTGGGCGCGGGTGTCTCGCGCACCACCTCCTCATGATCGGGCAGGCCCGGCTCGCGCCGGATATTGGCGTTGGCGGTGTCGCTCTGGCTTTCGGTTGCGGTTTTCGCCGGCTTTCCAGCTATACGGTCCGGTCCGTTGGATGCTGCCGGATCTGCGAGCGGCGGGGTTGGCGGCGCTGCCAACGTCGTCCAGTCATCCGGGCGGGGCGTGGTTGTGGCCCGCTGGGTTTTGGGCGCGGGCAACAGGCGTGACGTGAACCGTCGGTCTGTGAAATAGCGCGCTTTCTTGGCGCGCACCGGCGGCACGCCCGCTATCATGACGATCTCATCGTCGGGCGGAAGCTGCATGATCTCGCCCGGTGTCATGAGCTGGCGGGCGGTCTCCGAGCGCGACACCATCAAGTGGCCGAGCCAGGGGGATAGTCGATGCCCGGCATAGTTCTTCATCGCCCGCATCTCGGTGGCGGTGCCGAGCGCGTCGGATACCCGCTTGGCGGTGCGCTCGTCATTGGTCGCGAAACTGACCCGTACATGGCAGTTGTCGAGAATGGCGTTGTTCGGACCGTAGGCCTTCTCGATCTGGTTGAGCGATTGGGCGATCAGGAACGCCTTCATTCCGTAGCCCGCCATGAACGCCAGCGCGCTCTCGAAGAAGTCGAGCCGTCCCAGCGCCGGAAATTCGTCGAGCATCAGCAGCAGCCGGTGGCGACCGTCCTTCGACTTCAGATCCTCCGTCAGGCGGCGACCGATCTGGTTCAGAATCAGGCGGATCAGCGGCTTGGTCCGGCTGATGTCGCTGGGTGGCACCACCAGATAGAGCGAGACCGGATGGGCGCCATCGACCAGATCGGCGATGCGCCAGTCGCATTGCCGGGTGACGGCCGCGACGACGGGATCGCGATAGAGGCCGAGGAACGACATGGCGGTCGACAGCACGCCTGACCGCTCGTTCTCCGATTTGTTGAGCAGTTCGCGCGCGGCCGAAGCGACGACGGGGTGAACGCCGGCTTCGCCCAGATGCGGGGTGAGCATCATCACCTTCAGCGTGGTCTCCATCGGGCGCTTCGGGTCCGACAAGAAGTTAGCGACGCCGGCGAGGGTCTTGTCGGGTTCGGCGTAGAGGACATGCAGGATCGTGCCGACCAACAGCGCATGGGAGGTCTTTTCCCAATGGTTGCGCTTTTCGAGACTGCCTTCCGGATCGACCAGTACGTCGGCGACATTCTGGACGTCACGCACTTCCCATTCACCGCGCCGCACTTCCAGCAGCGGGTTGTAGGCGGCCGACGATGCATTGGTCGGATCGAACAGGAGCACCTTGCCGAACCGGCTACGGAACCCGGCGGTCAGGCCCCAGTTCTCGCCCTTGATGTCATGGACGATCGCCGATCCCGGCCAGGTCAGCAGTGACGGCACCACCAGGCCGACGCCCTTGCCGGATCGGGTCGGAGCGAAACACAGCACATGCTCGGGGCCGTCGTGGCGCAGATACTCGCGCTGGAACCGGCCCAGCACCACGCCGTCATCGCCGAGCAGGCCGGCACTGCGGATTTCCTTGACGCTGGCCCAGCGTGCGGTGCCGAAGGTCTCGGCGTTGCGCACCTCGCGGGCGCGCCACACCGACATGCCGATGGCGACGATGATCGACAGGAAACCGCCCGAGACCGCGATATAGGCGCCGCGCTGGAAGATCTCCGGCGCATAGGCATCAAACGAGAACCACCACCAGAAGAAGGCGGGCGGCGGATAGACCGGTATGTCGAACGCTGTGAACCAGGGCGAACCCAACTGGGGCTGGTGAGCGAGCGCGGCGGCGGTCCATTGGGTGGCTGACCAGACCGACGTCAGCACGATGGCGAACACCGCGAGGATCTGGCCCCAGAGAATCTTGGTGGCGGACACGGCCCTTCCTTCCCGGCAAATGCCGTAGAGGTCGGGTGCGAAACGCCGGTTTTACAAGATGTGGCCGATGGGGATCGAAGGAATGGCGGGGTTGGCGTGCAAAAAGAAACGGTCGCGTAGAGCGTGCTCTACGCCCTGGGAAGCAGCCGATCAGTGTTGAGCGGTTTCGGAAATACCGAGGCGGGACGCGATGTCATTGAGCCGCTTGTCGCGGGTCCAGAGGCGCAGCCCTGGCGTCAGACGGGTGGCGGCAAGGAGATGCGCATCGATATAGCCGATGCCGAGGCTGTAGAGCGGCTGCTCTTCGATGAAGGTCTGGACCTCATCGTCGGAAGCCTGAACCGCCATCGGCAAACCGCGCAGCGCCGACAGCACCGTGCCGCGCTGGCGCAAACTGCCCAAGGCGATCTCACCTATGATGAACGGGTGGATGTAAATCAGCCCTGCGTCGAGGCGGCTCGCAAGCAGAGGATCGCCCCGCCGCAGATGATCGATCCAGACCGTGCTGTCGACAAGAATCATTCGGCCAAAGACCGACGACGGGCCGGGACTTCCAGGTCGGGTTCGCTGCCGCCAAGCAAGGCCAGACGGCGGGCGCTCTCACGCTCGATAAGCGCCTTGAATGCCTCCCGCACTAGCTGGGACTTTTCCTTCAGGCCGGTGAATGCCTGCGCTTTCGCCACCTGTTCGTCATCAAGCACAATAGTCGTTCGCATATCGAAGCCTTTCCGTTATAGGCACATATTTATCATCGAATGATGTCAATTTCAATGCTGACTGATGAGGGTGGGGAAATGGCCGAGACCTACAATCCCAGCCCACGCTGCTTGCCGAAACTCCAGTCCACCCCGCCGCCGGACGCCATTGTCCCGGTGATGTGCTTGCCAAGTTGCTGATCGAGCGCCGGCCGCCAGGGCACGAGCTGGAATCCCAGTCCGTCATCCAACATCGCGAACCGGCCCGACGCCAGCGTGACGCGCTGGCGGAAGGTGCCGGTGACATGATCGCCCGGAGCCGAAGGCCTGTGCGCCAATCCGGTCTCGGCCGCGATCCGGGCGATGGCGCCGTCCAGTTCGCGCTGCTTCAGCGTGCCGATCAGATTGCGTGCGAAAATGATGCGCTGTCCTTGCCGCCGCGCCAGCCCTTCATCGACCAGATGATCGGCCCGTGCGTCGAGCGCATCGGACACCGACGCGCCGAACCCATTGCCAAGGATGGGCGGATCGCGCGCGATCAGATGGCGGTCGAGCCAGGTCGCGCCCTCGGCCGTGACCTGACGGTCCAGCGGGAGGTCGGATCGGGTGGCGAGCGAATGGCGTTGCAGGCCCTTATTGTCCTCCCAGGACCGCAGCTCGACAATCGCCCCCGGCTTGGCGTCCCCGGTCATGTCGATATCGCTGAACCGCAGATGATGAGTGCGCCCGTCCACGCCTTCGACGACGGCATAGGCTGTGCCCGCCAGTTCGTCATGCAGGCCACGTTCGACCAGGCGGCCCAGCACGGGATCGCCGACTTGCTCATCATGGATGGCGAAAGATGTGATATCGGGCGTGCCGACGCCTCGCGACATCGCCGCGTGCATGGTCTTGATGATGTCGCCGCGGATCGACAAGGCGCGCAAGGTTTCTTCGCCGCCGGGCTTCAACGTCCATGACGCGGGACCGATCGGATCGGCGAGACCGAGCCTTTCGAGCTTCTGCGCGCGACCGACGAGCAGCCGCCGTTCCTCCTGATCGTGTGAACCGGTTTCGGGGCGAAGATCGACGATGCCGCCATGATGGTCGGCGATGTTGCGCAGGGTCCGGTCGAGGCCGGTCCAGCGCTCGGCCTCGACGTCCTTGCGTAACGCCGCCTGGATCTCGCGTTCGCTGCGCGGCCCGAGTTCGAGCGTGACGCGATCCTCCGCTCGCCCCCGGAATCCCTCGCGCACATAATTGCGGCTGATGACGAGATCGCCGCCGTCATCGGCGCGGCCGCGCACCAACACATGGATATGGGGATTATCCGTATTCCAGTGATCGACGGCCACCCAGTCGAGCGACGTGCCGAGATCGCGCTGGGCGTCGGCCATCAGTTCACGGGTGAAGGCGCGCAGGTCCTGCATTTCGCCGGCGTCTTCGGGCGAGACGATGAACCGGAAATGGTGCCGGTCATCCTCGCAACGCGCGGCGAAGGCTTCGCCATCGGCTCGGTCGGCGCCAGCATCAAACATCTGGGCAGGCGCGCCATCGCGGGTGACGCCCTCGCGCTCCAGATAAGCCACATGCCGGGCGATCGGCGCCGCCCGGAACTTCGTCCCCGCGTGGCGCACGACGCGCATCTTGACAATGACACGGCGCATGTCGGGCCGCCGGGCGCGACTGGAGCCTGCGGCGTTGCCGCGACCGAAACGCGATCCGCCGCCGCCTTGCCGGCGAGGTCCGAAGCCGCGTCCGGTGTGGCCGGCCTTTTTGGCGGCGCGCATCACCTGGCCGACGAACGACTTGGCCTGCTTGCCTTGCCTGGCGCTATCGCGCGGCCTTCCTGGGCGCACCCGGAAATCATCGTCGCGGGCGCTCATCGGGCGCGGTTTCCGGGTCGAATGGCGGCTGCCATACGCGCGCGGATTGATTTCACGCCGTTTTCTGAAAGCACGGCTGGCAGGCCCATTTTAGGAGCCGACAAGAAAAGCGCGCCCAACCAACCACATGGACCCCGCGAGACGGCGGTCCTTTTATCTGGCCGTACCTCCCTGCTTCTCCCGAAATCCCAACTGCTTTCGACCGTCCGTATCCGTTCGCACCCTATGATGCGACAGGGCATGCCAGCCCGCGTCATGACGGTTCCTGGCCGGAAAGAGGGACGAACAGGCGCTCGGGAGGCTCTTCGGATGCAACAGTCTGTGCGGCCGTTTCGCCATCCGGCGGCGTCTCGGTTGCGGCTTGCGGTGCAGCTCGGGCGTTCTCCGCGCGCATGGCGAATAGCGGCGCGCGCATCCACGCCAGCGGATCGGCGGGTGCGATAGCCGCGCGGCCAGGCTGCGATCCGCCGACCATCGGTGCGAGGATCGCGAGATAGGCGCGGGTCTCTCGGGGGAGCGGTCGGCCGGTTGCGAGGTGCTGTTCGTAGCGCCCCGGTCCCGCATTATAGGCGGCGAGAAAGCCGGGCGATCCGAAGCGGTCATGCAGTTCGCGAAGGTAAGCCGTGCCCGCGATGATGTTGTCCCTGACATGATAGGGATCGTCGCCAAGTGCGTATCGGGCGCGCAGATAGGTCCAGGTATCGGGCATGATCTGCATCAGGCCCATCGCCCCGGCATGAGAGATGGCGCGCACGTCGCCCGCACTTTCCGCGCGCATCACCGCCAATATCCACGCCTGAGGAATGCCGAACCGCCGCGATGCCTCGGCGACATGTCGAGCGACCGGATCGGCGGTTTGCGGCGCGGTCGTTTGCGCGGCGGCGGGAACGGCCAAGGCCGTCGCCAGCGCGCTCGCCATGACGGCGAGCCACGCCAGCGACAGCGCCCGGCCGCGCAGGGAACGGCGACGCGGGCGCAACCGATCAGCTCCGGTCTTCGCGCGGTCGCGGTCGGTTCCACGACAGGTTGAACGTCGTGCCCTCGTCATCGGCGCGGAACAGATTGGCGCGCAAAGGCGGGCCGGCGAAGATCGCGCTGTCGATCTCGATCGACACATAGTCGCCGGCCTTCTCGCCGACACGTTTCCATCCCGCGCCGATCTCCGGGCCGGCGTCTTCGTCGAGATGAACCCGGTAGTCGGGTGCGTTCTCGGCGTCATTCGGTTCGGCGGGAACGATGATGATCGCCTCGTCGATCCCGAACATCCGGATGCGGCCTGAATAGCCGTCCGTGGTGGGTTTGAAGGCGCCTGCGTACATTGCCAATCTCCTTTGTGCTGGCAGGGGGAAAGCGATCAGAATGGTGCGCGCGTGCGCAGCGGCGTCGCGCGACCGACCACGGACGATGCGGGCAGCGGCCCGAAATAGCGGCCGTCCAGGCTGTCGCTGCGGTCCGCGTTCATGAAGAAAATCTCGTCGGCGGCGATGACGCGGCAGCCTTCCCAGACCGGCAGCGGCCGATGCAGCCGATCCTGTTCGCGCGCAGCACCGAACGGCTTTCCGTCGATGGTGATGGCGACGCCGTTGCGGCACACATGCTGGCCCGGCAGCGCCGCGACCGGCTTGATCAGTGGCACGCCGAGGGGCAGATAACCGCCCGCCGCAAGGAACATGGCGACATCGTCCGGTGGCGTCACGACGGCGAGATCGCCGACGCGCAGATCACGGACCGGACGGACGGTGTAGAAGCCGATCGGCACGCTGGCCGAGGCGTTCCAGATCAGCTTCGGCGGCGGATTGATCCACACCGAAATTGCGATGACATTGACGGCTGCGACCATCGTCACCAGCGTTCCCCAGCGAAATCTCATTGCAATGCTCCCTTGCGGGCGAGCCAGGCGCGATGACGCTCCAGCGTGTAGGGGCGCGGGCTTTCCTGCGCCGCGAGACGGTTGTGGACGTGCCGCCAATGGTCGGGCGCGGCGTCGGCGGGATCGATGTCCAATGCGTCCACGGCGTCGATCGCCTCGAACACCCGCTGGACCTTGGGCCAGCCATTGACGCGCAGCAGAATCTCGCCGCCGGGCGTGACGCCCGGCACGGTCTGCCAGGGTTCGCCCGGATGGACGGCGCGCAGGATATCGATGCGCGACACCAGCGTGCCGAAGTCGTTGGACGCCCAACGGACGTAGGCGAACACGCTGTCCGGCGCGAAGGCGATGCGGCGGCGCTGGCGGTCGAGGATCTGATCCTCGACCAGGCGGCCGAAGCGTATCCAGCGTTCGATGCGCCGCTCGATCCAGAGCAAATCGACGCGGGTGCGATCATCACGATTGGCGATGCTCATGACGGGATTTCCCCGTCATCGGGATACTCACGGTGCAGCAGCTCGCGCAGCATGTCGGCGAGTGACACGCCGCGCTGGAGCGCCACGAGTTTGAGGCGTCGACGCAACTCGGGCGTCACGTCGATCGTCAATCTGGCGCTGTTGACGGGCGGCAGCGCGGTTGGTGCGGCGGCGTCCTGCGGTCCCGCGATCCACGCCTCGGCCGCACCGGGTCGGGACGCGAAGCCTGCCCTGGGCTTGCGCGTCGTCATGATCTGATTGCCTCGATCTCAGCGGCCAGCGCGGCGATCTCACGGGCTGCGGCGCTGTCCTGATCGATCTCCGACACAAGCCGCCCGGTCTGCATGGCGTCGGCGAAGACGACCCGCTGGCCGACATGGTTCGCCAGCAGCGGCGGGTCGTGTTCGGCCAGGCTCTCGGCGGTGGCGCGAGCGATCAGCGTGCGAGCGGGGTAGCGGTTGAGCAGGAAGCGCGCGCCGATCTCGGGTTTGAAGATGCGCGCCTGGTCGATCAGCTTCAGCATCTCGGCCGATGCCCAGCCATCGAGCGGCGATGGTTGCACCGGGATCAGTGCGAGGTCGCAGGCGAACAGCGCCGAGCGGAGCAAGGTGGCGACACGCGGCGGCCCGTCGATGACCACATGATCCATGCCGCGCGCCAGCTCGGGCGCTTCGATGTGCAGGGTGTCGCGGGCGAGGCCGATCACGCTGAACAGCCGGGGCAGTCCTTCGGCGGCGCGTTGCTGCGACCAGTCGAGCGCGGAGCCCTGGGGATCGGCGTCGATCAGCAGGACACGGCGCCCTTGCCTCGCCCATTGTCCAGCAAGGTGCAGCGCGAGCGTGGTCTTGCCGACGCCGCCCTTCTGATTGAGGAGCGCGACGATCATGAGCGGCGCTTCTGTCGAGTTCGGGAGCTGTCGGAGCGGCCGCCAAGCGAGGCGTTGGACGATCTATCCCCAGCTCCGCGCGCTTCTACTACTTCTTTAGATTCTGATTTAGAGTCTTTAGAGTACGGTTTTGCGCTGGAAGGCCAAAGGTTTAGCTGGGATGCGTGCGTCCGAAGTACGGATAGAACTGCGTTCGAAGTACCGATAGCCATTGCGTCCGAAGTACCGATACGGCGTTTCTTGCGCGGAAAGTTATCCACAGGCCTTGCACTGATCTCAATGATGCGCGGCCGCATCACCAGGAGGGTCGCCGAACCCGCTCCCGGCGCAAGCTCCAGGACATAGCCGGGAAGTGATTGGCTGCGCACAATGGCGCGGATGTGCAGCGCGAAATCGGAGAAGCGTGATTGGCTTGCGCTTTTGGCGTGCAGATGGCGCAGCTCGAAACGCCAGCCATTGGGCTGTCGACCGGCATGTTTACGCGCGATCCGATAAAGCCACCGCTCAATGCCGCCGGTGAGCCGGAAATAGCCTGGATCTATCGCGAGCACGAGGCGGCGATCGAGGACGCCCTGGTAGAACCAGTCTGGAAGAACGAACTCCATGCCCTCGATCCGGCCGGTCCGTGTCGCCAGTTCCTCCCATTCGTTGATCCAGGAGAATTGCTGGCGTCGCCAATGCTCACCGTGCCGAATGGTCGTGCGCACGACCGTCGATTGCAGCCGCGTCAGGGCGCCCTTGAGAAGGTGGTAGTTGCGTGCGCCCGTTCCCCGGCCGATGGAGGTGAGCAGTTGATAGGGCGTGAAGCGGAAAAATCGGGAGGTCGGCAGTCCGCGATCGTCGGCGGCGAGAAGCTGGCTCGCGGCCCAGATCAGGACATCGGCATCCCATATGGTCGCCAGACCATGTTCGGGCACGGCATAGACCTGCACTTCGGTATCGCCGGATTTATAAAGGATCGGCGCGATGCGCCGGGCCTTCGCCAGCGAGAAGAAGGGGCGCTCCATGAGGTCGCGTTGATCCCGAGGAGGCACGGTTCCGGACAGCGCTTCAAACGGATCGAGGCGCGCGCGTTCGCTCTGGCCCAGTGGTCGATGATTGCCAGCCATGATGGTTCAGCGACCGTCGCTTACGGCTATTTCCTCGGCCGTCAGGGGTCTGGCGGCGAACACCGTGCCTGCGCCTGGGTCGGAGGTGGACTGGCGCACGCCGCGATCGGCCCATTGGCGCAGATCATCCACGCGATAGACGATCCTGCCCCCGAGCTTGCGATAGGTTGGGCCGGTGCCGAAGGTGCGATGCTTTTCGAGTGTTCTCGGGGAAAGTCCGAGGAGCTGGGCCGCATCAGGCGTCCGCAGATATTTCGAACCGGGCAGCGAGTCGAAATCCGTATCAGGGTGCATCTCAGTCGCGCCTTCCGAATGGGTCACGGCGGACAGCAGTGGCTGTCAGCGCATCGGAGTGCAGATTGGCGAAGCGGGTCAGCGTCGGGGGAGAGTCGATTTTTCAGGGGGTGTAATTATTTTGCCTTGCGCCGCGGGCGACGTGGCGGCGGACACAATATTTGCAGATAGCCGCCCTCCAGCAGCCTGTGCGCCTTCTTCAGCAGACGACGAAGGCGCGAGCGATGCTCAGTCGCCAGCCAGTCCCGCCTCGTCGGCGCGCTTTCCCTCAGGATATATTCGGCCATCTGACGCTCGGTGGCGCCATCTCGCTCGGCGTCCAGCAGGCGGATGGAGAGGATGAGCTGGCCGCGCGCATAGGGCGTGAGCGGTTTCGGCGCCGGCCCCGCCCGATTCCCGACGAGAGAATTCCAGAAACGGATGGCGGCTGCCGCGCGGTCGGCGAACAGCAAATCCAGCGGCAGGACAATCGCCATGACGCCCTTGGAATAACCATCGCTCCAGAGGCGATGCGTCGCATCGGGCGCAACGATCACATGGTCTCCGTCTCGGCTCCACACGGCGTTTGGCGCCGACATCAGCGGCGCCGGATCCAACGGCCAGGATGTCATGCCCGGCGTTACGGAGCGGATGTGCAGAACCGAGGGAAGAACCTCGGGGAGCCAGAAGACAGGTTGCCCTTCGTAGGCGATGTCCGGGTCAGAGCCGAAATCGCAACCCCCAGCGCTTGACGAAATTCTCGATCAGAAGCGGGTCTGGCGGCTTCGTCCTGAGTATTTCTTTATATTCTCCGCAGTAATCCCGGTTGCGACGAACAATTTCCCAAGCGAATCCGGCGCGGTCATAATGTTGAAAGGACCGGTATTCCGCCGGAGAACGCCAATCTGCCTTGTGCATGGCGACACCTCCCAAGAGGGCCGCGGTCATGCGCCGCGGCACATCATTGGAAGATTCGCGTAGTACGTGTGTTTGACTAGCCGCCGTCCGGTTATCCTGGCAGCACGAATGGTGATAGCTGGGCCTCGCTCAGGTCATGTCCGTTCAGTTTGGCGGACCACCGTGCAGCAGATGTTTATACCCGGATTTGGCCATCCATTGCGCGCGGGCCAGATGCGTTGTCCAAGCCGTGTGGGCGCGCGCGGGTTCCAGGTCCGGGTCAATATGCAGAACGACACGTGCCACTTCTTCCCAGTCCGCATCATCACTCTGGGCGTCGAGCAAGCGCAAATAGGTGATCAGATGCTCTTCATCATAAGGCGTAAGGAAGGCGGCGTCCGGCGCTGTGTCAGCAACGGTAGGATCGAGCGGTGGGGGTTTCATGACTATCTCCCTGGCTCGTACGTCCAAATTCTCAAGGCTCTGCAATGGCTGCATAGTCCCAAAGCATGAAAAGCGCACGACATGCTGACCACTGAATTAGCCAATACATCTTATAAGAGATAAACCCGATAGTGTGTATCGTCCAGCGTCGTGCGCATGGATATGCGTCGCCTCGTTGGATTGAACTTTGCCAGATTGAGGCGTGAGCAAGGCGTCACCCAAGAGCGTTTCGCCGAGGTTTCCGGTTTCACGCAGCAATATGTCAGTGATCTCGAACGCGGTCGGCGCAATCCGACAGTCGTGACGCTTTTCCATCTTGCCACGGCGTTAGGGGTAAAACCCGTCGACCTGCTCGCCGATTGTGACGAGGATGGCGCCAGTGCGTAGCGCTGCACGCACTGGCTGATTGCCCTTTCGGGCTCACCGCCCGAAAGGATCGAGTTCCGCGAGGATGTGTTCCGGGTCGCCGTCCCATTCGGTGGCCGGCATGGCCCCGAACATGCCGTTTTCGGCGCGAAATACGATGATGCAGACCATGAGGCTGCGCGCGAGGCTCCAGGCATAGGCTTGGGCGGTCTTGAGTGACTTGGACATATTCCGGCTCCTGTCTCGGAGGCGGGGACCATCCCCGCTCGACAGGCTCCCGAAGTGTCAGGCGCATTGCCGCGATCACCGCGCAGGCGTAGCCTGAAGGCCGCACGCGCAGCGTAAGCGGACCCTTTACGGGTTGATGGCGTCAGGCCATGCGCTGGACCAAGGAATGAGCCTCAAAGAGCGGGGTGGTTCCCGGCGAACAGGAGCTGCCTGTCTTGGCGTAGCTGACCGCCGTTGCCGAACCCTGGCCTCTCGGGCACGCGCCGGCGCTCCCAACCAGCGTTGAACGGAGACTTGCAGGCCTGGTGCAGTGGCCGTCGAATGGGACGGCGATCCCGGTTGTCGACCAGAGGCTGATCTACGGGGCGTGAGGAGGAGGTTGATCGCGCAGGGAAGTCAGCGGCGACGCACCGCTGATCAGCTTTATCGGAGCGGCCAGCCGTATCGCTCGACAAGGCTTGGCGACGAAGGGCGGGACGCCTCCGCGCCCATGTCGACCTTGATGTCGGCGGTGAGGCCGTCGAGCTGGTAGCCGCGGGCATCAAGATCGGCGAGCAGCGTCATCAACGTCGGATATTGCTCAAGGTGCGTGCCGAGCCAGAGGACCGGCTGCTCGGTCTTCGGATCTTCGAACCCCTGGATGAAGTAGGTGCGAAGCGGCGGATCGTAGCCGATGACGGCGTTGTCGTCGGACGCGGCGTCGGTTCGCAGGGTAATGGCGTAGCGGCTCATGATCGCCTCCTTTGCGACGGTTAAAAGGAAATAAGCCGACCTCGCTGGGGAGCGAGGCCGGCTCGGGGCGCCGATCAGCTCGGCGGGTTCCAGATGATCACCTTCTTCATCGGGTCATCGCCGGGGGCCGGGGCGACGTTGCCGTAGATGGTGCCGAATTCGGGAGCCGACAGGGAGACCGAGATGTATTCCGCGCCGGTGTTCTGAGAGAAGCGGTTCCAGCCAGCGCCCAGCTCGAAGCCGTTCTTGCGGCTGATGATCCGGTAGTCGGGTTCGTTTTCCTTCGTCTTGCGGGTGTTCTGGATCACCGCGATCTGGGCGGTGACGTTGAGGGTGGCGAGCGTCCCTTCCAGGCTGCCGTCCTGCTTCTGGGTGAGGTTTGCGATGGTGGCCATGATGTCTGTTCCTTCGGTTGCTCGGGGACCATCCCCGATGACGCTGAAGGAGGCGGACGAACGCCGCCGTCACCGGAGCGCAAGCGCAGGGGAACCCCCCTTGCGGGGTTGGCGGCACTAGGCGGGCGATTGCCTACAAGGGCGGCATGAATAGGGGTTGGTCTAAAGCAGCCGTTGGAGGAACGACCGTTTATGGCCATGGCAATCCAACCGGGGCTGACGGTGACTGGCGCCGTCTCGCGCTCGATTTGCGCATCGCTTTGCGGTCCCACGCGCGCTGACTGGGAACATGCCTGACGGCCGAATGAGCGCATCGGCTTGACAATGATGCACAGGCACGGACCGCCACTACCCGGACATGGTCGTCGAACATCGGCGTCGATCCTGGCTCTGGAAATCGGTGCGCATCCAGTCTCGCACCCCCGTATCGATGCGCGCCGTTGGAGGGTTCAATCCATAGCTCGCTGCGTTGATCGGCGCCCTGAGCAGCCTGGCCTCGACGCACATTGACCTCGCTGCCGACCCGAGGCGCATGGGCTGACGCCGGGTGATCGAACCAGCTTTTCGGTGCGGTGGCGGCGAGCAGACGCGAAGACAGGGCAAAGGGCCCGGTTCAGTCTTTTCGGCGCAACATTCGCGGCGTATCGCAGTCCTGATTAGCAAAGAGGGGGAGATTGGAAGGATGAACTGTGACCTGCGCCTTAACGTCCCCGCCCGCGACAATCGTAGCCAATTCGCTCATTGTGGACGCCGCGCGGTGCTGGCGACAGGCGCGCGACAGCGGTAATCCGGTTCAGCCGGCGCTTTATCGCGCGCTTATGGGCTATGGCTGCGGCATTCTCGCGCCGGTGATCGACAGCGTATTGGCGCTCTATGAGGCGTGCTCGGGGCGGCGGTTCCGCACTGCCGCGCCTGATTATGTCGGCTTTTCCGGAGACGAGCGACGTCTGCTCGGTCTCCTCAGGTCCGGCGAAAGGGAACCGGCGGTCTTTGACGCCAGCGCCAGCCCTGATCTCGCTCGCGTCATGCGGATCGCCTTGCGGTCCGCCCGGATCATGTTGCGTCTCGCCCTTGAACCCGCTGGCGCGACGCCGTCGCCGACTTTCGGTCGACGCGCCGTCATGATCGCCAATGACGCGGTGGAACGGTCTCGTCATACCTGCTGAACAGGCGTAGCAATCTGGCCGGCCGCGATGGCCGACAGGTCCGTCGCCGGATCGACCGGCACCCCGGCCGCCTTTCGCTCCGAATAGCGGTCGACGAGCTGGCCGGCGTGCGGGCGGAGCAAGATCGTGAACCGCACCAGTTCCTCCATCACATCGACGATCCGGTCATAATAGGGCGACGGCTTCATCCGGCCATCCTCGTCGAACTCCTTATAGGCCATCGCCACCGACGACTGGTTGGGGATGGTGATCATCCGCATCCAGCGGCCGAGCAGGCGCAGCGTATTGACCGCGTTGAACGACTGCGACCCGCCCGACACCTGCATGACCGCGAGCGTCCGGCTCTGGGTTGGTCGCATCCCGCCCATCTCCAGCGGCAGATGGTCGATCTGCGTCTTCATGATGCCGCTGATCTGGCCATGGCGTTCGGGGCTGCACCAGACCTGCCCCTCCGACCACATCGACAATTCGCGCAGTTCGTGGACGGCGGGATGGTCGTCGCCGACGTGCTGGTCGGGCAGCGGCAGGTCGGACGGATTGAAGATTCGCGTCTCCGCCCCGAACAGACGCAGCAACCGCGCTGCTTCCTCGACCGCGAGGCGGGAGAAGGAGCGTTCGCGCAAACTGCCATAGAGCAGCAGGATGCGCGGTGGTGGATCGCCCGCGCCAAGGCCGCGCGCGGGCCGTTCATGGATATAGCGAAGATCGAGCGCGGGCAGATGATCCGGGTCAGAAAGGGCGCGGATACGGCTCATACGGCGGCGCCCCGCTCATACCAGCCGCGCGACCGCTTCACGATCGTCACCACCGACAGCATTACCGGCACCTCGACGAGTACGCCGACCACCGTCGCCAGCGCTGCGCCCGACTTGAGGCCGAACAGCGCAATAGCCGCGGCCACCGCCAGTTCGAAGAAGTTGGATGCGCCGATCAGCGCCGATGGGGCGGCGACGCACCATGCCACGCCGAACTTCCGGCTCAGCCAATAGGCGAGACCAGCATTGAAATAGACCTGGATCAGGATCGGCACGGCGAGCAGCGCGATTACCAGCGGCTGGGCGATGATTGCCTTGCCCTGAAACCCGAACAGCAGCACCAGCGTCGCCAGCAACGCGATCATCGAGACCGGCCCCAGCCGGGACAGCAGCCGGTCGAGCGCCGGCTGCCCGCCTGACGCCAGCACCGCCCGGCGGAGCATCTGCGCGGCGATCACCGGGGCGACGATATAGAGCGCGACCGAGATCAGCAGCGTATCCCAGGGCACGGTGATCGCGGCGACGCCGAGCAGCAGCGCCACCAGCGGGGCGAACGCGACCACCATGATGAGGTCGTTCAGCGCGACCTGGCTCAGCGTAAAGGCGGGGTCGCCGTCGCACAGGTTCGACCAGACGAACACCATCGCCGTGCAGGGCGCCGCCGCCAGCAGGATCAGCCCGGCGATATAGGAGGGGCCTTCGCCCGCCGGCAGCAGCGGCGCGAACAGCCAGCCGATGAAGATCGCACCGAGCAGCGCCATCGAAAAGGGCTTGACCGCCCAGTTGATGAACAGGGTGACGCCGACGCCCTTCCAGTGCCGACGCACGCTCCCCAGTGCGCCGAAATCGATCTTCAGCAGCATCGGCACGATCATCAGCCAGATCAGCACCGCGACAATGAGGTTGACCTTCGCCACCTCGGCCCTGGCGATCACGGCGAATAGGCCGGGCAGCGCAAAGCCCAGCCCGATGCCCGCGACGATGCACAGGGCAACCCAGACCGACAGATAGCGTTCGAAGAGGCCGATCGCCGGGGGCGCGGCCGATGCCGTCGTGGCCATGGTCAACCGATCCGCTTGCCGGACGCGTCGATCACCTGTTCGCCGTCTTCCTTGGCGAAAGCGCCGCGTTGGGCTTCGGGCAGGATCTCCAGCACCACTTCGGACGGGCGACACAGCCGCACGCCGAGCGGCGTTTCGACCAGCGGCCGATTGATGAGGATCGGATGCCGCATCATCGCGTCGAGCAGGGCGTCGTCGGCCAAAGCGGGATCGTCCCCGGACAGCCCCTCATAGATCGTGCCCTTGGCGCGCAGCACGTCGCGCGGCGCGAGGCCCGCCGCCGCGATCAGCGCGGCAAGCTTCTCCCGCGTCGGCGGCGTTCTCAGATATTCGACGACATGCGGCTCGATCCCGGCGTTGCGGATCATCGCCAGCGTGTTGCGCGAGGTGCCGCAGTCGGGATTGTGCCAGATGGTGATTTCGGGTGCGGTCATGTCGGGTCCGTTCAGCAACAGGGGGCGAGTTCGGCGATCAGCGGCTCGCACAGCTCCGCGCGCCCGCCGCAGCAGTCCTTGACCAGAAACAAAGTGAGCGCCTTCAGCGTATCAAGATCGGCGCGATAGACGATCGAGCGGCTATGCCGCTGCGACGTCACCAGCCCGGCGCGCGCCAGCGTCGCCAGATGCGCCGACATGGTGTTTTGCGGCACGTCGAGCGCGCGGGCGATGTCGCCGGCGGCAAGCCCGTCCGGCTCGTGCCGCACCAGCAGGCGGAAGGTGTCGAGGCGGGTGGACTGCGCCAGCGCGCCCAGCGCGGGGATGGCCGATTCGTTTTCCATATATCCAGAATAACGGAAATTGTACGGTTGGCTATCCCTGAATGTTAGGCTTTGCGGATAATGATAGCACCTCTGTGGATGAGATGGGCATTTCATCCATGTTTCAGAGCCACGGCAGGGCGGCGCTCACGCGCCGCCCTGATGCCGGAAGTCCCAGCGCTTGATGCCCATCGCCTTGGCCTTGTCGTGGAGATTGTCCTGGATGCCGGTGCCCGGCAGGATGATGACGCCGGCGGGCAAGGCCTCCAGCAGTGCATCGTTGCGCTTGAACGGCGCGGCCTTCTTGTGGCGGTTCCAGTCGGGCTTGAAGGGGACCTGCGGCACATTGCGCTGATCGGCCCACAGGGCGGCGATCTTCTCGCCGCCCGTCGGCGTTGCGCCGTGCGCCAGGACCATCTGCGGATGTTTGGCGTGGACGCGGTCAAGCAGGTCCCAGATGAAGTGATGATCGTTGAAGGTCGGCCCCGAGCTGAAGGCGATCAGCGTGCCGGCGGGGATCAGCACCTGCTTTTCGGCCCGCTGCCGCGCATTGACGAAATCCCGGCTGGAGACGACCGCCGAGGTCAGCGCCTTGCGGTTGACCTTCGAGCCGGAGCGCGGCGTCCAGGGTTTGCGGATGTGGATGCGGAACTGGTCGGCGCAGCCGTCGCGGAAGAACTCCATCGCATCGCGGCGTTCGAGCATCGTCGCACCTTCGCGCAGCAGCATCTCCAGCTCGACCGACTTCACCTCGGAGCCGTCCTGTTCCGTCTGGCTGCGCTTCTGGGCGACCTCATTGTCGTCAAGCTCGCGCTCGATCCGTTCGCCGGCGCGGTGGAAGACGTTGGTGAGGTTCCATAGCAGGTCTTCAAGGTCTGGTTCCAATCGCGTGTCGATGAAGGTCGTGACCATCGCGTCGAAGATGTCGATGATGGCGCCGCCGGCGATGCGGGCATCGGGCAGCGGCCGATCATCGGGTTCGTCGGAGTAAGGCCGGTAGCCGTAAAGGGCCATTTCCTGGAGAAGATAGGCGGTGGGGGATTCTGCGTGTTCAGGTTCGTGCTCGGGACGCTGGCTTTCGGTTGTCATGGTAACGCCTCTTCGGTTGGCCGCGCCCTTCGCGGCCTTCGCAGGCGACGAAAGACGGCGGACGGACCGGACCTGCACCCCAAGCGTCAGCGACAGGGCCGCAGCGAAGTGGAGGACGGCGGGCAAGGCTTTCTTGTCTCGCGAGGAATGGCGGCTCTGCCGCCAGGGGAAGAAAGCTGAAGCCCGCCGTTGCCGGACCGGGGCGTTTGCCGTTCCGATCGCCCTCTAGAGAAGGCCGAGGGCCGTGGCCTCTTCCGATCTCTGCGTTATCCTGACACCCGGCGGTCTCGCTCCGCACCGGACCAGCCACAAACCCACCGCCTTTCCGGCTTCATCAGGACGGCATCAGGAACCGGCCGACATCGGCGGGCACGAGCTGGGGCCGCAACGCCGCCCGCATCCGCTCTGGCCCGATCAGGCGCAGATCCTCGTTGTGATCGCCAAGCACCGGCGACAACGGAACAACCTCGATCCCTGCATTGGACGCCCGCTCGCTCAACATCGCGACCGCCACGTCACCGGCCGGATCGTCGTCGCGCACGACATAGAGCCGTCGCAGCGCCGCCGGGAACAATATGGCTCCAAGGTGTGGAGAGGACAGTGCGGCGATCATGGGCATGGCGGGCATGATCTGGCGCACCGACAAGAGGGTCTCGATCCCTTCGCCCGCCGCCATCACGCTATCCGTAACCCCAAAACGGACACCGTGCCCGAGAAGATGACCCATGGCGCGCCTCGGTGACGCGACAGGCGCTTTGTCGATCGCGGTCGGGTCCAACCAGGTGCGATGAACGCCGGTCACGCTGCCATCGAGATCGGTGACGGCGGCGATCATCGCGGGCCAGGCCGGGCGCGTCTTCGGCGGATCATCCCGCGATGGCCGGTAGTAGCAATGCGGATGGAAGCGGAGCGGATCGTCTTTCCGTACATCCGTAATCGCACGGTTACGGAGATACGCTTCCACGACTGTCGCCAGAAACGGCTTCGAGGCCGCGAACAAGCGCCGTGCGGCTTGCGGCGTGCCGGTCGGCGCCTTGGGTTCGCGCCGATATCGCGGATCATCACCCACAGGCTCGGGGCGTGCCAGGCTGAGGAAGCGTCGGGCCTCGTCGAGTGTGTCGCGCAGACGATGATGGCCGCCGGCGATCGCGATGATGTCGAGCAGGTCGCCATGTTCGCCGGTCGATGCATCGGTCCATTTGCCCGCCGCGCCGCGTCCGTCCTGCGATCCTGCGAGGCGGACATAGAGACTGCGGCCCGGCGTGTTGTGGACATCGCCGACCAGCCAGTAGCGGCCCTCACGATGCCCCTTCGACAGATAGTGGCGGCACACCGCCTCGGCCTGATCGCCGAGACGGTGCGCCAGTTCTCCTGCCTGATGTGACGGACGGCCCATTATGCCGCCGCCCGGTCGCGGGCGCGCTGGAGCGGCCAGCGCTTGATCACCCGGTCGAGCACGGCGATGCCGCTCGCATCGACTGGCACGAACATGCGCAGCTTCCACGAGATGATCTCATGGAACAGGCCGTAGGCCGTCAGCCGCTCGCGCATCGCGTCGGTAAATCCGGCCAGCTCGATGCGGTTGACGCCCATGACGCGCGCGCGGCGAAGCTGGAGACCTTCGGCCAGATCGAGGATCGTGCGTCCGTCGATCAGCGCAGCGAATGCCGCCTGCGGATCGAGGTGCGGCCCAGTGTCGTTGGCGGTCGCCGTCGCGACCCAGGCGGGCGAGACCCGGCGGCCGACGATGCGCTCGCCGTCATCGGCCTGGAGCCGATAGACGCGGCTGGATTCCTGGGGAAGCCGTTTCCAGATCGGCAACAGCAGGCCGGTGACGATGTGCATCGTGCTGGTCGCGAACGCCGGCACCTCGGCCAGCTCCGCCTCCCAGGCGCGGGCGAAGGCGGCGCGGGTCGCTACGCGCCACTGCGTCTCGGCCATCGCTTCCAGCGGCATCGGCGTCGATTCCATCGGCCGGACAAGCCGCACCCGGCGCTCGATACTGCCATCGTCGAGCAGCAGGCCGCGCGTCGGGATTTGCACGGCGGCCCGGCCCGACTGCGCATTGACCAGCAGGACCGCGTCGTCATCGCCGAGATGGGCGAGCGCGCCGTCCAGCGTCAGCGGCCGGTTACGGTCCTTGCGTTCGATCGTCAGCAACCGTGTCTCCGCCGAGGTTCCAGGATGGGTATAGATGGTGGCCCGGTCGACAATCGTGAAGCTCTCGGCCTGGAGCGTCTCGAGCCCCAGCTCATAGCTGCCCGACGCGATCGCCCCTTCGATGCGGGCGCTCAGCAAATCCTCGAACGCCGTGAACAGGATGTTCTGGAGGCCGATGGTCAGAGCGAGCATCCGGTTGAGGAAGGTGGTGATCGGCGGCAGTTCGTCCCTGAGGCCATTGCTGTCGCTGAGCGACAACCCCGTCGCCGCCTCGAAAGCCCCGAGCGAACAGCCCTCGATCTTGCCGCCGTAAAGCAGGTGGTAGAGCTGGCGCAGCGCGTCGCGCGCATAGTGGGATTCCAGATTGTCCTCAGGCCGGAACAGGCCCTGTCCGCCGGTCTGGCGCTGGCCGCGCGTGATCGCGCCCAGCGTGTCGAGGCGGCGGGCGATGGTCGAGATGAAGCGCTTTTGCGCCTTCACGTCGGTCGTTACCGGCCGGAACAGCGGCGGCTGCTTCTGGTTGGTGCGGTTGGTCCGCCCGAACCCCTGGATGGCACTGTCGGCTTTCCATCCGGCCTCCAGCAGATAGTGGACACGCAGCCGCTGGTTTCGTGCGCCGATATCGGCATGGTAGCTGCGGCCGGTGCCGCCCGCATCCGAGAAGACAAGCACGTGCTTGGCGTCGGCCTGGAAGGCATCGGTCTCGCCGATATTGGCCGAACCGGGCCGGCTTTCGACGACGAAACGGTCGATGCCGTCGGAACCGCGCTTGCGGACGATACGCCGTGAACGCCCCGTTACCTCAGCGACCATATCCGTCCCGAAATGATGGAGGATCTGGTCGAGCGCGGCGGGCACCGGCGCAAGCGATGCGAGGCGTTCGATCAGTTGGTTGCGCCGATCGACGGCGTCGCGGGATTGGACCGGGTTGCCGTCTTCGTCGGTCACGGGTCGGGAGGAGAGATTGCCCTCGCTGTCGGTGAACGGCTCATAGAGCTGCACCGGGAAGCTGTGTTCGAGGTACGACAAAACATATTCCCGCGGCGTTACGTCCACGCGCACGTCATCCCATTCCTCGGTCGGGATTTCGGCGAGCCGGCGTTCCTGCAAGGCTTCGCCGGTCGAGACGATCTGGATGACGGCGGCGTGCCCGGCTTCGAGATCGCGCGCGATGCTGGCGATCATCGACGGCGTCTGCATCGCGGTGATCAGATGGTTGAAGAAGCGCTGCTTGGCCGACTCGAACGCGGATCGGGCGGCAGACTTTGCCTGGGCGTTCAGCGTGCCGGTCTCGCCGGTGATGTTGGCGGCCTGCATTGCGGCGTCGAGATTATTATGGATGACCTGGAAGGCGCCGGCATAGGCGTCATAGATGCCGATCTGTCCGGGCGTCAGCCTGTGTTCGAGCATCTCATATTCGACGCCGTCGAACGACAGCGAGCGGGCCGCATAGAGACCGAGCGCCTTCAAGTCACGGGCCAGCACCTCCATCGCCGCGACCCCGCCATCCTCGATCGCGGCGATGAACTCCGAGCGCGTCGAGAACGGGAAATCCTCGCCGCCCCAGAGACCCAAACGCTGGGCGTAGGCGAGGTTTTGCACGGTGGTCGCGCCGGTCGCCGAGACATAGACGATGCGGGCATCGGGTAAGGCGTGCTGGAGCCGCAGCCCGGCACGACCCTGTTGCGAAGGCGCCTGATCGCCGCGCTCGCCCTTACCGCCGGCCGCATTGGCCATGGCGTGCGCCTCGTCGAAGACGATCACACCGTCAAAATCCGCCCCCAGCCAATCAACGATCTGCTGGACGCGGCTGACCTTCTCGCCGCGCTCCTGCGAGCGCAGCGTGGCGTAGGTCGTAAACAATACGCCCGCATCGAGCCTGACCGGCGTGCCCTGGCGGAACCGGGACAGCGGCGTCACCAGCAGGCGCTCCTGCCCGAGCGCTTCCCAGTCGCGCATCGCGTCCTGATGCAGGCTCTCCGACCGGCTCACCCAGACCGCGCGGCGGCGGCCTTTGAGCCAGTTGTCGAGGATGATGCCCGCGACCTGACGGCCCTTGCCGGCGCCGGTTCCGTCACCGAGCATCCAACCACGCCGGAAGCGCACGGCGTTTTCGGCATCGTCCGGTGATGCGGTGACGACATCCCAGGTCGCATCGACGGTCCATGATCCCGCCAGATGGCCGCCATGCGCTTCGCCCGCGAGAATGATGGATTCGAGCTGGGCATCGGACAATATGCCATCGGCGATCAGCCGGGACGGCAGCATCGGACGATAGGACGGCCTGGACGGCGCGACCGAGGCCATTGCCGCCGACTGGACCAGCGGGGTTGGATGCGGCTTCGCGCCAGGGATATGGATCGACTGGAGCCCATAGGGCTCATAGATCGCCTCGGTCAGCCGGCCGGCTTCGGCCGGTGTCCAGTCGACCGTCTCATAGACCAGTTCGACGGCATCGGGCGCGCTGACCGGAACCGGCGTCGGGACGCTCATGACGTGCGAGCCTGTGAGCTTTGCCGTGATTGCCGGCATGACGATCGGCGTGGCGGGCGGCGGTGCATCGGGCGTTGGAGCGCGCGGGGGCACGAGGTCGAGCACCCAGCGCAGCAGCGTGGCGGTATCGGGCGCGACGCCCGGCGAGACCGGGAAGACCCTGGGGTCGTCGGCGGGCACGCGGTCGATCACGGTCAGGCGCGTGTCGATGGTGGTGCCATGCTTCGCATAGACCCGGCCGTCGATCGCCGCCGAGAACAGGACGCGGCCGCGCTCCTGAAGCCGCACGAAGGCGTCGGTCCAGGCCGGATTGTCCGGCGCGAGAGCGGACCCGGTGATCGCGACCAGGCGGCCGCCCGGCGCCAGACGCGCCAGCGCCGAGCCGACATGGCGCAGCGCCGCGTCCTTCATCGTGCGATCGACATGGGCGACCGCCGAGAATGGTGGGTTCATCAGCACTACGGTAGGGATCAATGCTGCGTCGAGATGGTCATGGATATGCGCGGCGTCATGGCGGGTGACGGCGCAGTCGCCGAACAGCCCGGCCAGCACCTCGGCGCGGATCTCGCCCAGCTCATTGAGGATCAGACGCGCGCGCCGGTTCTCGGCATGGACGGCGAGCAGTCCGGTGCCGGCCGATGGCTCCAGCACCACATCGCCGGGCCGGATGGCGGCGGCGATCGCCGCGACGAGCCCGAGCCCGACCGGCGTCGAGAATTGCTGCAACGCCTGGGAGGTTTGGGATCGGCGCGTGTGGGTCGGCAACAAGGCGCCGATCTTCTCGATCATCGCCAGCGCGGCGGCCGGAGATGCGGATTTACGGAAAATCGCAGATCCGTATTTACGCAGGAACAGTACCTGCGCGGCTTCGCAAGCGTCATAGGCGATCTTCCAGTCCCAGGCGCCGTCCGCATCGGAGCCGCGGCAAGCGGTCTCCATCGCATTGCGCAGCGCGCGGGCATCGATGACGCGACCGCGTTCAAGATCGGGCAGGATGAGATTGGCGGCGGCGAGGATCGCCAGGCCGGTCGCGGCGAAACTGGGCGCGGCAGGAAACGACGCCGCCGAATGGGCAGCGGATGCAGATGGGGTCATGGGAAGTGTCCGAGGAGAGCGGGACTGGGGCAAGCCAGCGGACGCTCTCTCTCGATCCGGCGGGCTCGCTCCCTTCCGGCCTGTCTCTCACTCTGGAGCCGGCGTCAGCCGGCGCAAGCCCGCGCGCGGGAAACGCCATCAGCCCATCGCAAGACCTCGCGCTATCGCAGTGAGGTGGCCAATGCGTTAGCTCGGCCTCCTTGATCGTGTTGCTAATCCCGGAACTATCCGGTTACCTCAGCTCCATTGCGACGGACGCGCGAAGCCATTTTCCGGCCTCCAGAATTTTCGCTGTTCGTTCAATTTCTCCTGCCGAAAGGAACAATCCAAACCTGCCAGGTAGGCGATCTCCTTTCGGGCAAGGCATTGCAAGCCTGCAACAGCTTCTTAATAAAAAGATAATATTGAAATCGCTTTCGACCGGATAAGGGGGCTGAACATAGATGGCGCGATCAACTTTCCAGACTAATCCCATCGACCTAGAGCAATTACTGAAGGATTGCGACCGGGGAGTGATCCAGTTGCCGGATTTCCAGCGGAGCTGGGTGTGGGATGAAGATCGAATCAAGAGCTTGATCGCTTCGATTTCGCGCGCTTTTCCGGTCGGCGCACTTATGTCGCTCGACACCGGCGGTCCGGTGAATTTCAAACCGCGGCCCGTCGAGGGCGCCCCTATAGATGCCCGAGGGACAATCCCGCAATCTCTGCTTCTTGATGGGCAGCAGCGCATGACCTCGCTTTATCAGGTGACGTTGCGCGGCAAGGTCGTGGAAACGGTCACACCGAAGAACAAGCGCGTCAAACGCTGGTTCTATATCGACATTGCTAAGGCGATCGACCCTATGGTTGATCGCGAGGATGCGGTGATCGGCGTCCCGGAAGATCGTATCGAGCGCTCAGCCTTCGGCCGCGACGTCACGCTCGACCTCTCGACGCCGAAGCATGAATACGCAGCCCTGATGTATCCCGTCAGCCAGGTGTTTGATTGGGATGCGTGGCAGGATGGGTTCAACGATCATTGGGCGGCGGATAAGGAAGTGCGTGAGCAGTTCCGCGCCTTCAAGAAGGAGGTGCTGGAAAACTTCAAAATGTATCGTGTGCCTGTGATCGCCCTTGATCGAGCGACATCCAAGGAAGCGGTCTGCGTCGTGTTCGAAAAGGTGAACACAGGCGGCAAGCCGCTCGACGCGTTCGAGCTGGTCACGGCGATGTATGCCGCCGACGGCCACGAATTGCGCAAGGATTGGTATGGGGATGAGAGCGTAAAGGGGCGCCATCAACGCTTCGCCGATGCCCTCCGCCCCGCCGATTCCGATGCGGGCATCCTCGCTGGCGTAGGCAACACCGACTTTCTGCAAGCGATTTCGCTGTTTCACACACGCGATCGTCGTCGTGCCGCCGAACAGGAAGGCAAGAAGGGCAAGGAATTGCCGGCGGTTTCGGGGAACCGTCAGGCGCTGCTCAATCTACCGCTATCGGCCTATAAGCAATATGAGGCCCAGGTGGAGCGCGGCTTTATGCAAGCGGCGAAATTCCTGCACATGCTGCACATCTACCGGATTTTCGATCTGCCTTATCAATCGCAGATCGTCCCCCTCGCAGCGATCCTCGCGGATATTGGTGATGCCTGGGAGCATGAGGCGAACCGGGCAAAGCTGGTCCAATGGTATTGGAACGGGGTGTTCGGGGAGCTTTACGGGTCGGCCGTGGAAACGCGGATTTCGCGCGACTTCATGGAAGTGCCGGAATGGCTGAAAGGTGGGTCGGAACCATCGACTGTCAGCGAAACCATCTTCCGGGCCGATCGCCTCAAGACGATGCGGATGCGCCTTTCCGCCGCCTATAAGGGCGTCAACGTCCTGCTGATGAAGGAAGGCGCGCAGGATTTCCGATCAGGCCAGAAATTCGACCATACCGTGTTTTTCGGCGAGAACGTCGATATTCACCACATTTTCCCCCAAGACTGGTGCAAGGCGCGAGAGATCAAGCCCGTGGTGTTCGATTCCATCATCAACAAGACGCCCTTGTCCTACCGGACCAACCGGATCATCGGCGGCGTTGCTCCATCGGAGTATCTGGGCAAACTGGAAAAGGGGAACAGTTCCACCCCGCCAATCGCGACCGATAAGCTCGACAGCTATATGAGCAGCCACCTGATCGACCCGACCTTGCTCCGAGCCGACAAGTTTGAAGCCTTCATGGAGGATCGACAGAAGCGCCTTCTTGGACTCATTGAGCAGGCGATGGGCAAAGCGGCCTATACCGGCAATGTTCCCGAGGAAGGGGAGGACAACGACACAAGCGAGGATAGCGCGGAATCTGCCTTGCTCCTTCCCGTGAGTTGAAGTGGCTCACGGGCCAGCCCCGCGCGATTTGAGGATGCCGGCGACAAAATCGTCAAATTTGTAAAAGGAAAGCGAAACCGCCTGACACAGAAAACCGGGCGATCCCGCACTGGGGATCGTCCGGCTGATGGCTCAGGTTCAGGCGGCGCTGCCGATGGGACCATCCCAGGCCCGGTGCCGCTGTTCGTCGATCACGAACCCATGTGGTCCCGCACTATACTCAGTTTCGGGCACCAGAAACCGGCGACGGGTGGCTGCCGCCCGGTCGCCCCCGAGTGTGGCGACACAGTCCACGAACCCCGGCCGCTCCTTCGAGGCGATTGCCGAGATCACCACCCAGTCATGGAAGTGGGCCTCGTGGAAAAGACGGCGATCATTGACGAAGGATTCCCCTGGCTTCAGAGCGTGGCCATGCACCGCCTCCCAGCACTCGGGATAATAGTCGCGCAGCGTGCGATCCGCGTGGCGGCGCTCGTAATCGGTGAACCGGTCGGGAAAGCCGATGGCGACCTTGGCCCATTCACAATCTTCCTCGTACCACCCGCCCGCAACGCGCAGCACGGTGGGCATCGCCGCATTGCGGGCACGGTCGAGCTTGATCCCGCCATGGCTGGCGGTCGAATGGAAGACGACGCCATCGGCATAGATCTCGCTCGACTGCGCCATGCCCCAGGGCGTGGAGATTCGCAGTCGATCCTCACGGCGGCCAAGCGTTCGAAGCTGGCGGCGATGTTCGGCGTTCTCCTCGACATGGGCGCGAAAGGCCGCTTCATCGGCGACGTTCGTTGAGACGCCATAAACATCGTTGGCGGTCCATTGGTCGATCGGCCGGGTCAGACGCCAGCCGGTCGCCACCCTGAACCCGTCTTTCACCGGGATAGCGATGAAGCCGATATCCTCGACCCGTGCGGCGAGATGACCATCGGCGGAACGGCCAAAGACGGCGGCGATAGCATCACCCGCGTTCATGCCGCCCTCCCGAGGTCTGGCAGGGTGGTGTTCGCCTCGTCGCCGACGACCTCGAACCGGGCGTTCGAATAGCGATGGTTGGCGAACCAGTTTTGCGCGGTCACCATGTCGGGCGCGAGGTGACGCAGTTCGTCCACGCCCTCCCACTGGGTGAGCACGCGCACCATGCCGTCTGCCGGCTGTTCGACGATCTCGAAATGCAGCGCGCTGGTGACATGATAAGTCATCGTCACCACCATCACGATGACACCATCGCTGCCAAAATCACCATGATGGAGCGTGAAGCCTTCCGGGATGGAATAGCTCGGCCGCACGATCGCCGGGGTCTTTTTGATCAGACGCCCGGCGCCATTGTTGCGCTCCCAGGCGGCGAGCTTCTTATTGAACCGGGCTGGCGGTCTCGGCTGGCCGTCGGAATAGCGCAGGAGCGCGCCCAGCGGCGCGGTATGGATAAGATCGCTCAGCGCATTGGCGCCGAAAATTCGTGGTGAAGTCATGGGATATCTCCAGATATGCAAAAGCCCGGCGCAATGGGCCGGGCTTTTGAGGGATTGATGAGGTGAAGGCGTCGATCAGTCGGCGACGACGGCGAACGGATCGACCAGCTTGTGGATGGGTTGGGCGCGGCCCATCCAGGGTTCGGGGCGAATGCAGCGCACCCAATCGGCGAAGCTGGGAATGAACCCCAGATCCTCGACGATATGCTGTTCGCCGATCAGCCGGACCGGCACGTCCCGACCCGTCGAGATCGTGATGGTTGGGCTAAAAAAGCGCTCCAACATGAACACACCTTCGGCATGATGCCTGAGCGCGCGATGGCGGAAGTCGGCGATGATCAGCTTCGACGGCTCGTCGAACCATTGGTGCAACGGCAGATAGTCGTCGGGTGCACCACCCCATTTTTTCACCGACGACAGGGCGTGATGATAGCAATGTCCCATCGCGCCCTCCTCAAAACTCATGGGTGTAGTTTTCGGAGGTCTCGACCCGCTCATTATAATCGAGCGCGATCGTGCCTTCGGCTACGTCGAACACGAACTCGCCGTAGCCACCTTCATTATTCTCCCAGCCGCAATGCCGACTTTCGAGGCAGGCATAGGCCAGCGTCTCGATCGCTTCGGCAAGCGGTTGGCTGAGTGTCCTGGGTTCGGCCTCCCGGAACAGGAGATCGCGCAGGTCGACGGTCGCGTCCGGTAGGTCGCGAAGATCGTCGCCGGCAAAGACTTCGATATTCTCGGTCTGGCCGGAGTCGCCGCCGCCGTTGAACGTCAGGACGACGCGGGTGATGCCGGCGTCGCCGAGTGCTGCGAACAGGCTTGCCTTGTTCGCCGGATGCAGTTCCGCCCGGCGCGCTTCATGGGCGTTCCATTCAGTGAAAACAGCATCGAGGTCGATGACCGGCTTTGGGGTTTCATCGGACATTTTGCGTATCTCCGTAAAAACGCAAAAGCCCGGCGCGTGGCCGGGCTTTCGGTGATGGGTGTTGGAAAGGGTGGCGGAGCGACCGGAGCCGCCCCGCCGGCGTGGGCGGCTATTCGGCCGCGATCGCATAGCCTTCGGACAGGTCGGCCTCGTCAGCCGGTTGGTCGTCGTCCCCGCCGAGGAACGCGGGCAGCGTCTCGGCATCGGCATCGGCGGCCTCGTCCTGATCGACCGCCGCCCGATCGAACGCATCTTCGATCGCCGGCGTGCGGAGCGGTTCGGGCAACCAGTCCGCCTCGGCCAGCAGGCGCTCGGCTTCGCGGGCCATGTCGCCCTTCTTGAGATGGTCGATCAGGCCGGCCGTATGGTCGTCCCTGGCTTCGGCCACCGCCATCAGGATGCGCGGCTTGGCGACCCGGCCGAGATAATTCTCGACCGTCGGCTTCCAGCCCGCCGCCACCATGTCGAGACCGACCGCGCGCGCCAGCACATGGCTGTGCGCGAGCCGCCGCTCGACGCCATGCGCCGAGACGCGGCCGTCATAGCGGCTGGTCGCCTCCCACAGCGCGTTGACTCCGAACGCAGCGCAATGCGCGAACAGCGCCGCCTGATCGCCGCCGTCGAGCAGCATCAGCGCGTCCCACAGATCCTTGTCGGAGTCGGGCAGCCGCTTTTCCCAGGCCTCATGGCGTGCGGCAATCGAGCGGGCAGACGGACTGTCCTTCATGCCCGGCGCCTGGTTCGGGAAGCTGGTTCGCGTGACCGAGATACCGACGCAGGATTCGGTGCGGCCATGATAGAAGCTGGACAGCACCATGGCGTGCAGCACGGCGGCGAACGCCGTCGACGGGCTGGCGGCGAACGCATCCTGCAAGGCGAGTGTGCGATGCGCGGTCAGCTCGGAGACCAGACGATCGGGCAGCGGCTTAATGATCTGCTCGTCATCATCATCCGGTTCGTCCGCCGCGGCCCCGCCGACCGAGACGACGGTGGACCGGGTAGCTGGTTGCTGCGGGCCGATCGGGTCGGCGGACTGATCGCCATCGACCTCATCATCGCCCGGTTCGGCCTCGACCTGCGGTTCGTCCTCGGCACGGACCCAGCCGCGTTCGACAAACAGCGACCCGTCGGTGTCCAGGCTGACGAAAGCGCCGGCGATGCCCATTTCCCGCGGATCATAGGTCCTCGGCCGCTCGATCAGGCCGGCCAGTTCATCATCGATCGCTTCGATCCGCGCCGCCACGTCCTCCGGCAGTTCCTCGACATCCTCATAGTCCGCCTCGATGGCATTGCCCTCGGCGGTCAAGGCCTCGGCGCGCGCCGATTCCGCGTCGGTGAGCGCCGCCGGATCGCTGTCGATCTCGCGCAGGCTGTTGAGATGGCCATAGGGCAGATCCACGGCCGCTATGACCCACTTCCACCCTTCGCCGCCGATTCGTTCGGCCTCGGTTTGAAGCTTCGCGGCGACCAGCGTGTCGAGCAGCGCGGCGTCCTGAAGCCAGCCGCCGTCATCGGCCTCGAACAGGTCGCGCAGCACACACCCGCCGGCTTCGGCATAGGCGTCAATGCCGATGAACAACGCCCGCTTGTCCGACGCGCGCACCGTGTTCTCGGTGAGGCGCGAGCGGATGAATGAGGGCTCCTTGTTCCAGCTATGGGCGAGCAGTTCCCACACCTGTTCCTGACGGACATGATCCTCGCTGACCGAGAAGGCCATCAACTGATCGAGGGTCATGCCGTCCTCGGCATAGATCTCGTGCAGCGCGGGCGACACCGACGCCAGCTTCAGGCGCTGGCGCACCACGGCGGGCGTGGTCATGAAGGTGGCGGCGATCGCCTCGATATCGTCGCCCTGGTCGACGAGGCGCTTCATGGAGCGGAACTGATCGAGAGGGTGCAACTGCTCGCGGTGCGTGTTCTCGGCAAGCGAGTCTTCCTCGGCCGAGATGGGATTGTTCGCATTCTTGACGATGCAGGGCACCGGGGCGTTCTTCGCCAGCCGCTTGCGCTTGACCAGCAGTTCCAGCGCGCGAAAGCGCCGGCCGCCGGCAGGCAGATGGAAGCGGCCGGTCTCCTGACCCTCGTCGTCGAGCGTCGGGCGAACATTGAGGCTTTGCAGAAGGCCACGCCGGGCGATGTCATCGGCAAGCGCCTCGATTGAGACGCCGGCCTTCACGCGCCGGACATTGGACTGGGACAGGTCGATGAGGTCGAGCGGGATATCCCGCGCGCTGCTGAGGACGATTTTGGGGGCGGCTTTTGCCATGTCGGTTACTCCATGACGGGTCGCCGGGAGACTCTCTCTCGGCTGCAAGCCCGTCACAAAGCCGAAGGCCAGCCCCTCACTCTCCTTCCGGCCTGGCCCCAGGCGTCAGCGCTGGAAGGATGAGCACCTCACGCCGCCTTCCGCTGGATTTCCGCGTCCGCGACCGCAGACTGATCGGCGGGGTCCTCGTCCCGGAAGCCGAGGAGGAAGTTGGCGGCCTTCGAGGCGGCGCTGGCGGCGCGGACGATGGCCCGATTATCCTCGCGGATGATATCGAGCCAGGAGCCCAGGTAGTCGGCGTGCCGGACGGTCGGAACGATACCGAGCGCGGCGCAGACGAAAGCACCCGCCATTTCCGCGATCAGCTCTTCGCGTCCATATTCTTTCGAACCGAACGCGCCGGTCTGATCGCGATCGAGCCGGCTCCGGCCGCCGACCCAGTGCGATAGCTCGTGAAATGCCGTCCGATGCCAGTTTATGGGATCGAAATAGGCATCCGGTCGCGGCACCTGCACATAGTCCTGACCCGGAGCATAGAAGGCACGATCACCGCCAATGCGGAAGTCGGCCCCGGTCGCGGCGATCAGCGCCTCGGCTTGCGGACGGATAAGCCCGTTGGGAATAGGCGGCGGCGGGGCGACGATCCGTTCGGGCAATCCCTCGCACTGGTCCGTCGAAAAGACGGTGTAGCGTTTGAGGAAGGGGATCGAACCGGGTTCACGACCATTCTCACTGGCGCGGCATCGTTCGCTGTCCGGCGTGAAACGATGGGCATAGACGACGGTCGTGCCGTGCTCGCCCTTGCGGACATTGCCGCCCAGCGCGAGCGCCTGGCGGAAGGTCAGAAACATGTTGGTCGAGAAGCCGTTGGCGACCACGGCGTCCCATAAGATCAGAATGTTGATCCCGGAATAGCGATCGCCGGTTTTGCCGTTGCGCGGCATGTCGAGGGACGCCTTCGACGTGGCCCAGGGCTGGACCCAGGGAACACGGCCGGCTTCCAGTTCGGCGATGATCTTGTCGGTGATGGATTGATAGAGGTCTGTCCGATCGT
>VFQO010005983.1_pt1 | contig 47860 bp, 73 predicted proteins | sample 3512331 | NCBI WGS metagenome assembly VFQO01 (sample SAMN10412371, study PRJNA504923) | tailings metagenome | isolation source: Replicate 3 from Balatoc abandoned mine | place: Philippines: Itogon, Benguet | collected 2017-08-28 | reverse complement strand
AAGTGCAGCGCGCGCAGGCCTACTCCTGCAGCGCAAGGCAGCATTGCAGCGGGGCGGTGGGTGAGTGCCGCAGCAAGAGGCAGCCGGTTCGGATGGAGCAAACATGGGAGGAGCCGGCACAAGGTACCGGCGGGATGCCGGGGCCAGGCAGGGCGCATGGCAGGCAGGCACGACCGGCCAGGGCAGCGCGGCAGCCAGCCAAACAGAGAGGGCTGGAGGCTGCTTCCCGTTGCACCAACCTGCACATAGCAGCTGGGGCCAGCTGCGCCGTAGATCCAGGCCAACAAGATGGCGCAGAGGAAGAGCGGGCTGCCTGACAAGAACAGCCTGATGGCGTAGGCCAGAAACAGCACTCCCATGCACCGCTGCTGCAGGATGTCCTTCCTGCCATCACTGTCGCCGCCTTCCTCTGCCGGCGGCGGCGGCTGTGGCGCGTATGATGCGTGCGGCGGCTCCGGCAGCCGCATGCGCACACCTCCACGGCTCTTCCGCGCGACTGCTGTGTGCCTCAGGCCCATCTTGAGAGCTCCTGCAACCGCGGGCCGACAGGGAATGTGCATGTGGCCAGACGTGGGCAGCAGCAGCGGCAGCCGCAGCAGCCCGCAGGCGGCGCCGCCGCTGTGCCGACGGTGCTTTGGCAGCAGCAGCGGCACCTGCTAGAGCGGGTTGGGCGCATCGGCGGTCATGTCCGCGCGCCCCCAGGGCCGCCCGAAGGCCCAGCGACGAAGCCGCCATTGCTGCTCGCTCCCTGCTGCTCTCTTTTCAGCTTAATTTGGCCGGCCCGACTGACTATGGAAGCACGGCACCTGCGCGCACAGCTGGGGATCGCCTGGGCACATGTGTGGGGCGGGGCGTCCATGTCGCTCACCGCCGCTCAGCGTGCCGCTGGGGCGACAACCCTGGCCCAGCCTGTCCTCCAGCCTGAAAGATTAGGGTCAGGAGCCTCTTTCAAGCTCTGCATCGCTCATCTATTGACGCTGTGGGCGCTGCAGGCACCCCCAACCCCCTTGCTTTCAATCTGGGCAGGGACACATTCATCAATCAGCGGCGGCAATGGCGGCAGCGGCACAAGGGCAGGAGGCATGCAGGCACGGGGCCATCGATACAATAGTGGCGGCGGCAGGTGGCAGAGGAATGGGGTCAGGGTGTCATTGGGTAATCATCAGTGGTGAGGCTGCCATCGACGGATCAATGGCGGCAGCGGCATGAGAGCGGGCGCCATTGATGAGAATGGATGGCGACGGCGGCGGCACAAGGGCGAGTACCCGTTTGGGTTTGGCGGCGGCATGGCAGTAGCATCTACTTAAATATCCTGTGTGTTATACAGTCCTAGATGGTATCATGACCAGAGCTCGCAGCTTCTGTCGCGTCCGCAGGGCGGATCCGAGCAAGCTTGGCCGCAGCGGCGGCGCGCTGGGCGGCGGCAGCCTGATCATGGTCCTCATGGTGCGCCAGCAGCCGCGCTATCGGCTTCTCCCACAGAGCCTGGCATCTTGCACTGTTTGCGGCGCCAGGCGGCAGCTGCAGCAAGCGGATGAGGGTCGCACTGCAACCTTGCGGCGCGCTGAGCCCCGCAGGCCAGCCAGGTGCGTATGGGCTGCGATACCATGGCCAGCCGCAGCGCCGGCGAGCGGCCAGGCCGCCTGCCCGTGCACTTTGCCGATTTGGCTTGGCTTTGAATCGCTTTGCAACCCTTGGACATGTCCTCTGATACCAAATGCATGCCTTTTCGTGCCTGCAGACTTCCGTGCTGCTGGCAATGCGCTGTGGTCGCTGCTGTGCGCCTATGCTGCGCTGAAGTGGCAGCCCCCGGGCGAAGTGGGATGGCTGTGGGAGCTCTGCTGCTTCCAACTCGCCCTTGGTGAGTGCAGCAGCGCCCGAAGCTTTGTGGGAGATTATGCGTGGCATACTGTGGGGCACTGTGCACAAGCAGTTTGACCTGAGTATCCCACAAGCATCACGGCGGCTGCGCCAGCTTGCAACTGCCACGCCCAAACGCGTCGCCCTGGCCACCCTCTTTTCTGCGCAGCCCCGCACCTCAAGGCCTCAAACGCATTCAAGGGCGGGGTCTGCCTGTTCCTCCAGTCCTACCTGATGGCCTGCGGCCGCAGCGCTCTGCAAGATTGGGTCATCACCCGGCCCACCCAGCATGCGCCGCAGCTGCAGCAGGCAGCGCACCTGTGCGCCGCCAACCTCACTGACCCATCGGCCGTGCACCAGCCCTACAGCGTGCTGCCTGCCTCGCAGCAGCAGCTGGCTGGATGGGAGCAGGTGCCGCTGACGGGGCGGCGGCCGCCGCAGCTGCCGCCAGCCGGAAAGGCGCAGCAGTGGTGGCTGTGGCGCCTGGCGCACGGCCTGGAAGAGCTTGCATGGGCTGGTGTGGCCATGCTGCCTCAAAGTACAGAGCAGGGGGTGAAGCTCTGGAAGACGTGGGGGCGCATGCTGCCTTCAGGTGCGTGCTTGGCCCTCCCGCAGACTGTTGGTGTTGGCTCCCATGCCGCAGCTGGCATGCATGCCTGCATGCCTGCATGCTCGCTGCTGCTGCTGCGTATTGCCACGCATATGCTGGGTGCATGTCCGTGACAGCAAGCCCGCACCCCTGGCTGTCTGTGCAGGTGCCGCCCTGTACCCTGAAGACCACCCCAACACGCGCAAAGCGCAGCAGCTGCTGCAGCAGGCGCTGGCGGCAGCGAAGGCAGAGGCCCGGCAGCACCCGGACGCAGCAAGCGCCGCACTGCTCACAGCTGTGCCACTTGAGATCCGAGTGTACAGCCAGTTGGTTGCCAGTGGCACGGAGGCTGTTCTTGGGCAGACAGATGGCCAGCGGATTGTGGTGTGGGATCGGTCCCTGAAAGCGCACACTGTCGCTCATGAGCTGGCGCACTGCCTGCTGCGGCACCCCGATGAGTCGGCGCACCTGTGGCGCTCGCCGCTGCTGTGGCGCCACTGGGGCATGTTTTGCTGCCACCGCGAACTCGAAGCGGAGCAGTGCGCGCTGCTGTGGGCTGCCAGGTGGGGTGCTGGATAGGGAATGCGCACGCAATGGTTGGTATCATATGCAATAACTGCTTTGGCGTTAGTCGCCACACTTGGTCAGCCGCCGGTCCGGGGTGCACGGTGTTTTGCATTGCAAGTACTTTCATGCATGTCCCACATCCGCACATGTGCCATTAACAACAACCGGGGTCGCGCTTGCTGCTGGACAGCAGTGGCCCATAAGCAACCGGCTGCAGCAGCTCCACCTGCAAAGTGCTCCACCCCTGCTTCTCTCTACGCGCAGGATGGGGTCTGAACCCCGGGCGCGAGTTGTCTGCCGGTTCGAGGGCAGCCCCTGGTGGCTGGCACGCCTGCCCTTTGGCACACAAGCCCTGGAGCGCTGGCTGCACAGGCACGCCACGGCAGATCCCACGGCACTGACGAGCGTTGATGCACGGGACAGCAGCTGCGGACACTTCTGGCCCGGTGAGGCCAAGCAGGCGCACTTCTATGCCCTGGTGCTGCCGCGCGCCATGCAGCTATACGGGCGCAGCGCTGCAAAGCGGCGGGATCAGCTGATCGGCACAGCGATTGCGGCTGCGCTGTCACGCAAGGGCACGAGCCTGTCCAACCTGGCCGCATATCTGTTCTGTTCCTGGCTGCTGTGAACATGTGCATGAAGCTTGTGCATGAAGCTGCCTGCAAGCGCCAGTACTGGAGTGAGTCGGCAGCGGCGCTGAGCGGCGGCAGCCTGATCGCGGCCCTAATGCATGTTCCTCTCCCGGCCTGTGCTATTCAGCCTGCCTGCCTCGAATGGCCCTCATCTGATTATCTCACGTGAGATGCGTGCACGATTCACGCTTGTGTTTGCACTGCCCATGCTCCTGCCTGATGCATGTATTAGTACCCAGCTTGCCGTGTTTTGACAACTTCTCAATGCCACTGCACTGATTAGAGCCCTGTTCCCTGCTGGTTCTGCTGCCGCAAACGTACCGCAGCGGCCATGCTGCAGCATATGTACTTGTAAGGCAGTCCCCATAGCCAGCTCAGCAGCTGATCCGCTGCTCCAGTTTGCAGAAGCTGCTGCCATCGCTGCTGTCCTGCCGCCCGTGTGGCACGTAAAAATCCAGCAGGTTACAAACTGAAAGCCACACAGAAACAAAGCTCACATCGCCACCATGTGTCCAGGCTGGCATCAGCTAATCTCTATGCGCTCCTGCTTGCCGTGCTGAGCCGTGCTGAGCCGTGCTGAGCCGTGCTGTGCCGCGCTGAGCGGTGCTGTGCCGCGCTGCTGCTGCTGCGCTGTGCTGCGCTCCAGGCTCGCATTAGCTCATCAGCTCATCTCCATGCGCCCCTGCTTGCCGCGCCAGAAGAGGCGCAACGGCGAGCCGGGGAAGCCCACATTCTCCCTGCACACAAATCAAGAAAATATGTTGATCAATCGTTGCACAAGTGTACAAGAAACTCAGGCGCGGCGAGCTGGGAAGCCCACGTTCTCCCTGCGAACAAACAGTCACAAAGTGTGTCGATCAATTGATGCAGAAAGTGCAGACGCAACTGCAGCAGCGGCGAGCCCGGGAATGCCACGCTCACCCTGCAATATAATGAATGGCAGCAGGGGACGCAAATGCGTGCACACACCAGATGCAGCAGAGGGCAACCGCCCAAGTTAGACCCGACGCTCCATGCAGCTGCCTCACTACCGGCTGCTGGGCTCCCACACGAGAGGGGCCATATGCATTGTTCAAAGCAGCGCACCTGAACTGGCGCTCGATGTACTTGCGGTAGTCATCCGGGAAGAGCTTGGCGTCGTTGCAGAAGAGCACAAACGTGGGCGGCTTGATGCCCGCCTGTGTGTAGTTGGGGTGCAGTTGATGGTTTGATCAGGCAGAGGCAGACAGTCACTTCAGCGATTGCACCTCGGTGCGACACTGGATACTTGCAAAACGTGCCACGTGCACATCAACATTATTGACTCTAACGCCGCGCACCTGGGTGCCGTAGTAGATGCGGCCGCGGCGCCCGCTGCCCGTGGACGGCGGCATCTGCCAGCCCTGCAACCCATCAACGGCAGGTGCAACACACGTTCTCAGTGGGCGATCCAGTAGCAAGAGCGGAGGCCGCCGGAGGTTCACCCGCGCAAACAAACAGCACTGCCACGTTCGTCTCAGCGCCAAACTGCGATCCCCACCTGCGCCTGCTTCAGAGCCAGATGCAAATTGAACCAGCGCGATGCGGCGCGGTGCTCCTCCGAATAAACTCGAGTCAAGCCAACTCAAAGCAATGCAATCTAGACGGCCCGTTCAGCGCCCCCCACCTGAGCCTCCTTCAGAACCAGATTGAGCGTGCTAGTCGTGATGCGGCGGCGGTGCTCCTCTGAAGCGGCGGTGGCGGCATCAAGCACGCGCTTCACGCGCTGCCCCGTCTTGGCAGAGATGAAGACAATGTTGGCCCACTCGATGGGGCGCAGCTGCAGAGGCAGGGCAACAAAACACGACAGAGGTGTTGTGAAAGATACTTGAGGCAGAGGTAAAAGGATGATCTTGGCGGAAATGAAGACGACATTGGCCCACTCAATGGGTTGCAGGTGCGGTGCAGAGGGAGGGCACCAAGGCAGCTTTGCGATTGCATGGCGTCACACCCTTCCCCATGGGTCGCTCAACAACAAGAGCAACTCAGGTCGGCTGTGAGTGGGCATGCTGAAGTGAGCCTGAGGTTGGCATGTTCAACTAAACCCGAGGTCATCCACTAACCCACCTGCGCCCGCACATCCGCCTCGTAATCCGCCAGCGTCTTGTCTGTCTTGACTGGCACCGTGTCCCACTTGTTCACCGCAATCACGCACGCCCGGCCCTCGGCAGCCTGCAATCCGAGAAGGCGGGAAATGCAGATGCTATGTGAGCTGCATGCGCTCAATCAGAGGCAGAGTATCCACCTTTGTTCACCGCGATCACGCAGGCCCCGCCCTCGGCGGCCTGTGGGGCGGGGAGCAAGATCCAGGTGCAAGTTCATGCAGCAGCCCGGGTTTCCGTTGAAGTTCTTCAGGTGCTTTGCCTGCGATGGTGGTCTGCGCGGCGCAAATCCAGCACACGCGCAGCATCTACATCTAACTGCATGCAACTCAACACCCTGGCAACTCACAATGTACTCGGCCAGGCGGAAGTCCTGCTGCATCACGCCCTCCCCCCCGTCCAGCACAAGGACCGCCACCTCCAGCAAGCAAATTGTACGCACCATAAATCCACACAACCACTCACAATGTACTCGGCCAGGCGGAAGTCCTGCTGCGTCACGCCCTCTCCTGCGTCCACACAAGTACAACTCTGCTGCACAATACGCACATTCAAATCTAACACAATCACTCACAATGTATTCTGCAAGACGGAAGTCCTGCTGGGTGACGCCCTCCCCTGCGTCCAGCACAAGGACCGCCACCTCGGAGCGGCGCACGGCGCGGAAGGCACGCTCCACGGACAGGGGCTGCAAGGGTTGGGGGTTGGGTGCAAGTTTCTGTTTCCAGCCGTGCAAAAACAACCTCAGCGAAGAACCGGGGGCAGAAGCCCAAGCAGTGCTGTGCAAATGAGCTGCCGACATCCGAATGCTCCCGCTGTTACCCCTGCTCACCTCTGCTCCGTCCTTGCTGGACGCCACCGCCGTGCGCTTACGCACGCCTGCCGTGTCGACCAGCTTGAACCTGCAGTAGGAAGAGTTAATTATCCGTAGTTGGCAGCACGGGTGGGCGGATGGCAGGCAGCTGCTTGCCCTGGCCGCCATCGTCCCAAACCCTGCTGCCAACCCCAAGGGGAACTGCCTGGCATCCTATTGTCAGCAGCTGCTCACTTGCGGCCATCCTTCAGAGTGACGTCGGTGTCGATGGCATCACGGGTCGTGCCCGACATGTCGCTCACAATAGACCGCTCCTGTGGGGTTGGTTGGTGCGGGGTACAGCAATTATCAATACTGTGTTGGTTTGTTCATGCATGTTGATTGGTGCCCGACATGTCGCTCACAATCGACTGCTCCTGTTGATGGGAAAGCAGCCAAATATAGCGAGGGACCCAGTCACTCTATGGTTCCCTGCTGCCCGCAATCGACTGCTCCCATCAATCAATTTGGGATGGGCGGCAGGAGGGCACATGGTGGAGGTGGTGCCGCTCCGCCTGTGGGCAATCCCTGTTGGACATTGAGATCTGTTCAAAGCCCTCAAAACGGCAGTTTCTCACCTGGCCCACAAGCGAGTTGAGCAGGCTCGACTTGCCCACGTTGGGCCGCCCCACAATCGCGACTGCAAATGCACAAGGGTCGCGGAAAGCGCGCAGCGATCAGGCACTGTAGACCGCAATGCTTTGGGAGCCTGACCGGACTCCACGCATTTGGCTGACAAGCGCTCACAGGCAGCGACTCCATCCTGTCTGCTCAGTGGTGCAACGCATTAATCCATGAAAAGACATTCAGTGACACCTCACCAGACAGCGAGTCGCCGTCAGCCAAAAAGTTGGCGGCATCGGCCAGGGAAGGCGGGGTGGGCAGCTGCGCAGTCAGCCGCTCCATCAGCTCCCCCGTGCCTGCATGTGGAGTGTTGTGGGTGCAGTATTAGGGTACGAGGTTTGTAGAGGTTGTCGAGCAACAGGGAGTGGAGGGCACCCAACCCGCTAATAACAGGCAAGACGAAAATGTGATCAGCAAAAGATCCAGGCGCGCTTGAGCCGCTGCCCCGCTGTCGCCGAAAAACTCCGTCAAAACTCAAAGCTCACCTGCCCAGCCAGTTTGGCACGGATTAAACATGCATTTAACACGCCAACCGACACCTGCACCCACCTGAGCCGCTGATGGCTGACACTGGGATTGGCTCCAGCCCGCTGCCCCAAAACTCCGCCGCCTGCAGGTCCGCTTTCGCCGCGTTCTCGCACTTGTTCACCGCCAGCACGACTGCAAGAAGAGGGGTCAAAGATTGCACATTTTGGCGGGTTGTTTTTTGATCCAGTGTGCCAGGCTGGCCGCGTTCTCGCACTTGTTCACCGCCAGCACGACTGCAGGTGGATGACAAGGGGCTTGACAGCTCAGACATGGTCGAAGTTGATCGGTGTTGGTGCAATAACGACGAGCGCGTCTGTCAGGCGCGTTTGGCAACGGTTACAGCCATGCCACAGCCATGCCACAGCCATGCCACAGCCATGCCACAGCCATGCCACAAGCCAGAGAGCCACAAAAAGCAATACCATTGGCCAAGGCAGCTCCCCAGGCTTTATTAGGTGGGTGCGGCGCAGCCAGCCGCGCAACGCCCACGGGGTGTTACCAAAATCAAAGGAGGCATGTGATGCCGACTAACTTACCGGGCTTGTTTGGGTGGGTGCGCCGCAGCCAGGCCTGAATCTCCTCATCCACCGACGTGCCGCCCGTCTGCAGGGCAGGGCGGTTGTGGAAGCAAGTTGGGGACAGTCGGCTATCCTGCGCTTGTTGCGCAGCCCTTCACATACCGCTCAAATGCCCAAACCAGGATGCCACGCATGGCATCATACTAACCCCTCACACGCGGCCATCCACCACCACCAGAATCAATGCAACCGCCTCGTCCACAGCCCTCCCACAAGCTTTGTAGTGCGACTCTGACCAAGAGTCTCTAGCGCTCTCACCTGGCCATCCACCACCAGAATCAGCGCGTCTGCCTCCTCCCCCGGCCTGTCATCTGGGTCATTACTTCAATCCCAAACCCAGACTTGCCCCAGACAAACTATCACACTGACCTGGCCATCCACCACCAGAATCAGCGCATCCGCTTCCTCCACAGCCGCAGCCGCCTGTCGCTCGATTGCGGCGGGCAGCCCCGCGGCGCTGATGCTGCGGCGGGCCGCCTCCTGTGCGCATTTAGAGGGGCATCCCAGGGGCGCACGGTGTGAGGAAACAGAGAGGTGGGAGCAGGCGCTGATGGTGCAGCAGGCTGCTTCCTGAGCACGGATGGAAAGCCAGTGCAAAGCCGTTGCCCCTGCCCAGAGCTTCTCGGCATCGCTTCTTCGGCCACTGGTGTTTCCATCGGCATGACTTTCAGTCAACTTCAGACTTAGATAGCACTAACCCCCGCCTCCTCACCTGCTGCTCCTTGGGCAGCTTGTCTGCATCGCCCATCCACTCACAACCACTAAGACTGTCAGTCTTCACGCCTCTCAACAAGCCAACCGCCCACCTGCTGCTCCTTGGGCTTCTTCTACTCTGCACTGCTCATCAGGCCGCCCACAGAGTATACCTCAAACGATCGACATATAGATTATCTTAAACCCCACCTGCTGCTCCTTGGGCAGCTTCTCGGCATCGCTCATCAGGCCGCCCGTGTCGACCAGCAGGAACTCGCGGTCGCCCCAGAACGCGCGGGTGTACAGCCTGCAGATGCATTGAAACAATGCGTGAGGTTGGGGGCAGGCCGAAGCAGTAGAATCTCACAGTCTCCCCCAAAAGGGGCGCTTGTATACAGCCTGCACAGCTTACATGGGCGGTGCGACGGAACAAAGCTTGGAGGTTATTGAGCTTGGAGTCACTGGCATGCTTTCTATGCCAGTGCGGCTACCAGCCAATTTCTGCTAACAAACAGCCAGAACAAAGAAAAGAGGCAAGCTGCCGCACCTGTCGCGCGTCACCCCGGGGTAGTCAAACACGATGGCCACCTGCTGGCCCACGATGCGGTTGAAGAGCGCTGCGGGGAGTGTGGATTAAGGAGCGGGAATTCAGACTCAGGCATGCACTGCAGCCCTCTGATGCTGTTAAATAGCGCTGCAGAGGGGTGGTTTGGGCGGGGCGGCAGTCTGTTGTGCATGGGAGGCTTGGGATGCTGCACAGGAGGTGCTGCCTTGCGGCGGTTGTCAGGGCAGGAGACGGACCACAAACACAGGGTGCAAGATCAGCCAAGCTGCAGGAAGGGTTGGTTGCTTGTAGACAGCGGCAGGGGGTCGGAAGGAATTCAGTGACCCTGACTGACTTGACAATGCTTCAACAACAACACCAAATGTCTACAGTGTGTGCGCACCTGACTTGCCCACGTTGGGCCGCCCCACAATGGCCACCTTGGGCAGCAGGTCATCCGGCAGCTCGCTGCGCCGCCCCATGCCGCCCACCGCACCCGCCTCGCGCTTGGCCCGCCGGCTGCGCCGACCGCTGGCAGGCTCCTCTGCCTCTTCTGCAGGGGCGGCGGCCGCCGCTGCGGCGCGCTGCATCTGGCGCAGCTCGCGCTGTCAAGGGGAGGACAGGTGGGTAAAGGGGGAGCGGAGCTGTGAGCGTCGCGTTCTTAGCGACGGCAGGCATGGGGATAGGGCGGACACGTGAATGGGGCAGGGCGGTCGGCCCAGGCCTCCGATATGCCGCAACCGCCCTGCTTTAGGAGCACAGTCTCGCCGCAAACCGACCCTGAGTTTGCTAGCAACGCCAGCAGCAGCACACATCTATTATCTTCCCACCTGTGTGGCAGCCACGTCGTCCACATCGGCGCCAAAGTCCACAAAGCCAAGGCCGTCTCCCAAGTCCAGGCCCGCGTCCGCCAGGTCATCGTCGCTCAGCATCTGGTCTGCAAAGTGAATAGAGTTCAGCAACAAAGCCAACAACCGCGATTAGGGCTTGCACACAAGAACTGCAAGTCCAGACATCTGCAGCAGCAGCAGCAGCAGCAGCAGCAGCAGCAGCAGCAGCAGCAGCCACAGCCCGCCCCTGCCACAGCATCAGCATTAACCACGGCTAAACCCCCACCTGGCGTCCAGTCGTCCGAGTCTGCCAGCGCCTCCAGGCGAGCGCTGATGGCCTGCGCTAGCGCGTCCATCTGCTGCTGCTGCTGATCCGACAGCGCCGCCGCCGCATCCGCCGCCACCTGTCGCTCTACCGCCAGCTCAGCGGCCGCCAGCTCAGCAGCCGCATCTGCACTGGGTGCTTGCGTGGGAGCAGCCGCCTTGCCGCCCTTGCGGCCGCCGCCGGAGCGAGGGCCTGCTGCCGCAGCAACCGACCGCCGCTGCTGGCGGTGCACAGCGCTCGTGACGGCGGTGCCAGCCTGGCCCCGCCCGCAGCTGTTGCTGCTCTGAACGGCCCGTGCAGCCGCAAGGTGTGCGGCGCATGCCGCTGCCGTCATCGCCGTGCTGTGCATGGCTGCCTGGGTGTGAACAAAGGCGTGCGTGTCAGCCGCCTGCTGCTGTGCAGGGGTGCAGGTCTGTACACGTGCCCTGCTGCTCTGTGCACTGCTGGCCTAGCTGCTAAGCGGAGGGGGTGTCAAGCTCAGCCGTCAAACTTGTCGTTGCCGCGCTGAACCTCTTCCTTGGCAAGGCGCTGCACAGCAGGGTAACATGGTTGGGAAAAAAGTTAGTTACAGGGAAGGTCGGTCCAGTTGCACTCGTGCAGCCAGCGCCGCCGCTCGTGCACCTTGTCCACAACGCATCACCAGACCAGCTGTGCAGTCAACAAAAGGGCCCATGCGGAAAAGAAGGCCGACTTCACACCTGGGTTTCTTGGAACACACGGCTGCAATCATTCAACCAGCTCACCCACAACATCATTGAGCAGCCCAAACACACTGCTCCGTGCCAAACAATGTCACACCTGGGCCTCGTGGAACATATAATTGCTGAGGCCACGCACAGCTCTGCGGCAGCAAGGGCGGAGGGATGGCAAGGGGAGACGTTGGCACAGGATAAAGCCTGCATGCCTGAACCGCAGGCCAGTGCCCGGCAGTCCGCAGCACGGCCAGCCAGCCGAGGCTGCTTGGGCAAAGCTTAGGGCCTTCGCAGAGGGCCTCCGTCTGCCCCTCAACCATCTGCGGCAGCACACCCAAGCCTCAGCCAGCCAAGCCTGTACCGGCACAACTTGGCAAAATGACACAACCTGAAAAGAACCTGCACCACTCACGCCTCCTTCTGCTCCTCAATCTTCTGGGGGTCGGTCTCGCCCTTATTCTTCTTGAACGCCTGCCGGACCTGGTCGCGCAGCACGCGCCGGTTGCCGCCCTGCGGCAGCCACACCGCAGCAACACCAGTTAGTTTGGGCATTCCAGCAAAGTAAGGGGCTGGGCCGAGCGTGCTCGGCAGGAGCGCTGGTCGGCGGCGCTGCTTGGCGGCGGCAGTGCAGTGGGATGCAGCGATGGGCAGCAGAGTGCGCAGTGCTGAACTCCGCCACACCTGGGTGGAGATGTAGTCAGCAAGTCGCAGGCAGTCGCGGTAGAGCTGCAGCAAGGTGGCAGGCGAAGTCATGAGAAGGGAGCACAGGCACCGTGGGGCGGCAGCGGCGGCGGCGGCAGCGGCGGCGGCGGCGGCAGTGTTCAGCGCCACCACGGGCGGCCGCATGCATGTGCTTCGTCGCAAACCTTGATCACTGTGAACTCCTTGGCGCTCATGGCTCAGGCGGAGCGAGCCATAGAAGGCGGTGCTGGCGGGGTGGCGGGCTGGGGAGGCGTGGGGCTGCACCCTCGCTGTTTGGAGCACTGCAATTACTGCACAATTGTTCTGGAGGGCCAGTGCGCGTGCCCAAGCTCCAGGCTCCCCCATGCAAGCCAGCTGTGCATTATTTTGCTGGCAGCCGTCTGGCGAGCCTCGGCTACTACCCACCACTGCTGCGCGATCACTACATCACCCCCAGCTTGCCAGCGGCGGTCTGGCGGCAGCCACCTTTCGTTGGGCTGAGCTGAACCAACGTCGGGGCTCGTACACGGCAGCGGGCGCCCGGCTCGGCCCCCTCACGCCTCCCGGCACCGCCTTCGCAACCACCGGCAGCAGCGCCGCCTGAACAGCTGGCGGGGCGCGCCGTCGCGGCGCTGGCCGTGGGCCACCGGCGTGCGGCCGGCGGACGCTCAGCACAATGCAGCGCCTCCGTGGGCTGCTGGGCCTGGGCAGCGGCAGCACCGGCGGCGCAGATGCAGGGCCGCACAGGAAGCGGTCGACAGATGTAGATGAAGCGGTCAGCGAGCTGGCGGCGCTTGTGCCCAATGGTGCTGTGTCCTCTGCCCGAGTGCGCACCCCTCGGACGGCCCTTGGCTCCCGCATGGCCCCAACCACTGCGGATGCACCTGCTGGCGGGCCTGTCACGCTGCTGACGGTGAGCAGGGGGTGGCTGCGGCTGGCCGCCCCGGTGGGTGCTTGCCTCGGCGGAAGGTGGCGGAAGCTGTGCCCGTTTGCAAGCTCGGGGCGTTGCAGTGCAGGCAGCGGGCAGCAGCAGCTTGCTTGACTCAGCATGATACACACCTGACATGGCGTGGGCAAGCGGCTGCAGGCAGCGGCTGTGCGCTTGGTGCCTGCTCAGGTGCATGTGTGCCTGTTCCCAACCGACCCATTTTTTTGCCCAACTGGTGCAGCTGGCCGTCACCGGCATGCACTGCTCCGCCTGCTCCTCAGCAGTTGAAGCGGCTCTGAGGTGTGCTGCTGACGCTTGCATGCTGCTTCATGCTGTACCACTGGCAGGGTTGCCGGTCTGGTTTGCTGGCGGTACGGCCCTTCCCTGATGCCAATTGCGGTTTGCAAGTTAGGTACAAAGCGCAGCATGTGGCATCACTCGCCAGCGTGGAGCCCGCTGCTTTGCACAGGATGGATTGTGGCGGTCTCTCAATGTGTGCCGTTGCGTCTGCTGCCGCCCTGGTCTGCTCGCAGGGTGCTGCCGGGCGTGCTGGGCGCTGAGGTGGCGTTGCTCAGTGAGACGGCCACAGCGCGCCTGGATGGGGCAGCCGTCACTCCGGAGCAGGCGGTAGACGCGATCGAAGCCTGCGGCTTTGAGGCACGGGTCGTCAGCAGCAGCCAAGAGGGCGGCGGCGGCGGCAGCAGCCGCGGCGTGGAAACGCTGCGGTTAGACGTGCAGGGCATGCACTGCTCCGCCTGCTCGTCAGGTGGGGAGGGGGTGCTGCTGCTAAGATTGCTGCAAAATGCTTTCTGGTGTAGCTGGTGTAATTCTGTGCTGGCTTGCCTCTGCGCTGCTGCCACTGAGTGGTATCGCCTGCTGGGCCTACTGCATGCTTCTGTAGCTGCTGCAACCTGTCTGCAAAGCGTTCTTCCGCTCCGCCCTCCCGCCGCCGCAGCCGTGGAGGCGGCGCTGCAGCTGGTGCCTGGCGTGCGCTCCGCGGCCGTCAGCCTCACAGTACAGCAGGCGGAGGTTCGGTACGCGGCATCGGCGGGCGGCAAGGCCTTTGAGCAGTCGCTGGTCGATGCCGTGGAGGGCTGCGGCTTTGAGGCGACGGGTGCGTGTGTGGGGTCATGGAGGCATTTTACTGATATTTGTTTGGGAGTTGTTGGGCCTGCTGTCACCGTGGAGGGCTGCGGCTTCGAGGCGACGGGTGCGAGTTGTGTAAACCTTGCGTTGCCGCTTGCTTGATCTTGAAAAGGACAAACTGTTGGGACTGGAGGGCTGCCGGCTCGAGGTGATAGGTGCGGGCGGGCACCACTGCGGTTGTCGCATGCTCAGCAGGGCGCGTCATCAGGCTTGCGCTTGTGGGCCATTGGAAAGCAGTCGCCAAGATTAAACGTCCCATGAGGCTTGCCTCTGCGTTTTCTCATTCACACTCGCGCCTTCCTACTTGTCCTCTGTGTGCAGTGATCGGGCGGGCGGAGGCGTGCCAGCAGCTGCTGCGCATCGAGGGCATGACGTGCTCAGCGTGCAGCTCGGCGGTGGAGGCCGCCCTGCACGCTGTGCCCGGCGTGCACGAAGCGGCAGTGAACGTGCTGTCCGGCATAGCTGAGGTGGGTGTTCTCGAGGTGTATTATGTGCTGCTGGCTGTGCACGGGCAGTGGGCTCAGCTGCTGGTTTTACGTTTGCAGTGTGGACTGTGCTGCTGGCTGTGCAGGTGCAGAGGCATGATGCGAGGCATCGCTGCCCGCCGTGGTTACCGCTGTGTGCAGGTGCAATATTGCTTTGCATTCATGTCGTGACAAACCTCCCATCTGCTTATTGTTTGCAGGTGCAATACGACCCAGACGTGACCGGCCCCAGGCACCTGGTTGATGCTGTAGAGGCGGTTGGCTTCGCGGCGGCGCCCGTGTCGGGCCAGCGCCTAGGTGCGCCGCGCTGCGCTGCGCTGCTGTGCTGCACTGTGCCGTGCTGCTGCGCTGCGCTGGATGGTGGTGCGGTGCTGTGCTGTGCTGGGTGGGTGTTGGTGCTGTGTTGTGCTGCGCTGGCTTGGGTGGCGGCTGCATTGCCTCAGAAGTGCCTTCAACCCCTGCTGGCTCATCTCCCTTCTGCCCCCTGCCCTCGAAATGCCGCCTTGCCCTTGGCATCAGATTTCGTGGACAACAACCGGCGGGAGACGAGCCTGTGGTGGCGCCAGTTCCGGTCCGCGGCGCTCCTCACCCTGCCCGTCTTCCTCAGTGAGCCGCCTGCTCCTTCTTTGCTCATGGCTACATTTTCATGGCATGGTGGCTTGTCGAGCAGCGTGCTGTGCAACCCGCTGTGCTGCCCTAAAGCTGCTAGCCAGCCAGGTGTTGCTCCGCTTGCCCTAACACTCAAACCCGATCCTCTCTCCGCCCTGCAGTTGCCATGGTGCTCCCGCACTTCGCCTGGATGCGCCATGCGGCATGCAACCCCTGACAAGCTCTCCTCCCTCTCCCTCCCCATGCGCACTCGCCATGTTCTTCCCCACTTCGCCATGCGCTGCACGTGGCATGCATTCCTCTGGATCTGCAACTCTCACCTAGCCTTTCACCCTGTCATTTTTCTGCCCTGCAGTCGCCATGGTGTTCCCGCACTTCGCCTGCATGCGCGGCATGTACCACATCATGCTGGGCGGCTTCCCGGTTGATCAAATCGCCAAGTGCCTGCTGGTGAGCAGCATTTATCCTGCTGCTGTGCTCTCAGCAAATTTAAACGTGTGTTTGTTTCATGCTGGGCGGCTTCCCGGTGGACCAGATCGCCAAGTGCCTGCTGGTGAGCGCGTTTTCCTCATGCAGCGCATCATTGCCGCACAGTCATTTGCTGCTCACGCTGCTGGCCCATCATGCTGGGCGCTTTGCGGTGCACTAGGTAGCCAACTGCCTACGGTCAGCACGCGTGCCCTTGCTTTTTGCGCACACAGCTGCTGCTGTGCATGCCTCTGAATCCTGCCAAGCGGTGCAGCCGCGACCTGAGAATCCTGCCACCGTCTCTGAGCTCACCGCTGCCCCCTCACGGACACCACGGGTATCACCCCTGCAGACCACCCCCGTTCAGTACGGCATCGGTTGGCGCTTCCACCGCGGCGCGTACATGGCGCTACGCTCCGGCAGGTGTGCAGCTGTGTTGGAAGTAGCCTACCGGGGAACGATCGTTGCGCAGTAATTCTGCAGCTATCAGACTGCGCTGCTCGCAGCTCACCAAACTGCACCACCCGTCACTTCAACCTTTGAACCTTTCTTCTTTCTTTTGCCGCAGGGCCAACATGGACGTGCTGGTGTCCATGGGCACCAATGCCTCGTACATCTACTCCCTCATCTCCATGCTGCACCACCACATCATGGTCAGTTCCATCTGTTTGGTGCATGGAGCTCAGCGCGGTGTGCTGACGTCGCACCAGCGGTGCATTACGGCCACCACGTATTGCAGCACATATTGTGCCGCACCCCGCCCACCATTCCAACTGCACTTTCCATCCCCCTGCTGTCTTTGCTTCCCACCTCCCTCCCCGCAGCGCCACCACATCAACGGGGCCTACAAGCCCACCGACTTTTTCGAGACGGCTGCCATGCTCATCACGCTGGTGCTGTTTGGGAAATACCTCGAGTCGGCGGTGAGCTAGCTGCACCGATCAAGTGCACGGTTGGAGTCGGCCCATTTTCCAGCCGGGGCTGTTGTGGGGCTGGCCCATGTTTGGAAAGTACCTGGAGTCGGCGGTGAGCACGTGTGTTCATCATGAGCGCTGGTGTCCAACCAACCAAGCTTTGGGGTCAAAGCCGAGAACCACTGGCTTTGCTGCCCTGCATACCAGTGCCTGCGCCCCACGCACGCATCGCTACGTAGCCTGGCTGTGCGTGAGGTTGAATCGAGAGGCGCATGAGTTCGCCGAACTCTTTGTGCAGGCCAAGGGCAAGACGAGCGAGGCGATCACCAAGCTGTGCCAGCTTGGTGCATGGCAGCTTTTGGTTCCCCACACCGATATCAACGCAGCAGGCGCCAATCCTTAATCACCCGCAGGCCAAGGGCAAGACGAGCGAGGCGATCACCAAGCTGTGCCAGCTGGCGCCGCCCACCGCGCTGCTGCTCGAGCTGGATGCCAAGGCGAGTCTGCACCTGATTTTACGGCTTTGTTTAGCATGCGGCTGCCCGTGCCCGCGCTGCACACGCCCTGTTGACGGCTGGTGATGTGTTGATGGGTGGCGCACTTGTTGCTGTGTCTGCCGCTGCTGCTACCGCACTCTCAAGCTCTTCCCGCCCCCATGATCCTCTCTGCTGCTGCCTCAGCCCTTCCTGCCGCTGCTGCTGCGCCCTGAAGCCCTTCCCGCCCCCACCATCCTGCCCATCGTGCAGACGGGCGTGGTGCAGCGGGAGCGCGAGGTGCCCACAGAGCTGGTGCACCGCGGCGATGTGCTCAAGGTGGGTTGTGTCACATGATGCGTAAAATTTCACGGTGTGGCCTGCTCGAGGTGGGACTATTACTGCAGGGTTTGGCATGTCGCAAAGATTCAAGAATTCATCCTGGCTACTGCACAGGTGGAGACCCGCTGCCGAAGGGATTACACGTCCGCATTGAGTGTCCAACCAATGCTTGCCTTCCATGGGAACCCCCGCAGGTGCTGCCTGGGGCACGCACCCCCACAGACGGAGAGGTGCTGGAGGGCACATCACAGCCACATGCAGCATCCAAACTTGCTGGTCTGTTTCCTAATTTCCGCAGGTGCTGCCTGGGGCACGCATCCCCACAGATGGAGAGGTGCTGGAGGGCACGTCGTATGTGGACGAAAGCATGCTGACCGGGGAATCTGGTGAGCAACAGCGCAGAGGGCACAGCCTGTTGCACTCCATTCTGCCCCTGCCATTGTCGGTGCTGTCCTCTGAAAGTTTGATCACACTCCGGCCTGCCTCCCCCTATCTCATTCAGCCCCTGTGCACAAGGCAACCGGGGACGCGGTGATTGGCGGTACTGTCAACATGGGTGGAGCGCTGCGCATCCGTGCCTCACGGTGCGCTGCGCTGCGCTGTGCTGTGGCTGCTTCAGGCCTTGGCCCAGCCTTGTCTCTGCACCTGTCTTTTGGCAGCAGCATGGCGAAATGGAATCAGGTTGCATCAGTAGGCTGGCATGTTCCTGACATGCTGGTGTGTCAACCAACTGCCCGTCATCTGCTTGCAGGGTCGGCTCCGACACCGCGCTCTCTCAGATTGTGCGGCTGGTTGAGAACGCGCAGCTCAGGCAAGCCAGGGGGCAGGCCGGGCAAGCAAGGGCCTAGGGGCACGCAAGGGCCTACTAAGCGGCTGCCACCGGTGCAGCGGAGGTTGCTGTTTTTTTCGCCCACACATCCGGGGCTGTTGAGAAAATGTGCAGCACGTGCATGTGCCCACCGTGTGCTCTCCTTCGTCCTTCTCTTCCTGCCCCTGCAGCAAGGCGCCCATCCAGGCGTATGCTGACTGCGTGTCACAGCTCTCTGCCGCTATTCTTGAGCACATATGTGCCCCCTCCTGCCCCCTCCCTGCAGCAAGGCACCCATCCAAGCCTTTGCTGACCGCGTGTCGGCCGTGTTTGTGCCCATCGTGGCGGTCCTGGCGCTGCTGACCTGGCTACTGTGGTACCTGGCGGGTTCCTTGCAGTGGTACCCGCAGTCCTGGCTGCCGCAGGCAAGCAGGGGCTGGGTTGGTCAAGTGTTCAACTGGTGTTGTGTGGGTGTTGTCTGCATGGCCACCAGGCTGCCTGCTTAGCAGTTGCAAAGTTGGGTCTTCAACCGAGTCTCTCATAGTCCCGCCGGCTCTGCAAGCTCCGGCCATGCCATGCTTGCCGCGCTAGCTGCGTAGCCACTGGCACACTGCACACCACCCCCTCCCTGCCCTTGCACCGCAGGGCCACAACACCTTCCTGTTTGCCCTGCTGTTTGGCATCGCCGTCCTGGTCATCGCCTGCCCCTGCGCCCTGGGCCTGGCCACACCCACAGCTGTGATGGTCGGCACGGGTGCGCTGGCTGTAGCGCTGTTTCTGACAGGTTGTTGTCTGCCTGGGCTGCTTCTGTGCGTGTTGTATTGGCTACATGCTCTGTCTGCTGCATGCTTGGCTTGACCTCGCCTTTCCAATCACTCCAGCTCGCCCACTCGCGCCCAGTTACCCATCACATGCTCCGCAGGTGTGGCTGCTGCACACGGCATTTTGATCAAGGGCGGCGACGCGCTGGAGCGCGCCTGCAAGTGAGTCTTTTGGTGTGCTGTTGGTGCAGCGAGTTTGTTGGTGTGGTGGTGTATCAAAGGCATGCTGTGGTCCCTGTGGTGTGTTGTCGTACAAATGGGTCGCGTGCATGCCTGGCGGCAAGGCGCTTGCAAGTTGTCTGCCGGTTGCCTGCCTGCTGCGCCTTTGCTCTCCAAGCCTCACAACACCCTCTCCTCTGCCCGCCCTCTGCAGAGTGCGGACCGTGGTGTTTGACAAGACAGGCACCCTGACCGCCGGCAAGCCTCACGTGGTGGACGTCCGGGCGATGCACGAGGGGCTGGCTGTGCCCGACGTGCTGGCTCTTGCAGCAGCAGTCGAAGCGCATTCAGAGCACCCCATCGCCTCGGCGATCCTGGGCCTGCTGGGGCGGCAGCAGCAGCTGGCGGCGGCCACGCCCAAGGCAGCCGAGGCGCACAGCGGCAAGGGCAGCGAGAGCCTGGCCAATGGTTATGCCAATGGCTTTGCGGCCAATGACAGCAGCAGCAGCGGCGGCGACGGCGATGGCTTGTCCGCACCTAGCGGCGGCAGCAGCATCAGCGGCAGCGGCGGCGACAGGTTCATGCCTCGCCTGCTGCAGGTCCGGGACATTGAGGTGACTGTCGGGCAGGGCATCAGCGGCTGGGTGCAGCTGCGCGGCCCCGAGGCGGCGGCGGTGGCGGCGCTAGAGCGCAGCAGCAGCGGGCTGAGCAGCGTGGGCAGCGACGGCAGCGAGGCGCGGGCCGCGCTGCTGGCCATCCAAGCGGCGGCAGCGGCGGGGATCAGCCCACGCCCGGCAGGGGAGCGCAGCACGCCTGGCTCAGCAGGCATATCTCCGGCTGCTTCGCACCGCAGCGACAGGCATGGCGCGCTTGCCAGCCTGCTGACCACAGCGGCGGGCAGCGTGGCAGCAGCGGCAGCGCAGCCGGGAGTTGCCAAGATGGCCGCCCCTGCCGAGGAAGTGCGGGTAATTGTGGGCAATGCGCGGCAGATGGAGGCGGCGGGGGTGGCGGTTCCGCCGGCGGCGGAGGCGTACATGCGGGGCCAGGAGGGGCGCGGCTCGACCTGTGTGCTCGTGGCGGTGCACCAGGTGGGTTTGGGCTGGGTCGGTTGGCGGTGAAGATGACTGGTGGCCTGCCAGCCTGCCTTTTGATGTGGTAACGGGGAAGGGGGCGATGGATGGTACTGTGCTGCCTGGCTCGGGGTGCTCTGCCACATCCTGCCTGCAGTTGGTGAAGGCGCTAGTGCTCGCATTCCACCCTGCCTGCAGACGCTGGTGGGCGTGATTGCGGTCATGGACCCAATCAAGCCAGAGGCCAGGTGGGTGCCCGATAGATGAAAACAACCAGTCAGAAATAACACCATTGAACACAGCAGCATCCCGCAAATGGTGTGGCGGCCTGCCGTGGCCTGCAATTCAGGTTGCGGCACAGCCTGCTTGTGCAGCCGCTGCAGGCAAAGTGTGTCGTCGGGTAGCGGGGCTCCCTTGCAACTTGCCACCTTGCTTCCCACCTTGCTGTGCCTGCAGGGGCGTGGTGGCTGCGCTTCACCACATGGGCATGCACTGCGTGCTGCTGACGGGAGACAACTGGCGCACTGCACGTGCCATCGGCGACCAGGTGGGTGGCTGGCTGCAATCATGTGTATTATGTGTGTTGGCTGCCCCAGCTATCTGGCGAGGAGAGGCAAGTCAGCAGCGACCAGGTAAGGGTTGGCTGTCAAGGAGTGTCGTCGGCTGCGTGCTGCTCACTTGCCTTGGGTGGGCCCAACCGCCTGCCTCCCCACTCCAATTCCGCGCAGCGCCTGCTGTCGCCTGGCGACCCATACTCACGCTGCGCCTGCTGTCGCCTCGCTACCCCTGCCAACGGTGCTCCCTGTCCCTGGTTGCTTTCTGTCTCCTTGCAGCTGGGCATCCGAACCGTGTTTGCCGAGGTGCTGCCAGCCGGCAAGGCGGACAAAGTGCAGGTAGGTGGGGGAGGCAGTGCAGGCGGGGCGGTGCCAGCTGCATAGGAAGATATGTGATGCGACATCGGCACCAGCTGGCCTGACCAGCGCTCCTGCCATGGCCCCGCCGGTCTTTTTGATCCCACAATTTGTCTCTTCCGCTCGCAACCTTCCTGTCTGCCGCAGGAGCTGCAGGCGGCCAGCCGGCAGGCGGTGGCCATGGTGGGGGACGGCGTCAACGACTCGCCCGCACTGGCTCAGGCAGACCTGGGCATTGCAGTGGGCTCCGGCACAGGTGCGCACACTGTTGTTTGCATGACCTGTCTATGGCTAGACCTCGCTGGGTGTCACAGCTCATTGGCATTGTTGCCTGCTGACAGATGTGGGCGTGCTGGTCATGCTGGCAGCTGACCTGAATCTGCTGCCTCCATCAAGCTGCCTGCACTCTCTCCCTCCTTCTCCTTACTTCCTGCCTGCAGATGTGGCCATCGAGGCAGCTGATTACGTGCTGCTGCTTCCCCTTGGGTTAACATAGGCATTCTTTTTGGTATTGTATTTTGCATTGCAGACGTGGCCATCGAGGCGGCCGACTACGTTCTGATGCGGTCCGACCTGGAAGACCTGCTGATGGCCATGGACCTCTCCCGCACCACCTTCAGCCGCATCAAGTGAGTGCAAGCACTTGCCTGCAAGTCTTCAGAAACTTCGGCTGGTAGTGGCTAGCACGTGAGTGGCTGAATAGACCTGCTGATGGCCATGCACCACCTTCCGCTGTATCCCACGAGAGTGAGGGCAGGTTTGTGGCTGTCTATACCGTAAAATAACGACTTGCGCGCTCACATAAACCACAATCCATCGACACAGGTGGAACTACCTGTGGGCGCTGGGTTACAACTGCCTCATGATCCCCGTGGCCGCGGGCGTGCTCTACCCACTCATGCGCAAGCAGGTGGGGACAAGGGTGAAGTTGCGGTTTGGCTCCACTTTGCGGTGGGTGTGCTGCGATCGATCCAACCAATCGTGCGCAAGCGATGCGCTTGGCCAGCGCAGCCGGGAGTGCAGCATGCCTCCTCCCCGTCGCCCTCACTGCTGATACCCATTGCCATAGCCATGCTTACCGCCCCTCCCTCACTTACCTGCGCCTGTTCTCCTCACTCCTGATACCCATCCACTTCCCCACCGCCCTTGCCGCCCCCGCAGCTGCCACCCTGGGTGGCGGGCGCGTGCATGGCCTTCTCAAGCGTATCGGTCGTCTGCTCCTCCCTGCTGCTGCGCCGGTACCGCCGGCCCAAGCCGGTGCTGCGCGACATGCTCATCCTCAGCCACTGAGCGGGGGTTAAGCTGCCTGCAGCCAGGTTGGCGGCAGCCTGCAGGCGGCTTGAAGGCAGCCTGCGGTCGGCTTGGCAGCAGCCCGCAGGCAGCTGTCCCGTGGCGCAGCCGCTGCACACTGGGTTCAACTGCTGCGGCGGTGCTTGAGCCTGCTCGCGCTGCCCAGCCGCTGAGCCGTGATGCGGCCGTTGCTCAGCAGTCCCAACGCACAGCGGCTGCGCAGCGGTCCCTTTTTGCAGCAGTGGCCTTCACCGCACCCGCCGCCTTTTGTACCCCACCCAATTGCTTAGCTACTCAGAGCCTGGACTCAGAATCCTGTACCCTCCAGGCAGGACGCCTGGCCTAGTCAGTTGAACCACAGAGTACCACCGCACACCTCTCACCCACAAGCGCATGTTGCGTGACTTGAGCGATGCTTCCTGAATGCGCCCCCTTTTATACCCCTGACGCATGCCTGCTGAGTGAGCACTTACGTTTTCCAGTTCCGCTGCAAGCGGCTTTTCTCCCCTGGCCTGCCCGTGCACATGAGCCAGAGGCGGGTGCACATATGTGAGAGGCAGCCAATGCTTTACAGCGGAGGATTACAGCAGGCATGCGACAGAAGGTTTGAGCTGAAGGATTGAATGCACAAAGGAGGTAGGGCGTGTGGATAGCCAGCTGGTACATGGAAGGGCTCGCTCGCATGCACGGAGGCATATTAGATGAGCAGATGCATGAGCGGGAGTACTGCAGGCAGAGCAAGATCGTGATCGTTTCTAGAATGGCATCAAGGTTGGCACGAGTACAGCTGACAGAGGCAGCTAAGAACGTTTGGGAGCTGTCAAGATGGGGCTCAAACTGAGACATGCAGGGCACGAGGGCTGAGCAATGGCAACACGAACATAAGCAAGGATGCACAGAAGGTAGGCTGACTCAGCACAAGGTTTGGAGAAGATGGCACACAGCTGACCCGCTGATGACAGGCAGCAGCGCCCGCAGTGCTCAGAGCTCATAGCAGCTCAGAGCTCACAGCAGCAGCGATACAAACAGCCAGGCAAGCGAGTTCTGCATGCGTTCGCCCGGGACAGACAATGCCGCCACCACCGCCGCGCCAATCAGCCTGCTGCGTGTCACGGCGGCGCTGCGCCCGTACAGCTGCGCAGCGCGCGGCAGCACCAGGGCATATAGGTGCGCCTGTTTGGCCTCGCTGGGCCACACAGTGCCACAGCCCCGGTCGCGCCCGTCGACGCTGGTCAGCGCTGTGGGGTCTGCCGCTGCGTGCCGGTGCAGCCAGCCCTGCAAAGCTTGTGTGCCAATGCCAGAGGGCAGGAGCGGGTGCCACCAGGGGCTGCCTTGAATCCGGCGGGAAACATACGCCTTAGGGCCAGCGCCCATCCTGCGGATGTGTGCATAGAAGCAGAGAATTTGGCCGGCGCTAAGATGGATGCAGCTGATGCAGTTGAAACAAATGCTGATGCTGCCCCTTAGCTCCAAACTCCGTGGCACCAAGTGCGTCCTGCTGTGCGTGCTGTGCTCCCCGATCAGCAAGCTGCGGCAGCCCCACCCCACCTGGCGGCCCACAGCACCGCGCACTGCTCCGCTTCAAGCTCCTGTTGGCAGCGCAGCACACCATAGTGGCGTCGGAACTGCCGTGAACACAGCACCGGCTCATCCTCGTCGCTGTGCCGCAGCAGGCAGTGCGCCAGCTCGTGAGCAACTGTCTGGGCATCGATGTATTTGTCCGAAACCAGAATCTGCTGCCTGCATGCTAGGCCAGCAACATTGCAGCCAACTGGGTGGCTGTAAACCCGGATCTCCGGCGCCTTGGCGCCAAGCAGTGCGGCGCTTGCTGCATTTGGGTGCTGCTTGGCCTCTGCCTTCGCTGCCGCCAGCGCCTGCTGCAGCAGCTGCTGCGCTTTTTGCGTGTCGGGGTGTTCTCCAGGGTACAGCGTAGCCTCTGCAAAGGCAGCCAGTGTGGAGACTTGGTGTGTCATGTCAACTGGACAACCTGTGCAAAGCTTTTCTTTCGTGGTCGAGCATTTTTATCTGGCAGCCAATGCATTACAGCCTGTGTGCGGGATAGCCGAGCACGCACCTGGAGGCAACATCTGCTCCCACGGATGCAGTGCCTCTTTGGCCGGCGGCAGCGGCGGCCGGCGCCGCCCCGTCAGCGGCACCTGCTCCCAGCCAGCCAGCTGCTGCTGCGCGCTGCAGCTGCGAAGCATGCTTGGTGGAACGGGCCAGGGCCCATGCATATGCCTGCCACGCGTCCATGACGCAGGACAGCAGGTAGGCTTGTATAACAAAAAAAATGGGAGATGGGCTACATTGGTGAGCTTGAGGTACGGGCCTGCGATGGGAAGGCGGCGAGAGTTATAACATATCAATTTGTCGGTCAAGTCAACCCAGCTGGCCTGCAGTGCAGGCTGATATTAATGCCAATCCCGTGAGTGAGCCGTGCGCGGCACTGACTGTTCACTGCCATGTACAGCGCCATAGGCAACATTTAGCCAACAGCTTCCCCTTGCGCACACGTTCTAAAGTTGGTGCGTATGCCTTGCGGCACCCCCCCAGGCGTAAACCTCATAACAAGGTGCAACGTCTCACCGAGAGCCGCCAAGCAGCACAAGGTCTGCCAGTTGTCACCCGCGCCGCCCGGGGGCTCCCACTTCAGCGCAGCGTAGGCGCACAGCAGCGCCCACAGCGCTTTGCCGGCAGCGCGGAAGTCTGGCAGGCACGGGGCAGGTGCGGATGTTGTACGGTGAGAGGGCATCTCAAGTGCATGGCACCAAGCTAGGGCAGAACCACACATGTGTACAGCTGTGCACAGCAGGCCATGCCATCCCCATGCAAATGTCATGGCGGCAACTGTCGTAATCCCCATGCGAGAGATTGACCCCAACCGGATCAGTTGCACTCCTACCTGGCTCCTCCCTGCTGCCGCCGCGATCTCCGCCACCGCTGCCGCGCCCGCCGCCGCTGCCACCCACACCACCAAAGCCGTTGCCGCCGCCGCCGCTCATGTCTGCGCCGAGACTGCCGACGCTGCTGCAACGGGCAGCACGCTGGCTGACGGGCACAAACCGGGCCATCGCCACCGTCCTGCGCTGAACTGACGTAGCATCGAGGTATGGCAGGAGTCGCCATCCTGCCAGGGAAGCAAACGGCAGGTAGACTCTGAGCTGGCATTGGCGGCGGCGGCGGCGCTCGGGTGGAAGACGATCGTAGGGCGAGGAGCCGGTTGCCAAGCATCTCGCGCGCGCCGCCGCGGCTCCCTGCATGATCTCGGCACCCCAAGCGCACCTGGCTGGCCCGCGCGGCTCAGCGCGCCGCACGGTTGCACCACAACCCTCATCGCGCGCTGCAGCAGCCTGCTTCGTTGACGAACAACTGCAAGACGCTAATCGCTCTGAAGAAAGCCGGATGGGATGCTTACCGGCGCCTCCAGGCGTGGGGCACGCCCGGGCAGCAGGGCGCAGCATGCCGCCACCTGCACGTGCGGCTGGCTGCATCTGCATCTGTATATGGCACTGCAAATCGCCCTGACCCTGGTATGACTTTGAGCTTTCGACATATATAAATGTGCTTGCCCTCTAAACAGCCAACCGCCAGAAGCGCATGCTGCCAAACCCCGTAGAGATGCTCGGACCTGCGCTGCTGCTGCCCGCCGCCGCAGCGGCGCTGCCGCTGCTGCGTCTGCCTCTGGCCTAGGCCGGGCCAAGGAGCAGCGGAAGGCAGTCGTCACGCTGGGTGGTATTTGAAGGATTCAGAGGCAGAGGCTTTAATGGTTGCATGCGCAGGGAAACAGTTACAGATACCGTTTGGCAAGAGAGGCAGGATGAGCAGCACAGAAATTGGCAAGGAAGAGGGCACATTCGCATCGGTTTGCAACTGATATTCAGTGGATCACACCAGCAACGCACAGAGAAGCACAGTGGCCAGATCGAACAGGCCCCACTCGCCCTTCCGAATCAGCAGAGTGGCAACCGCTGCGTTGGTCGCCTGCTGCCGCCTGTTTGCTGCGCTGCGCCTGTACAGCTGGGCCGCGCGCGGCAGCACCAGGGCATTGAAATGCGCCTGCTTGGCCTGGCCAGGCCACACGCTGCCGCAGATGCGGTCGCGCTCATCAACGCTGGTCAGTGCCGTGGGGTCTGCCATGGCCCGCCGGTGCAGCCAGCGCTCCAGGACTTGCGTGCCGAAGCCAAAAGGCAGGGGCGTCACCCACCAGGGGCTGCCGTTGATCTGCCGGGTAACACGCTCAGCCGGGTCAGCGCCCATCCTGCAGCATCAAAGCAGAAGCTGAAACAGGTGGAGCAAGTTGCAACTGGGAGGACGGGGATGCGGGCACCGTTGTCTGGCAGCAAAGTTGGCCGACACTGATTGGACAGCGCACCCCCCTCCGCATCACGGCCAAAGGGTGAGCGAGTGTGGCGGCTGTAAACTGACGAGCCGCAACCAATCAACCAACGTGCAGTCAACCAATCATTCGGCAAACCTTTACCGACTGGCAGCCCCACCCCACCTGGCGGCCCACAGCAGCCCGCCCTGCTCTGCTTCAAGCTCCTGCTGGCAGCGCAGCACGCCCCATTGACGCCATCGCTCAGGCGATCGCCGCAGCTGAGCGCACTCCTCATGGTGCCGCAGCAGGCAGTGCGCCAGCTCGTGAGCAACGGTGTGGGCTTTGAGGGCTTTGTCCCACACCACAATCCGCTGCTTGCATGCTAGCCCGGCAAATGCGTGCGTGCCGCTAACCGGCTGGCTGAACACTCGGATCTCTGGAGGCGCAGCGCCAAGCAGTGCGGCGCTTGCTGCATCTGGGTGCTGCCTGGCCTCTGCCTTCGCTGCCGCCAGCGCCTGCTGCAGCAGCTGCTGTGCTTTGCGGGTCTTTGGATGGTCTTCAGGGTACAGGGTGGCCCCTGCACAGCACGGAAAGGAGGCCAGAACGCAATGCGTTGGTGCTATGTCGCACGCCAAATGGACACTTGGCAAGCTGTGCAGAAAGCTATCCTCCGCTTGTAGTCAAAGCATAGCACGCTGTGCGTACACAGTCTTTGAAACCAGGCACTTGGCGGCATGAAGCCGACATGCTGCAGGCTGTGCACACATATGTGCGGCAAGGCCATGCAACTTGCAAGCAGCGCATGGCAGCAGCCCAACATGTGAGGCAAAGCACAGCAGGCTGTCTCTGGGATGGCCAAGCACGCACCCGAAGGCGCCATCCGCTGCCAAGATTTTTCCAGCACCGCCTTCCGTTCCTCCGGGCTCAGGAACCTGCCGAAGACAGCTGATGGCAGCTCATCCAAGCTTCGCACAAGGCGCCAGAGCCACCACTGCTGTGCCGGATCCGCAGGCGGCAGCGGCAGCCGCCGCCGCCCCGTCAGCGGCACCTCTTCCCATGCTGCCAGTTCCTGTGGCGAGGCCGCCAGCACGCTGTAGGGCTGATGCGCGGCCGAAGGGTTGGTGAGCTTGGCGGCGCACAGCTCGGCTGCACGCTGCAGCTGCGGAGCATGCTTGGTGGGCAATGCCAGGATAAACGCCTGCCACGTGTTCACAGCACCAGATAGCAGCCAGGCATATATGCATATGAAAAATCCAGTGCCGATTCCTCTGGTGAGCTTGAAGTACGGAACTGCACACAAAAAGGGGGGGAGCGAGGATGCCAGTCAGCAACAAGGCACGCGCCAGATGGTCAGCGGTTAGTCCGCTTGGCTGTCCACAGCCAAAGTACTGTAAGACCAAAGGCGCCCTCTCACCGAGAGCCATTTGGAGCCACCAGATCCGCCACAGCCAGCTGTCCGTGTTTGGAGGCTCCCACTTCAGCGCAGCGTAGATGCAGAACAGCGACTGCATCGCTTTGAGGAAGTAGGGCACGTCTGCAGGCATGGGGCGGGTGTAAATCAAGTCAAATCCTGCAAGCAATGAGCGGACGTCACGTGCGCTGAAGCTTTTACAAGGTACCAAACAACAATAATGGGCCCAACACCGCTGGCATACCTGGCTTGTCGCTGCTGCCGCCGTCACCACCGCTCCCGTTGCCGCGGCCACCGCTGCCACCCACACCACCGCTGCCGCTGCCGCTGCCGCTGCCGCCCACACCGCCAAAACCGCTTCCGCCGCCGCCGCCCATGTCAAGGTGGGTGCTGAAGCTGCCGCCGCTGCTGCTATGGGCAGCACGCGCGCTGGCAGGCACAAAACGGCACACAGCAGGTGCTTTGCGCTGAGCTAGTGAAGCAACAAGATGCGGCAGCGGCCGCCATCCTGCCAGGCAGGCGGTCAGCAGCGGCGGCGGTGCCAGAAGTCAAGAAGCCGGTTGCCACGCCAACGCCCGCGCGGTTCTCTCTCTCTACATGATCTCGCACCCCCACTCGCACCTGGCTGCCCCGCGCGGTTCAGAGCGCCGCAGAGCTTCGACGCAACCTGTTGGGCCGCCCTCATCGCGCGCGGCACCTCCTCCTTCGTTTGAGAGGAAATACCAAGCGCCTAGCGCTGAAATGAAGGCCGAATGGGATGCTTGCTTGCGCAGCATGGGGGGCGCGATCAGCAGCGCCCCACAGCACGCCGCCACCGCGGTTGCTGCATGCAGGTGCATTTGGCACTGCTGTTCACGCCTTACCCTGATGTGACTTTCGTTTGTTCTACACATATCAATTTTCTAGCGTTTTGAACCGCCAACCACCACAGCCGCATGCTGCCAAACCCCGTAGAGATGTTCGGACCTGCGCCGATGCTGCCCGCCGCCGCAGCGGCGCTGCCGCTGCACTGTCGTGCGTGCCGCCGACTGTGTGTTACATGTTGTGATCTGCTGCGGAGTGCTACCTGCACACAATAAGCCGTGTAGCAGTGTTTTGCGAGCTGCTGGCTGGCGTTCCTGCTACACGCAGTGTTGGCCCTGTAGCCAGTCTGAGGACACTGCGCCGCGGCTGTGCCGACCTGGGACACTGTGCCGACCTGCAATGGCAAATGAACATGCTGCAGATACGTTTCATCGAGCGTAAAGGATGTGTGTGTTCAGACATGCTCGCATGTACAGCATGCAAGACAGGCTGCCGCTTGCATCCGATCACTGCCATTATACCGCCGCCGTGCCGCTGCCCCGCTGTCCGTCGCTCGCTTTATTGCCATAACAGCCCCACCCGCATCCCTAAACTGCCTATTTTGTGGCAGACATCTCGGTCTTGCCATGCCCCGCACACAAGGAGGTTGCATAGCTGATGCTGTGCATAGTCCACACCGCGTGCACAGGTGCTGGACAGCGCAAACATACGGCTGCCCCATGACAACCCGTCTCGACAACGCCCCTTGCACCTCCTTGCCCCACGCCCGCCTGAATGTGCTGCAGAGCAGCGATTGTCCTGACCAGGTGGGTGGGTGAAAGAAGGACCGCAGGACTCAGCTGTGCAGCGAAGGGCCTCCCACGCCGCACAGCTGCGTCTTCGAGGACAACTATCACCCACCCGCCCAGCGACGGCGACCAAGCAGAGCAGGCCCTGGGTATTAGGGTTGGAGCGCTGGCTGCCCAGCACCAGTGCTGCGGCTGCGGTGCCAGGCGGGCACGAAAGTATGAGCATGTGGGACATGAGGACTGCATGCATGCCACTGCACAACGGCACTGGTGAAAATGCCCTGCCCTCCCTAGCCGTTAGGGAGGGCAGGGCATTTTCACCAGTGGGGCCCACCATTCAGGCTGCTTAGACACGAAGTGCGTGCATCTGTGCCAGTTGGCACCCCATCGCATCAGTGGCACAAGCCGCGGCGGCAGCTGCTCCATTGTGCAGCGCGGCCGCGGTCTGCATCACCATGACCAGACGGGCTGACCTGGCCCACCTGCGGCCGCTGGTCAAGCGGCAGCTGCAGGGCGACCCATGCAGTGTGCTTGACTGTTGGAATGTTGTTTGCACACACAGCGCTCCGAGCGCTCTCGAATGCATGCAGGGCAGGCATACGCAATGCCCCTGTTGACAGTCGGACTTGCTGAACAGAGGCAGGAGGCAGCCCACCCGCTTCTTGTTCTCGGCTATCGCAACAGCAGCTGGTCCACCGTGCAGTGAGGCTGCCCTTCGGGTTTACGGTGAGCATAGCGGGGCGCCAGGGAGGCGGCTCTGCTGCTGCTGGGGTCGGCCAGGCCAGCAGGAGCAGGCGGCTGCCTCTCTGGAGCAGGGGGCTCTTCGTCGCTCTCCATCGTGAGGTCTATGACTACCTCTGCGGGCCCCTTGTCCTTGGCCATGGCGAAGGAGGGAGGAGAATGCGAGGGGTTGGTGCAGGCGAGCAGTGATGAAGGGCCGGCGCTGGGCGCGCTGGCCCGCTCACCGCCAGCTTACAAGGGCTCGTCGCCTCCTTTCCTGCCTCCCCAACTTCCTGAACCTCTGCATGCATGCTTGCAGTCATTTACAGCAACATCAACATTGTGCAAGCAGTGCAGGAAAAAGCTCAGAGCTGGAGGGCAGGTGCGCCGCCGGAGGCGCCGCCACCTGGCGCCGCCGCGCGGCCGGGGCCTCAGGCCCCCTTAAAGCCGGCAGTGGCGCCGTATTTTGCTGATTGGCTGCTGTGCAGCTGGCTGTGCGCCATCGCAGGAGACGCGGGTGGGCTTGGAGGACGATGGTGCACTTAGCCGGCCAGGGCAGTGGCACCTGCAGGGGTGGAGCGGGGGGCGGCAGTGGCGGCGGCGGTGGGCACCAGCGGCGCTCGGGGCCGGCGAAACTTCGACAACTCCCACACCCCTGCTATTCTCAGCTGAAATTATCTCTATGAGCTCCGTTGTAATGGAAGCCTGGCGGGTCCGGTTGTAGGTCAGCGTCAGCTGCAAAGGCAGGGAGCAGGGCGGTGGCGGGGGCGCGTCAGCGGCGCATTTCGGGCGTCCGGGGGTGAACAGGCACACAACCACAACCGCCGCCGCAGCCGCCCACGCCAGCCAGCCAGCAGGGCTGTGCATGCGTTTGGTAGCATTGGGGAGCCAGGGCTGGGAAGGCTGGAGGCTAAGGGGCATGACGGTGCAGCGCCTTGCAGTGCAGGCACCACCCATGCAGCAAGGGGCACATGGCCTGCTGTGGTGGCTAAGCACCGCTGCTGCTGTGCTGCCCACAGCACCCGCATCATGCCAATCGCCACAGCGGTTGCCGTCACAGCCATGCATTCCAAAGCAGCAGCAAGTAAAGAAGCATCCGCCCTTACCTTGCCCAGCATCTCTCCCGCGTTCTTGGTCGAGTTCTCCATCGCGTTGGGTGCACCCCTTACACACACAGCAACTGTTTGATTCTGAGCAGAGGCACCCACCTTGCCCAGCATCTCTCCCGCGTTCTTGGTGGAGTTCTCCATCGCGCTCATGCGCGACGACTGCTCCGAGCAGTTGTTCTCCAGCATGCAGTTGTACAGCGTCTGTGCAGGGGAAGAGGGTGTGTAACAACTGGGTAAGTTGAGGCGGCAGTTGGGGCTTCAGCATGCACTTCTGCAGCACGCCAAGGATCAGTTGGGTTGCACACATCAAGCGCCAACTGTCGTTCCCAGCTGCCACTCACGGTGGCGAGCTGGAACTCGGCCAGGTCCATCAGCAGCTCCGCGCGGTCGGGGCCCTCAATCTCGTACTGCTCGATGGGCGCGCCCTCGGCCGCCGTCTTCTCCAGCGCCTGCAGAAGAAGGAGGAGGGGGGGCACAACAGTTGTGCTGGAAGCGTGAGGGGTGCGTGGCGCTGGTGCTCAATGGCAGGAGGCTTGATCTGGCGCCCTTTCAGCACACGATTGCGAGCTGCAATCCATCAAACAGGTTCTGATGCTCGCCACCAGCACGGTGGCAATGGGGGGGCGATGGCCTCAAACCTTTGCCACCCAAGCTTTCGCACCACACTGCCACACTCACGTCGGGGGACAGCACGGTGGCGATGGTGGGCTTCTGGGAGATGGCCGACACAAAGCGGTTGTAGATGATGCGCGCGGTGTCAAACTCAGTCTTCAGCAGCTGCGGAAAGGGTTTGGCAAGGAGGCAAGAAGAGGCAGTTAGCATGGGAATGTGCAAGGTGGTGGGTTGATGGTGCGGGGCAATCGCCAATGGCGTGCAAACGAGACTAGGCTATCCCTGCATACATGCATGCAAGGTAAGCTCTTGGGTTGAAGCACTCACCTCCTCCGCAATCTGGCTGGCCTCCGGGAAGGTCACCCGGACCTTGTTGGTGTCTGCGGCAGGGCAACAAGTAAGTGAATTAAGTACACAGGCAGCAGCAGTAGCAGGGGCGAAAGCGCATGCCAGGCGGCAGCAGCGCCCTCAGCGACACACAGCTGCCACAAACCAGCAGGGCCCGACTAAGAGAGTGTGGCAGCAGCAATGCTCTCCAGGCTGAGCAACTGGCGTGCAGCTGCTGCTATTCCATTGCTGCCGTCACTGCTGCGGCTGCCACATCTGCCACTGGCGCAGGTTTGCAGCTGCACCAGTGCGCACCCGAAATGGTGGCGTAGATGCTCTCCCACATGCCACACACACACACACACTACCAGTACCATCCTTTTCAAGCTGTCTAAAGCGGCACCCACCCGCAATGGTGGCGTAGATGCTCTCCCGCATGTCGCGCTGCAGCTGGGAGCGGCCCTTCTCGCCCATCACCACCTGCAGGGAAAGAAACGGCAGCAGGTTGTTGTCCGGAAGCAGAAACTTGATCCTTGCAATGAGCAGCAGCAACAGCTGGGAGAGGCCCTTCTCGCCCATCACCACCTGAAATGCCAACATGCGTGTGCATTTCAGCAGCAGTTGCTCTAGGCATAACAGCAGCAGCAGCAGAGCCCAGGAGGCAGCATGCACAGCAGCAGCATGTGGATCAGCACCAAGCAGGCAGAGAAAGAAAGTCATGATGAACTGCGTTTGATCAAACCCACCAGCAGCTCCTCGTTAGGCTCATCACCAGCGGTGTCGGCCACCGTCTTCACAGTGGCGCGCGTGTACCTGTAGAGAAACATAGCAGCATTGGCAGCCCTCAGCAACATGCACATTTGGCAGTAGCAGCCCTGTTGGGGGCAGCAGTGTCAACATGGTGGCCAGCAACGTCCCAGCAGCGCCCAGGGCTGACTCCCGCTGCTGCTGTTGCTGCTGTGCTGCCGCCGAATGCTGCAGCCACTGCGCCAGCGGCTAGCAATGCACAGGCTGTACAAGGTTGCAGAGGCTGAGCCGGGGCGCAGGCTGCTGCTGCAACCATGTTTGCGCAGCATTGCGCCCAACTGCAACCCAGCTGCCGGGCTCCAGCTGCTGCCGCTTCAAAAGGCTGTGCTGCCCAGCAGCCCAGCAGCGCACACACGCCGCCCTCCTGCCTGCACTTCTTGCGCATCCCGCACCACCCCGCTGCCCCCACCCTGCAGCAGCGATCCCCCGCGCTGCTCACTTGCACACCACGGTGTTGATGCCGCCGCACAGGCCCTTGTCGGAGGTGACGGGCACCACCACATTCTTGGCGCCCACCGCCGACGGCAGGTCGCCCAGCAGGCGCACCAGCGGCAGCACAATGCCCCGCGAGTTCTCCGTGTTGGCCTGCACAGAGGGCAGTGCGCCACAAAGGGGTGCCTGATGCAAGGTGCTGCAACGCGAACAAATGCAGCACGGCATACGCTGCAGCACGCTGCAGCACGGCATACCCTGCACAGCGGGCAGCAGCCGGCAGCAAAAGCAGTTGTGGGTGCTGGGCGCCCGCGCCGCGCCGCCGCACCTGCGCGCTGCGCATCTTGCTGGCCGCCACCATCTTCATGGCCTTGGTGATCTTCTGGATGTTGGCCACGGACTTCATGCGCTGCTTCACTGCAGAACACAGAAGCGGGCAAGTGCGGGCGGTGGGAGGGCGGCGGCACGCGCAAGGCTGCTGCTGCTGGCCAGCGCAACATCGCGCCGGCGGTGCACGTGCATCTTGTACATCATGGCGCTGGCCTCCAATCCTGGCAGGCAGGCCGGCCCCCAGCGAGCACGGGCTGCACCAGCAGTGGGGCAGCCCAGGGGCTCCCAGCTGCTTGCCTGCGAGGGTGGACACGCCCCTGGCGCCCTCCACAGCGCTCCTGCAGGGCAGCGGGGAGAAGGGGGGCGCTCAGCGCGCCCGTCCGCGGGCCCACTTCCCCAACCCAAGCCCCCCGGCCCGCTGCCTCACCCCTGGCACGCGGCAGCGACGCTCTCGGCCACCGCCGCGAGGCCCTGCCGCAGCAGGGGCCCGCTCAGAGAGCCGTAGGCCTGCCGCAGCATTCTGCGCGTTCTTCCTCCCCCCTCCAAGCGGATGTCGACACGGGGATCGACGATCGTCAACAGGAGCGCGCGATGGGCCGGCCCCGCGGGTGTCACCCAGGTGCCAACTTGGCAGCGAAATTGCATGCCCGCTGTGCCCCCTACGGATTCCGGGGCCACTGAAAATCCGCCTCCAAGTCATTTGCAGGGAATCACAAGTCATGCAGGCGGCGCCGGGCTACTGTGGCCGCCGCCGCAGGCATTCCCCGCTGCCCCAGTCAACGGGCCCGCCGCCTTACAGTCAAACGCTTCCAGTGCAAGGCCCATCGCTCCCTAATCCCTATGCATGCTCGCTTGGAAAGCTATACTCATACATTGAGTAATGAAATTGGCGATTTCAGCAGCTGTGGGCTACGTGCCATCTGCTCGTGCCGCAGGCCGCGAGTGCGTGAGCGCCAGCGAGTATCGCGGGCAGCTGTACAAGTGCTGCTCGTAGTCTGGCTGCTCCCACCGCACCGGCTCGCACGCCTTGACCTGGCTGGCGGTGCCGTTGCGCGGCAAACACCCTGCAGCGCATGGGGCATGGGGTCGCAGCCCACGTGTGTGAGCAGTCAGTGGGACCCACGCACATGCAAAGCCACTGCCACACCCTCTGCTGCCTCGGCGCGGTCTCAAGGTGCCCAGTGCGCAGCATGCAGTGCAGCGTACCACCGAAATCGCAGCAGTACACTACCTCAGCTTGGCCGACAGCAGAACAATATACACTCCCCCTTCCCACAAGTTGAGCAGGCCCGCTCAGCAGGGCAAACAGCAGTGAGCAGCCGACTCACTGTCTTCATTCACAAACCACATCTGCTGCTTCACAAAGCTGGCCCGCTTGCCGTCGTAATCCGTGCACACCGGGTGGAAGTACAGTACTGCAGCAATGCGGGGTGGGCGCAGAATATTGCAGCTGGGTGGCACACGAAGCATGGAGGGAGAGCACAGCGGGGGCTTGCGAAAAGAGGCAGAGAGTCACCAAGTGCATGCTGCAAAGCTCAGCAGGCGAACTGTGTGACACAGCCAAGCCTTTGGTAACCAGCACCATCGAGCCCTGGTGCATTTCCAGCTTAAAGTATGAGCGGAACTCCAGCAAGTTTAGCTGCGACGCAGCCCACGCCACAGACCACAATGCCCCAGCCCTGCGCAGCATAACTTGCTCACTTGACCAGTCGCACGTGTCGAACAGCGGCGCGGTGTCTGCATGAGCCAGCTCGCAGTGGTCATTGCTGTACATGAAATAGCCGTGGTGGTAAGCACGGATCAGCGCCAGCTTGCCCGTCTGGTTGTTGGCGTGCATCTGCGGGCAGGCGGCAAGCGGCAGGCAGGAGAGGCGGGCCAGGTCAGGGTCCAGGTGAACTGGCGCTGGAGCCATGTTGCAAGGCAGCCAGCATGTGTGCCTATGTCCAAGGGCAGACACCGTTTGTGTGATGTAAAACCAACATGCCCCCTGCCCAGCCACAATAAGTCAGCCCACCCACCTCTTCACGGGTCTTGAGGCAGCCTGAGGCCGCGGTGCATCTGCGCAGGATCTTGTCGTGGATGCGCTCCACGTACTGCTGGTCGTTCTCCTTGGCCTTGAGGCCCTCCCGGAAGCCCTTGGTCCAGCCCTCAAACATGGCGATGGAACCGGGGGTGGGCAGCACCACGTAATTGCCTGCGTGGCATGGCGGAGGCGTTGAGGAGGGCTGGCGGTGTCGATAGATACAGCAGTGTGTCCAGTTTTGGGTGTCTTGCGCCACCCGCAGATGCGCAGCACGCAATGCCTGCAGCTGCCCGCCACCCCACGCTTGCCTGTGTTGACGGCGGCAGAGTTGCACGCACTCGATCCAAGCTCTACTTGGAAAGCAGAGTCGGCCTCTGCCTCTTCTATGAAGGTCAGGTAGCTTGTCCACACGGGTTTCACAGTGTACACTATATCAGCGTCTGAGAGGGGCCAGCGTGCTTGGGGACTGAGGTGAGGGGAGTTTGCTGTGGCTGCGTGGATGCAACTGCACCAACCTGGTTCCTTAGACGCCCGGGCACCCAGGCACAGCTGCTGGCTGCTGCCGCCTGCTCGTCCAAAACTTCCTTGGGCTGGGTCTGGGCATACCCCGAAAACACCTGTTCACCTGAGTAGTGCACCGCGTAACCCTTCTTTAGCAGGTCCCGAACAAGGAAGGAGCTGAGCCAGGTGATCACCTGCGCAACACAACACAGCGCAGTGTGTGGAGCGAGCACAGCACAGGAGCAGGCGGAGTGAGGAGAAAGGGCAGACGCCCCTCGCCAAGGCAACAACGAGCATACGCATCCCACAGCCCCGCACCCCAGCTCACAAAGTAGTCGTGCGTGCCGAACTCGCCGCTGCTGGCGTGGTCCAAGCGCTCCGGCAGGTAGGCAGACACGTCAGCGCATGGCAGGTTCAGGTCGGCGCATGCGTCCAGGTCCGTGGGCTCCCAAATGCCCACGAGGTAGTTGCGCACGCCGCCAAACTTGACCATGGAGAAAACTGGGGGAGGACAGCGGGAGGGGTAAAGAAAGGTCAGGCGGCATGAGAGCGGCAGGGCGCACGGTGCAGGCCCAACATGCGCCACGTGGCATGGTGCGGGAGGGCGCTCCCGGGGCAGGCAGGGCGGTGCAAAGGACGATGCACCGCCACGGGAGATCAGAGCAACAAGGATGGGATTGCACACGCAGCATGGGCGAGGGTGCAGGTGGTGGACGCAAATCAAGTGCAGGTACAAGGCGGATGCAGGTCGACATTAGACATATGTGCACAGCAGCAGGAAACTGATGGCAGCAGCATAGCAGCGGCAGCTCACTGGCGTTCTGTGCCATCGTTGAGAACCGGGGGTTGAAGGTAAGGAGCGTGACGGCTTTTTTGATGCGGCCCTCCCTGGTCGCCCGCAGCGCGGCCAGCTCAGCTAGATTGTGCACTCCAGTGTATGGCAATGCCTTGGTGCGCGGCGGCAGCAGCCAGGGGGTGGCTTCAAAGTGCCGGAGCAGGTCAGCATCTGTGTCTAGCAGCGCGGGGTCGGCCTGCAGGCAGCCAGGGCAGAGGGTGGGTGCTGGGGGGAGCCATGAGCCACAGAGCAGAGCGGGCAAGCTTGCTACGGCAGCCTACGACTCTTCAGGATTGGCTCAAATGCCCCCGGCAATGCCATGTGCAGTGGCATTGCAGCAGGCAGACGTTGGCGGGTGCGCCATGGGCTGGAGGAGCAGCAGCCGGGCAAGGCAGGCGCGCCTGCTGCTCATTGCCCCTGCCCTCTTGTCACAGGCACAGCTGCTGCTCGATGCGAACCAGGAGTTGCGTACACCGGCTGACAGACTGCAGCTCTGCTTGCGCACCTGCACCCGCTCGTAAGCCTCCTTGCTAGGGACCGCCATAGGCAGCGTACCCGGCGGGAGGGTGCCCACACCTGCTGCAAGGGCAGAACGTGAGCAGGGCCAGGAGGTGTGGCGAACGCAACAGCACATTAGCTGCGCATTGCATCCGCATGCACGGGTGATATTTTTCTGGACCACCAGCCAGATGGCGCATTGGCATATCTGGCAGCACAACGTGGCTGCACCCCACTGCTCACGTTGCTGATGGGTGCTGCCCTTGGTGCTGCTGCTGCCGTCGGCGGTGCCATTCTGTAGCCGCACTGCCGTGCTGTGCAGCCCTATTTGGAGTGCGTCACGATCAGGCCTGCGTGCCAGAGTGCGCAGCAAGAGCTTGAGCCTGGTTCCAGACACTCATCAGTCGAGGCTTCACCGCGTCGGCGGCGGCGGCGGCGCCGGCAGAGCGGCGGCTGAGCGGCGGTCCCTCCGCACCGCCTCCAAGCGACGATTCCACTCACAGGCTCACTACCAGCGCCAAGGCCAACAGAGCCACGCCAATCAGGAGGTAGGGCGCGGCGCCGCGCAGTGGGGCTCCCTCCCGCATTCCTCTACCCTTCAGACGACCATCACAAACAATTGAGCATGCGCCGCCCACAGAACACTGCTCCAAAACGCAGGCACCGTGCTGTTGTGTGCATGTGGCGGCGCTGCCCGTCACTGCGATCGTGCCTCTTGATCAATGCCAAAGTCGGTAGCCTTACCAGTTTGTCAGTCATGCCCCATTCTTGCGCTTCATGAGTTACAGGGAGGCATCCAGAGGAGCCTGGGCATGCCTCATGACATGTGGAAGAGGGCAGTGGACCTGAGCAGCTGCGGCCGCAGCTGGGCACGCCAAACAAACCACAAGCAGCGCCTGCGCATCGGGTCTCACTTAGCGCAGCTGCCTCGATCCAGCCACTCAGAGCCGGGTGATGACCTCCTCCACCTCCTCCGGAGTGTACAGGTGCCACTTGGGCGCCACGCGGGCAATGTCCACGTTTGTCGCCGTCACCTGGGCGGGAGGCAGAGGCGGGGGAGGGGTATGGTTGTTACGGGTCAGGGGCTGCCCATGAGGGAATCCAGCAGCTAGCGCGGGACCTGGAAGCCTCGTGCAAGCAGGCGCGGGAGCTGGAGTGCAGGCTCGTAACATGCCCCAACCTTGTCCTCCCTTACTTACTTCAGGGCACGCATGCCAAATAAACTGAGATGAACATCACACATTCAGATCAGGCGCACCTTCTCCTCCATCGCTTGCTTCAGGTGGCACACACACCAATGAAAACACTGCCATGACAAATGAAGTAAAAAGCACTATGATCAAGCGCACCTTCTCCTCCATCACTTGCTTCAGCGTGGACAGGGCCAGCACCTCTGCCTCCTTCAGCGTCATGTCCTTGCTGCAATTAGTTGCAAAAGAGAGTCTTATGTTAGGAATATAGGGGCCAAGGGAGAGGGAAGCACCTCCGCCTCCTTCAGCGTCGTGTCCTTGCTGCAGATGGGGCAAAACATCAGATGGGTGCTTGCAGGGTGAACAGGCTTGCAAGGCAAACGTAGGAGGTCTAGAGCACCGGCGCCAGCGCCTTCTGCAGCTAGCCTGGCAGCCCACGCCACACGCATTGACACCAACTGGTCAACTGGTCAACCATCAGCAGGTTGGCTCCCTGGAGTCCCACTTGCGCACCGGTACGATTCCTGCAGCGCCGTCTGCGCGCCCTCCGACCCGCTGCCGATTGCCTTGGCATCATACTTCACATACGTGCCGCTGGGGTCGGTGTGGAACCTGCAAGGCAGAACAAGTGGCTTAGGTCAGGCAGCAGCCAAGATGTAGGTCAAGGCTGCACCTAGGAGCCGCTCAGAGGGGTGGAGCATGCAAAGTGCCAGAGACGGCCATCAAGCACTGCAGCTGCCTTCCCCTGCAATACCGCACCCCACCCTGCCCATTCGCTGCACTGTGCTTTTGCAGTCCCAGCTGCAGCACGCAGCAGCAACCGACTCACAACACGGGGCCGCCCTCCGCGTCCCAGCCCGCCACCAGCAGCGCCACGCCAAAGGGCCGGCTCATGCCGCCCTCGTCATTGTCGTCCTCGCCAAACCGCAGCGCCAGGTCGCACAGGCTCTGCGATTGTGGGAAGGAGATTGGCGAGGGCATTTTCAAGACAGGTTGTGTTGTCCTCCTCGCCAAATCGCGCCAGGTCGCACAGGCTCTGTGGCAAGAGATCGATGGTTGACGAAGCAAAACTTCAACGAGAAGACAGTTTGAGCCCAGCCAGAGGAGGCTGAATCGCAGCACTCAGTCGCACAGGGCTCTGTGGCTTGCTCACATCACCTTGGGCTCCGCAGCTCAAGCTTGCATGCTTGTAAGACCCCATGATCAACACCCACTGATCAAGCCCGCAGCTAGCTTGCCTGTGTAACCGACTCAAGCGGCATGGGCTCGTTGTAGGTGAAGCGGTGCTGCTGCGTCTCCACACGGCCTGTGAATGGTGCGAGCAAGAGGTGCAGGGCGGCGTTGCAGGAGGGTGGCCGCGGCAAGGCCAGGCAGCGCGGCTGCACTCAAATATGCAGGAGGACTGCGGTTGCCCGCTGTGCAGGCACCTGCTGCGCACTATGCAGGTGCACGCAATGCAAGTTCCTGCGTATTCTAAGCTCAAAAAATCCACCGCTCGTAAGCACTCACCATGGTCGATCAGCGTGCGTGCATCTGCCGTCAGGCCGCTCATCGCCACCCCAATGTGCTCATCAATCTCCGCCACCTTCTCTATGCTGCTGGGCTCCTGTGAGAAATGAACGGAAACGGGAAAAAGCAGCAGATCAATAAAAGTGCTCATCGATTTCTGCCACCTTCTCTATGCTGCTGGGCTCCTGTGAGGGGTGAGCAGATGTGGGAAAGGCAGCAGATCAAACAACGTGATCATCAATCTCCGTCACCTTCTCGTTTTGCTGCTGGGCTCCTGTGGAAGGGCAGCATTAGAATGGCAGGCACATCAAACAGGCGAGTCCATTTATTGCCGCATTTCCCAGCAAGCTGCTCGCCTGCTGCAAGAAAGAGGGCATGCGCCGCTGCAACTGCGACGCCAAGGTTGCCACCTTCCCTGTGTGGCTGGCACTAACGGCAGCACCCCCGCACATCAGCACGCAGCCGTCTGCCCCTCGCTGCTGCACTGCTGCACACAAGCCAGCGCAGAGGTCGCACCAGGAGCGGGCTGGTCACTCGCTTCTCCACTGCAAGCACCTGCCCTTCCCCCTTCTTTGTGTGGCAACACATACCAGTCAAACAGCAGGCAAAAAGCACAAGCAGGCGCACCAGGAGCGGGCTGGTCACTCGCTTCTCAACCGCCATCACCACCCCTTCGTCTGTGCGGACCGCAATGGCGGTCGACCCCAGCTGCATTCCGTGGGTGTGGGCGGAGATGGGCAGGGGCTGTGTCGGTGAGGGCAATGGACAGCTGTACAGGTCAAACTGCCATGCCGTGGAGCAGGTATAGTGAGCTTCGAACAATATCATGCCGCAGCTGCGGCAGCAGCATGAGCAGCAGCGCAGGCCCACTCGCAGCCAAGAGACGCAGGCCACAAGCCCCTGCCCAGCCCCCAGCAGCAGCTGCCCAGCACCTTGATCGCCTCGATGGCATACTCTACTTGGAACAGCCGCCCCTCCGGGCTGCAAGCAGGGCAGCAAAATGGGGCGCCGGTCAAAGCAACGAGCGGCGGCGGCGGCGGCGGGGCAGCGGCGGTGGCTGGCAGGGCAGCGCCGCGCTCTCGGGCCGCTCCATCTTCGCTCGTTCTGGCAGCCTGCCAGCGCGATCAGAGCGCTACAGCCTCCTCCCGGCCAGCGATCACGTCGTTTCCAGCGCTCCCCGCATCGCCCGCTCGCCTGAATGTGTTCACGCCGCGATCATACTCGCTGCGCGTCAGGAACATGACGCTGCAAGCAGCTGGGCGGGCTCTCGGGCGGCAAGGCGCAGCGCTGGGTCACCACAGGAGCCAGGAGATCGGCGCCGCGGTAGCAGAGATCGATCGAAGGCACTGGGCAAGCGCTCCGCCAGGGCCCATGCTGCCCGCCCCACCGCCCGCCTGCTGCGCCCCCACTGCCGTCCGTCTGCCCTGCCCCTGCCTTGCTGCCGTTGTGCGCTCAGCGCAGGTGGTCCCCATCTCGGCAATAGAGCCACACTTATTCTTGTTATCTTGTTAAACGTAAATTGTCTGCATCGCCCCTGCTTGCAGCAGCAAAGGTCGACAGATGGAGCCGTGCGCGAGCGTGCAAAAGGGCAAGCACAGCTGCCGTGCCCTGATCGGCCTTGACTGCAGTTGCTGCCGTATCAAGCCGCTGTTGCAGGACATACTGCAAAATTCAACAAAGGGCAAGCTGGCATGGCCGTGCATGCATATCGGTGGAGCCCCGCAAATTTAAGTAGGCATGCCTTGCCCTCACGCGGGCAGTCCTGGGCAGCCCGATCAACCATCATCCATGCCCCAGCAAACCCTTATTCTGTTTCGATATACGCAGTCGTGGTCCCTGCCATCAACCAATAGCACAGAAAGTGCCCACAGTCGACCTGCGGTTGCCGCACCGCTGCTGCCCCATGCGGTCGACACATGGCGTGCCGCCGGCAGCCCTTGAAGCCTGGGCGCCGGCCTGCACAGCCCACCCGCGCGCATCCACGGCTGACAGGACTCGCAGGCCCCCGCCCCACCAGCTCCCCGCTCGAGCAAGCCCTCAAGCTCGGCCAAACCCGCGGAACCATGGCCACCAAGACCCCCACCGGCACTGCGGCGCCCTTCAAGGTTTGTACAAACGCAGCAGAGGGGGCTTATGCGCTGCAGCGGCCTGATTGGCGTGTGGACCGGCGGCAGCGAGCTGGGGCGGCCTCGGGCGGCCCGGCGCGCGCCTGATCTGGCCTCGGACCGACCGCATCGGGGCCTGGGAGGCGCCGCAGCGGCAGCAGCGCTCGCTTTTGTTGATCTGCCGGCGCCCGGCTTAGACCCTAGCTGGCGCCGCGCCAGCGCCCACCGCTCAGCTGGGCGGATTGGCGGCAGCCGGCGGGTGGCGCGGCGGGGCGATTGATGGCGCCACCGTTCAGCGGCGGCGCCTCGCCCCGCCCCCCGCCGGAGCGGCGGCGCAGGCGCTGCGGTCGTACCGCCCGCATCTGTGGCTTTGGACCCTCACACCGCCTCGCCCTCCCGCCTGGCTGCACCCCTGCAGTATGCCGCGGAGCTGATTGCCAACGCCAAGGCCATTGCCACCCCCGGCAAGGGCATTCTGGCGGCCGATGAGTCCACCGGCACCATCGGCAAGCGGGTGCGCTCCGCTCGCATGCCGTGAAGTCCATACCAGTTTGCCAGCTGTGAATTGGAGAACGCAACTGCTTGGGCTGCCGCAGTTCAGCTCCCGGGGCTGTTTAGGCGGCGGTTTGGCGACTGTGCAGCCAGCTCAGCCTGCTTTTCTGCAGCCGACTCCCAACCCGCCGCCTCGCCAGCACTCTGCACCCAGTACGTGCCTCTCCCCTGCCACAGCTGGCCAGCATCGGCTGCCCCAACGAGGAGAGCCACCTGTTTACTCTGCATTGCTTGTTCTCCCCTGCCGCAGCTGGCCTGCCCACGCCGCTGCCTCACTCCACCCGCCTGTTTCATGTGTGTTTGTTCCTGCAGCTGGCCAGCATCGGCTGCCCCAATGAGGAGAGCTACCGGCGCGAGCTGCGCGAGATGCTGTTCACCTCCCCCGGCATCGAGAACTACATCAGCGGCGTGGTGAGCACACAAACAGTGTTTTGCATGCCTGCTCTCGCCCTCGCGCCGCTGTGCTGTCGCCAACTGTGCACGCCTTTTGCCTATGTGGTATGCTCTGTTTCCTTCCCTGTCCACACATCCTGTTTGAGGAGACGCTGTTCCAGAACGCCTGCTTGTAGGTTTTTCCAGTGTTGTTGCTTACCCACCTCTGCAAACCCTTCTTTCTACTGCGCTCCGCAGATCCTGTTTGAGGAGACGCTGTTCCAGAACGCCAGCGACGGCACGCCTTTCGTGAAGATGCTGCAGGACAAGGGCATCATCCCCGGCATCAAGGTGAGTGGCAGAGGGCGCAGTGCAGCAGCTTGACCGCTCGGGGAGTTGGGGGCTTGTGGGGATGCTGCAGGGGAAGGGCAGCATCCCCGGCATCGAGGCAAGAGGCGGTGGTGGCTGTTTGCAAAGTGCAGAGGTGGGCAGCGTCACCAGGCTGCAGACCGGGGCACAACCTGCCATGTTTCGCCCCAGATGGTAAATGCCGTTCGTCAAGAACAAGCTGCTCACTTGCCTCTGCTTGCCCTGCCTCCTCCCAAAAACAGGTGGACAAGGGTGTGGTGGCGCTGCCCGGCACCGACGGCGAGACCGAGACCCAGGGCATCGACGACCTGGGCAAGCGGTGAGCTTTGTGTGGCTTAGCCGCAATTTGGTGCAGTTTCCGAGTGTGGTTGGGTTCGAGCGCCAAGTACTGCGTTTTGCGCGAGACGCCCGTTTTGCGGCTGATTTTTTTCAACAGAGCGCTGCTTAACCCACGCTGCCCGCTGCCTGACAGCTGCGCAAAGTACTACAGGGCGCGCAATTTGCAGTTGAGCTCCCTCATTTGCTCGTCACACACCACTTAACGCTTCTTTCGTACACTCTGCCTCCCACTGCAGCTGCGCCAAGTATTACGAGCAGGGCGCCCGCTTCGCCAAGTGGCGCGCGGTGCTGAAGATCGGCAACGGCTGCCCCAGCGGTGGGTTGGGCTGGGGTGCTGAGAAGCTTGCAGGCAGAACTTGTGGGCGGGCGCCAATAATCGCATTATTGGCATGTGTTCAATCTGTAACCCACTTTCTCTCTGCTGCAGAGCTGCCCATCCACCAGAACGCCTACACTGGCTCTCTCTACATGACACTATCGTGTGTTCCAACCCGTTGCTGCTGCAGAGCTGTCCATCCACCAGAACGCCTACACCCTGGCCCGCTACGCCGTCATCTGCCAGGAGAACGGCCTGGCGAGTTCCTGCTCGCCTTGGAGCTCCTGCTTGCTCGCGCCTGCTTTCGCTGAGGGCTGTGCGGGGGGCCAACTACACAGCCAGGCTATTGGAAGGCTGGCCGCGGCTCGGCTGCATTCGCACGCAGTTGGGGACGCTGAAGTCGTGGTTCGACAGCTTTGGGCGTCACCTTGTTGTCAACCCTACTTGATATTGTTTCTACACATGATTGCAGGTGCCCATTGTGGAGCCAGAGATCCTGTCCGACGGCAGCCACGGCATCGAGGTCTGCGCCGCTGTCACCGAGCGCGTGCTGGCCGCCTGCTACAAGGTGAAAGGGGTGATCGTGCCAGGTGCACGTATCGTGTTTTCTGCCTCGTGTGTAGAGCAACGGGGCGGCGCGTTCTGGATGCGTGCAAGTTGCGCACTGCCCCGATCGCCCTCCCCTGCCACACACAATCTCTTTCCCTTCTTTCCTGCAATGCAGGCCCTGAACGACCACCACGCGCTGCTGGAGGGCACCCTGCTCAAGCCCAACATGGTGCTGGCGGGTGGGTGGCAGGGGAAGGGTGGGTGGCATTGCCATGGCTGTGCTCCTTGTGCCATGCTGTGTCACATTGAAGCCTGCTGCTGTGGTTGTGTCGGTGCATTGGTCGGGACTGCCGGCAACTGAGTTGATATGTGTCTTTTCCCCTGTGTGCAGGCGCCCAGGCCCCCCAGGAGAAGGTGATGACCGCGGGCTGGCTCACGGCGCGCACGCTGAGCCGCACCGTGCCCCCCGCCGTGCCGGGCATCATGTTCCTGTCCGGTGAGCATACGCTGCTTGGCGGTAGCTTGGCGGCGGCGGCCAGTCGAAGGAGCACGGTTCTTCAAAATTCTGTTTGATGGATCTTGCGAAACTCGATTTCCCTGTGTGCAGGCGGCCAGTCGGAGGAGGAGGCGACCGCGCACCTGGCGGCCATGAACATGGTGCAGGACGTGAAGAAGCCGTGGACCCTGTCCTTCTCCTTTGGCCGCGCGCTGCAGGTCAGCACTTGAGCTGGGCATGGGTTGGTCGCGGTGGGATCGCGGGTTGGATATGTGGTGTTGAGCCAGCTTTTGAGGCAGCTTTGGACTTCTCCTTTGGCCGCGTGCTGCAGGTGGGGCCTGGCTGCTGTTTAGAAGATAGAAAGGCATGCGGCCATGCGGCTGCTTCACTCACACTCCTTCACGGCGGCGTGCTGGTTACGCAGACTCCAAGCTGTTGGAGCCCACACCTATGCTCTGCGCCGGGATCCCTGGGCCCTGCACCTAAAGAAAATGCTGTATGTCTGACCCTGCAGGCGTCCGCGCTCAAGGCGTGGGGCGGCAAGAAGGAGAACTTCAAGGCGGGCCAGGAGGCCTTCCTCAAGCGCGCCAAGGCCAACAGTGAGTGGTTGTCATGCTTTTACCAGTTCTGTTGTTCACATAGCTGGAAGGAAGAGGGGCCAGGGGCCTTCCTCAAGCGCGCCAAGGCTGACAGTGAGCTGGGAGTGAAGTTGCAACGTGGCTGTGCTGCCTGCGGTTGTGCCTTGCTCAACGTCAACGTGGCTGTGCTGCCTGCGGTTGTGCCTTGCCCAACGCCAAGCGGCCAACAGCAGCCGAGCAGCCGCGATGTGCATCCGGCCTGCAAGCTAGCCAGCGACGATTGTGCATCCCAATCCAGCCCGGCAGACAACCAGTTCGGCCCACCGTCTAAGCCACATCCTGCCACCCACTTCTTTGCCCCCGCAGGCGAGGCGACCCTGGGCAAGGGCGACCTGGAGGCCAAGGGCGAGAGCCTGTACGTGGCCAACTACGCCTACTGAGCGGGTGGTTGCGCCAGCACCCACCTGGGCGATTCCGGGCGGTTGCGCCCAGCGCCCAGCACCCACGTGCCGATTCAGTGTCGCTGAATGAAAGCCGCGGCCGGCGTGGCGGGCGGGCCTGCCCTGCTCGCCGCCACCGCCGCGTAAATGAACGAATGCCTGGTGCCACGCGCGCGTGGCCGCACATGTCAGCCTCCCGACCGTTCTTTTGCAGCCTGCATTGCGTTTCCTTGTAATGAATTATGGGTTTGTGAGCCCAGCGAGCGGCAGTGGGCGGGCAGCATGCGGTCAACGCGTGCCGCTGTGTTGGGCGGCACGGCGCATCACAATGGGTGTGCAGGACCCGTTTGCAGAGCGCAATCGCGTCAATTGCAGCACGATGGCCAAGGCAAAGGCGGGCAAGCGCAAGGCGGAGGCCGAGGCGGCGGAGCCCGCCGCTCCCCCGGCCGCAGAGCCGCAGCGGGAGGTCCGCCGGCGCGTGGGGTGGGAGAAGGAGGCGCCGGGCCCGATCCAGCACGCCTCCCATGGCCAGGTGCGGCGCACAGACGCGCGGCCGCCATCACCCCTGCGCTCGCCTGCACCTGCTTCTCTGTTGCAGCAGACGCAATGGCGAGCGAATCCAGAAGCCGAATTCTGCCGGGTGCCGCCACACCCCCGCCCCACAGGTGGCCGGCGACGTCTTTGTGTTTGGCGACGGCGACTGCGGCCAGCTGGGGCTGGGCGAGGAGGTCACCGAGCGGCTGCGGCCCTTCCCCGTCAGCGTGGATGGCAAGCAGGTGAGCCCTGGAGGAGCTGCGGGCTGGTGGAGCCTGTCGGGGGGCACTTGCCGCCAAATGCTACACGTCGCCGCCGACCAGCCTGCCACGGCCTGCCTGCATCACCGAATCGCGGCTCGTCCTGTGCGTCCCTTGGTCCCCAACCCCAGCCCTCTACCTGCCCGTCCAATCACTCCAAGCAGGTGCTGCAGATCGATTGCGGCGGCATGAACAC
>VFQO010000400.1_pt1 | contig 47883 bp, 42 predicted proteins | sample 3512331 | NCBI WGS metagenome assembly VFQO01 (sample SAMN10412371, study PRJNA504923) | tailings metagenome | isolation source: Replicate 3 from Balatoc abandoned mine | place: Philippines: Itogon, Benguet | collected 2017-08-28 | reverse complement strand
ACGAAGGTCGGATCGCCGAAGAAGATCGTGAGGCTGCCGAAGCCGACGATCAGCGCGGTCGAGAACCACAGCATCGGCGAAACCTTGCCGAGCCGCCATTTCGATACCAGCAGGGCGGCGATGGCGGCGACCATGAAGGCCCCCGTCCCGGCGATGATCGCAGCGAGTTCGCCCGCCGGATTCGGGTCTGCCGGCGCGTTCATCCGGTAGGCGCCGAGGAACACCAGCAGCGGGCCGTAATCGACTGCGACGTTTAGCCAGCTCGAGGCGGCTTTCTTCCCTTCGCCGTCACTCATCATGCCACCCCCGCGATCACGCGTGCGACCAGATCTGGGTCGAAGGGCCTGAGGTCCTCCATTTTCTCGCCGACACCGATGGCGTGGATGGGGAGGCCATATTGCTCCGCCGCTGCGACCAGCACGCCGCCGCGCGCTGTGCCGTCGAGCTTGGTCATGATCAGGCCGGTGACGCCCGCGACTTCCTTGAAGACGTCGATCTGCGAGAGCGCGTTCTGGCCGTTGGTGGCATCGAGAACGAGGACCACGTCATGCGGCGCTTCGGGGTTGAGGCGCCCGAGCACGCGGCGGATCTTCGCCAGCTCCTCCATCAGCTCCTTCTTGTTCTGAAGGCGTCCGGCGGTGTCGACGATCAGCGCGTCGATCCCGGTGTCGGTGGCCTGTTTGACCGCATCGAACACAATCGCCGCCGGATCGCCGCCCTCCGGCCCACGCACCAGATCGACGCCGATGCGCCCCGCCCATGTGGCAAGCTGGCCGATGGCGGCGGCGCGGAAGGTGTCGCCAGCCGCCAGCAGCACGCCGTAGTCGTCCTCCTGAAACAGATGCGCAAGCTTGGCGATTGTGGTGGTCTTGCCTGAGCCGTTGACCCCGATCACCAGGATCACCTGCGGGCGCGGGAAGGCGGTGATCTCGAGCGGCTTTGCCACCGGGCGCAGGATCGCGGCGATCTCTTCGGCCACCGCTTCCTTCAATTCGCGGGTGGTGATTTCCGCACCGAAACGCTTGTCCGAAAGCCGCGCACGGATGCGGGCGGCGGCAGCCGGGCCGAGGTCGGAGAGGATCAGCGCATCCTCGACATCGTCCAATGTCGCATCGTCGAGCTTCGCGGTGCCGCCGCCGCTCCCGGGCAGATTGGCCGCGAGGCGCTCGGAGGTCTTGGCAAAGCCTCCGAACAGGCGCTGGGTCCAGCTGGTTTCACTCATGCGAGCAGGCCCTCCCTGACCTCGCTTGGGGTCACTTCGATGATCGTGCCGGGCGCCGTGCCGGAGGGCAGGGCGACGCGTGCGTAGTTGGAGGCATAGCCGGTGCCATCCCTTTCGGCGAGGACGGGCAGGGTTTCGCCCACAAGGCTCTCCAGCCACGCGGCGCGGCGGGCGGCAGCGCGGGCGCGCAGATCGGCGGCGCGGGCGCGCACCACCTCGCGCGGCACCTGCGGCATGCGGGCGGCAGGGGTGCCGGGCCGGGGCGAGTAGGGGAAGATGTGGGCGTGGACGATGTCCAGCTCGTCGATGATCGCAAGGTTTGCGGCGTGGTGCGCCTCGTCCTCGGTCGGGAATCCGGCGATAAGGTCCGCGCCCACCGCGATCTCGGGGCGCAGGGCCTTCAGCTTCGTCACCAGATCGACCGCATCGGCCCTCAGGTGCCGTCGCTTCATCCGTTTGAGGATCAGGTCCGCTCCGTGCTGGAGCGACAGGTGGAGGTGCGGCATGACCCGCGGTTCATGCGCCAGCAGGTCGAACAGGACGGGGTCGATCTCCACGCCGTCCACCGAGGAGAGGCGCAGGCGGGGAAGAGCGGAAAATGCGGCAAGGATCGCCTCAACCAGCGCGCCAAGGCGCGGCGCTTCGGAAAGATCATGGCCCCATGAGGTAAGGTCCACCCCGGTGAGCACCACTTCCCTGGCGCCGGCATCCAGATGCGCTTCGATGTCCCGCAGCACTTCGATGACGGACAGCGATCTGCTCTGCCCCCGTCCCTGCGGGATGACGCAGAAGGTGCAGGCATGATCGCACCCGTTCTGCACCGCGATGAATGCGCGGGTGCGGGCGGGGGGCAGGGGAGCCACCTCTCCCGGTACGTTCCAGCTGCGCGGATCGAGCTTCGTCGCATTCGCAACCAGCCCGTCCACCTCGTCCATCGCGCCGATGCTCTCCCGGTCGATCTCCGCCGCACAGCCAGTCACCACCAGCCGCGCGGCGGGATGATCGCGGCGCGCGCGGCGGATCGCCTGCCGGGTCTGGCGCAGCGCCTCGGCGGTCACCGCGCAGGAATTGACGACCACGAGGTCCCGCTCGCCCGCCAGCATCACCCGCATCCGGTCGGCTTCGGCGATGTTCATGCGGCAGCCGAGGGAAATGATTTGCGGCGCGTTCAACAAAAATCGTCCCAGTCGAAGCTCCCGCGGAAACTTGCTGCGGCAGGGCCGCTCATCAGCATCGTCCCGCCCGGCTGCCAGGCGATCTCGAGGTCCCCGCCGGGCAGGCTCACGCGCACCGGGCTTGCCACCAACCCGCGCCGGATCGCCGCGACGGCGGTCGCGCAGGCCCCTGTGCCGCAGGCGCGCGTCAGCCCGGCCCCGCGTTCCCACACGCGCAGTTCGAGGTGGTCCGGCCCGGCAAGGCTGGCGACATTGACGTTGACCCGCTCGGGGAAGACCGGATCATGCTCGATCAGCGGACCGAGCCGTTCGAGGTCCACCGCATCGGCATCGTCCACGAAGAAGATCGCGTGCGGATTGCCGACATTGATGGCCATCGGCCCTTCCAGCGTCTCCCACCCGACCGGCATGGCGAAGGTGTCCATCGCATAGGCGAGCGGGATCGCGTTCCAATCGAATCGCGGGTGCCCCATATCGACCCGTGCGCCTGCCTCCAGCGGCTGCAGCGCGATCGGCCCGCCGCCTGTCTCGACCACAGCGGGCGCGCCGTGGAGCAGCGCGACGGCGCGGCTGCCATTGCCGCAAGCCCCGGCCTCGCTGCCGTCAGCGTTGAAGAACCGGACGCGGAAATCATGGCTGTCGCTCGGCTCCAGCAGGATCAGCTGGTCGCAGCCGATGCCGGTCCGCCGGTCGGCGAGCGCGCGCGCCACGGCGCTCGTCATCGGCGGGATCGGTGTAGCTCGCGCGTCGATCACCACGAAATCGTTGCCGAGGCCGTGCATCTTGATGAAGGGGATCGCCCGGGTCATGGGCGTGCATCTATGCACGCGCGGGCGGCGCGTCCAGCCCCCCGGGCCGGGCTCAGGGCCGGGCGATGCGGTAGAGCGTCTGCGCGTCCTCGGGCGCGGCGCGCGGCGGTGCGGCCGCATCCTCTCCCGGTCGGCCGCTGAGCCGTCCGGCGGCCTTCAACCGCGCCCGAACGCCATCGGCATCCTCGGGATGGCCGTAGAAATAGCCCTGCGCCTTCAGCCGCCCCATCGATTTGAGCGCATTGAGGATCGCCTCGTCCTCCACCCCTTCGGCGGTCAGCGGCAGATCGAGCCCACGCCCCAGGGAGATGATCGCCTCGACAATCCGCGTGCGATTGGAAGGTTCGCGCAGTTCGTTGACGAAGCTGCGATCGATCTTGATCCGATCGAAGGGCAGGTTGCGCAGCTGTTCGAGGCCCGAATAGCCGGTGCCGAAATCGTCGAGCGCGATCTGCACGCCCTGATTGCGCAGGGACATGATCATCGAGCGCACGAGGCCGATGTTCTCGTGCAGGCAGCTTTCGGTGATCTCGATCTCCAGCCGCTGCGGCGGGAAGCCGGCGGCGACGAGCTTCTTCAGAAGGCGCTGGGCAAACCAAGGGTCGCGCAGCTGCACCGGTGAGATGTTGATCGAGAGCGTGAGCGAATCGTCCCACTCGCGCGCATCGACGAAGGCCTGTTCCATCAGCCTTTCGGACAGCTCGTTGATGAGCCCGATCTCCTCGGCGATGGGCACGAAGATGTCCGGGCTGATGAGGCCCAGTTGCGGCGAGCGCCAGCGCGCGAGCATCTCGAAACCGACCAGCTCGCCCGTTTCGAGATCGACCTGCTGTTCGTAATAGGGCACGAATTCGCCCTTCGCGAGGCCGCGGCGGATGCCCGTTTCGAGCTGGTTGCGGAACCGCAGCTCGCTTTCCATGGTCGGCTCGAACCAGAAGTAGCGGTTCCGACCCTGTTTCTTGGCGTGATAGAGCGCCATGTCCGCACGGTGCATCAGCGTGGCGGCATCGACGACGAGGCCGATGGTGCCGTCGGGGTCATGATCGGCGGCAAGGCCGATCGACATGGTCAGCTCGACGGTGAGTTCGGGCATGCGGAAGGGCTGGGCCATGCTCTCGAAGATGCGGATGACGAGATCGTCGACCCGGTCGGCGTGGCCTGCCGGATAGGGCATGACGAAAGCGAATTCATCGCCCCCCAAGCGCGCCAGCCGCGCCTCTCGCGGGAGGAGGGCGCGCAGCCGCTCGCACATCATCACCAGCACCGCATCGCCGGTGGCGTGGCCATGCATGTCGTTGATCTGCTTGAAATTGTCGAGATCGACCATGCAATAGGCGACCGCCTCGCCGCGCACCGCGGCACGGGCGCGCAGGTCTTCGGTCGCCTCCAGCATCGATCGGCGGTTGAGGCATTGGGTAAGCGGGTCGATCGCGGCGAGCAGCTTGGCGCGCGCCTCGGCACGGCGGCGTTCCTCGATCTCGCGGGTGAGTTCGCGGTAGCGCCGCCAGCCGAAGATGATCAGCGCGATGTTGAGGAGCAGCGCATTGACGAGCAGGACATTGGGCCGGCCCCCTTCTCCGAGCAGCGCGGCAAGGGTCTGCGGCAGCACCGCCCCGCCGGTCCCCACCAGCAGGATGATCGAAGCCACTGCGATGCCAAGCGCGATGACGTCGCGCTCTGCTGCCTTCAGGGGATTGTCGGGCTCGTGATCTGTCAAAACCATTGCCTTGTCTGAGCAGTGCGGGCGGAATCGTCCGGACCGCTTCGCGCTGCACGCCTCGCTGCGGGGTTCTTCGCAGAATGCGCTAAAGATCGGGTTAATTGGCAAGGGGCTTGGCGCGGGCGGCGCGGGCGCGCTATCGGGGCGTGCAATTGCAGGGGAGCACGCGGGCCATGGCCTACTGGCTGATGAAATCGGAACCGTTCAAGTACGGCTGGGACGACCTTGTCGCGGAAGGCGAAGGCACCTGGGACGGCGTGCGCAACTATCTGGCGCGCAACAACTTGATGGCTATGCAGGTGGGGGACGAGGCGTTCTTCTACCACAGCCGCGAGGGGCTGGAGATCGTCGGCATCTGCACCATCAGCGTCGCGGGGATCGGCGATCCGACCGACGAGACCGGCAAGTGGGCGGCGGTGAAAGTGAAGGCGGGGCAAAGGTTTGCAAAGCCGGTCACTCTCGCCGCGATCAAGGCCGAGCCGCGGCTGGCCGAGATGCAGCTCATCCGCCTCTCGCGCCTGTCGGTTTCGGCGGTCACCCCGGAGGAGTGGGACATCATCCGCGCCATGGCCGAAGGCTGATTGTTCCACGTGAAACATCGTCGGCGCGGGGAGTCTGGAGGGGGTCTGACAGGGGTCTGGGCGGGGTCTGGATGCAGCTGGCGGGGGTCTGGCGCCGACTGAGGCGCCATCTGCCACCAATACCGCCCGCCGCGCCCCCGCCACCACCTGCCCCATACCCCGGAACGCCCGCCCATTTTACCCATTGGTCTTTCAGAAAGCCAATAATTCCATTGGCTTAATCTAGGAGGACATCATGGGTGAATTTACCGACAAGGTGAAGGGCAGCGTCAAGGAGACGATCGGCGAGGCCAAGCAGAACTCGCGCGATCCCGAGACCCGCGCCGAAGGCAAGGCCCAGAAGATCGACGGCAAGACCGACAAGGTCAAAGGCTCGGTCAAGGGCGCGCTCGGCGACGATATCTGACCCTTCGCCTCATCAACGAAAGGCCGCCTTCCCGATCCGGGGAGGCGGCCTTTTTCATGTCCGTGTCTCAGCGGTCGCTTTGGCGCGGGCCCGCAGTCCGCTGATCGTCGCGCCGCTCGCCGCGATGCGTTCGAGATCGGTGAGCGCATGGATCAGGCGGATCCCGGTGCGGCCCTTGGCTTCCTCCAGCGCGGCGACGAACTGCTCGGTCGTCTCGACCCGCGCGCTCCACGCGCCGTAAGCCGCGCCCAGCATCGCGAAGTCCGGGTTGGCGAGCGCCGTTGCCGAAACGCGGCCGGGATATTCGCGCTCCTGATGCATGCGGATCGTGCCGTAGGCGCCGTTGTCGACCACCACCACGATCAGCGACGCGCCATGCTGCGCGGCGGTCGCCAGTTCCTGCCCGTTCATCAGGAAATCCCCGTCGCCCGCTACCGCAACCACGGTGCGATCCGGAAAGCGCAAGGCGGCAGCGACCGCGGCGGGCACGCCATATCCCATCGCGCCGCAGGTCGGCGCAAGCTGGCCGGGATAGGCCGCGTAGCGCCAGTAACGGTGCCACCACCCGGCAAAATTGCCCGCGCCGTTGCAGATGATCGTATCGGCAGGCAGGCTCTCGCGCATCGCCGCAACGCAGGCGCCAAGGTCGATCGCCGCATTCGAAGGCTGCGGGGTCGCCCAGTCGAGCCATTCGCGGTGCGCCTCGGCCCCGGCATCGAAGGGGATGATCGCCTCGCTGTCCCACAGGGCCGCGCATTCGGCGAATTCATCGACCGAACAGCACAGCGCAAGGTCGGTGCGATAGACGCGGCCCAGTTCCTCCGGATCGGGGTGGATGTGGACGAGGGTCTGGCCCGGATGTTCGAGGGTGGGAAGAGTGTAGCCCTCGGTCGTCGCCTCCCCCAGCCGCGCGCCGACGGCGATGATGAGATCGGCGCTCCTGACCCGCTCGACCAGCTTGGGGTTGGGGCCATAACCGAGGTTTCCGGCATAGACCGGGCAATCGGGCGCAATCGCGTCCTGACGGCGAAAGGCGGTTGCCACCGGCAGGCCGATACGAGCCGCAAACTGCTGGAAATATTCGCGCGCCTTGGCGTTCCAGCCCGCGCCGCCGATGATCGCCACCGGGCTCGCGGCATCGGCGATCATGGCGAACAGCGCGCTCATCGCGTCCGGGCATACGGCCTGCGCCGGGCGCAGCGCAGGCGGGCGCGGGGCGAGGCTGGCAGGCACCTGTTCGACCAGCATGTCTTCCGGCAGGGCCAGCACCACCGGCCCGGGCCTGCCGCTCAGCGCCACGGAATGGGCGCGGGCGATGTATTCGGGGATGCGCAGCGGATCATCGATCCTCGCCGCCCACTTGCAGATGGGTGCGAAGAAGGCGGCGAAATCGACCTCCTGGAACCCTTCGCGCCCCTGCATTTCGCGGGCGACATCGCCCACGAACAGGATCATGGGCTGCGAATCCTGATGCGCCACATGCACGCCGATGCTGGCATTGGTCGCGCCGGGGCCGCGGGTGACGAAGGCGATTCCCGGCCGGCCGTTGCCGCCTGCTGCATTCATTGTACCGTCCGCGCAGGCCATGAAGGCCGCGCCCCCTTCCTGCCGGCAGGTGACGACGTCGATTTCGGGGCGGTCGGGCAGGGCGTCGAGCACCGCGAGGAAGCTTTCGCCCGGCACGGTGAAGATGCGGCTCGCGCCTTCGGCGGCGAGGCAATCGACCAGCAGGGCGGCGGCGGTCCGGGTGCCGCCCGGGCGCGTGGAATCAGGCATCGTACTCTCTCCCGTCGTCTTGGCCGGAGGCTCTAACGCCCGCCGCCGCGCGGCGCAAACCGGCTGACCCTGCAACAGCCCCGCTCGGCCTGTCCCAAGCTGCGACACATCTGCCGCAAAGCGTTTCCAATAGTTAAGAAAGTCTTAAATCTGGTGGACCTGCCAATCGGAGAATCGCGACATGCGCCGCAGCCTGGTCCTCACCGACGAGACCGCCCGCCACTGGTACCGGGCAAGCCTGCCGCCGCATGTGAAGCGTGATCTGATTCCGATCCCGGCCGAGGCGCTGTGGCGGCTGACGGTCGAGGACGTGCGCGGGGTCGCCAGCACCTATGTGGCGCTGACCCTCGCGATTTTCGCCTTCATCATCTAGGCGAATTCCGGCCCGCGCTGCGCTTCGAGCGCGTGGAGCTTGCGCGCCAGCTGTGCGGAGAACAGGCACAGCACCAGGCTGAGCAGCAATTGCTCCTCCAGCGGGATGCCGAAAAAGCCGAGCGCGCCCGCGATCCCCGCGCCCATCACCATGAACACCGACGAGACGAAGTTGTTGGCCGCGACCGAGCGCGAGGCTTCGGACTTTTCGACGCGGGTGGTGAGAAACGCGTAGAGCGGCACCACGAAGATGCCCCCTGCCACCGCGATCAGCAGAAGGTTGGCGACCAGCGCCAGCGCGAGCGGCTGGGCGAGGAACTCGGTCACGGTGAACAGCTCGCCCGCCGGCTGCAGGTCCCACATCCGGCACAGGAGGTAGAAGGCGATCAGCAGCGCGCCCAGCACGAGCACGGCCCTTGCCGAATAGCGCGCCGAGATCGCGCCCTTCAGCATCGCGTTGATCATCACCGAACCGATCGCAATTCCCGCCGAGAACGCCACCAGCATCACCATCGCCACCTGCTTGTCGGCAAGCAGCACGTTCTTGGCGAGCGGGAAGAACTGCACCCCGAGGATCGCGGCAATCGCCCAGAAATAGCTGATCGCCAGCACCGAATAGCGCAATTCGAGGTTGCGCATGGAGAACGCCACCAGCGCGCGCGAGGCGCGGATCGGGTGCCAATCGACGCTTATCTCGGTCCCTTGCGCAGGGGCCGGCGGCACCGAGCGGCACACCGCATAGCCGACTATGGCGACGAGCACGATCGCCACGGTGCTTTCATTGACGCTGAACACCGCAGCCAGGATCATCCCGGCAAGGATCGCCACATAGGTCCCAGCCTCGACCAGCCCGGTGCCGGCGAGCACTTCGCGGTCTTCGAGGTGCTGGGGGAGGATCGCGTATTTGATCGGGCCGAAGAAGGTCGAATGGACGCCCATCGCGAACAGGGCGGTGAACATCAGCGGGATGGCGAGCGTTTCCACCTCGATCCCGCGCGCGGCCAGCATCAGCCCGGCGGCGCCGACGCTCATGATGATGATTTCGGCAAACTTGATCCAGCGGATGATCCTGGTCTTGTCGCGCATGTCGGCGAGCTGGCCCGCGGTTGCCGAGAACAGCACGAAGGGCAGCACGAACAGCGCGGTGGCGATGCCGCTGATCAGGGTCTCCATCTCGGGCGAATCGTAGACCTGATAGACCACGAACAGCACCATCGCGTTCTTGTAGAGATTGTCGTTGAGCGCGTTCAGGAACTGCGTCAGGAACAGCGGCAGGAACCGGCGCGTGCGCATCAGATCGGTCGATGTGGTCATGCAGGCGCTGCGCTGTGGCTCCCCTTGGATACCCTGCACATAGCGCGGGCGGGCGCAGGCACAAGGGCGTGCGGCGTGCTGATTGTTGCGCGAGGTCTCGCGCAAGGGGTTTTGCCCGGCCGCGCCGCGCGCTAAGGCGGGATCGCAAAGCCATGTCGAGCCTGCCCAACATCCTCACCGCCTCGCGGATCTTCGCGGTGCCGCTGCTGGCCTTCTTCCTGTGGTGGCCAGAGTGGCGCGCGGGATATCTGGTCGGCTTCGTGCTCTATTGCGTGATCGCCATCACCGATTTTCTGGACGGCTATCTGGCGCGCGCACAGGGGACGGTCTCGAAGCTCGGGATCTTTCTCGATCCGATCGCCGACAAGATCATGGTCGCCGCGGTCATCCTCGTGCTGACCGCGCAGGGGTATCTGCGCGGGCCCTATGTGGGCGACATTCATGTGATCGCGGGCCTCGTGATCCTGGTGCGCGAGATCGCCGTGAGTGGCCTGCGCGAATTTCTCGGCGGCATTCAGGTGTCGGTGCCGGTGTCGCGGCTCGCCAAGTGGAAGACGACCTTCCAGCTCGTCTCGCTCGGCGCGTTGATCCTTGGCGGGGCGGTTCACGGGCAGCCGTGCCAGTCGGTGGGCGACATGTGCCGCACCTTCGCCGAAAGCTGGATCCACGTGGTCGGGCTCGCCTCGCTGTGGACCGCGGCGGTGCTGACCTGTGTCACCGGATGGGACTATCTCAGGGTCGGTCTCAGGCACATGGACTGACGGGGCTTCTCTTGCCCGCAGCTTTCAGGTTACAAGATCTCGCATGGGATTGGATTCGAGCTGCGACCGGGGCGCCTACATAAGGCAACTGGCAGATCATGCGCGCGAGCTGCAAGGCGAGGCGCGCGCTGCCTTCGCGAAGGGCGAATACACTCGCGCTTCGTTCCTGCTGGGCGATGCGGAACTTCTGGCCGATGATGTTCACGATCTTGTGCGCGCCATCGAACGGCGCGAGATCGGCGGGCTCATGCCGCTTGCCGCCTATGACGTCAGATCCGTCGATGAGGCGGCCCCGCCGACGAGGGCGCGGCGGCTGAACTTCACCCCGCGGGCTCTCAAGGTCGCGATCGGCACCGGGCTCACGATCAGCATCGCGCTGACCGAGTTCTGATCCCGTCAGCCCGCCCGCAGTTCCTCGGCGAGCAGCAGGAAATCGGCTTCCCTCGGGGAGTTCCTGCGCCACGCCAGCACGATCTCGCGCTTGGCGGTTGGGCTGTCGACGGGGCGGGCGACTACTTCGGTCCCGGCGAGAATCCCCGCAGCCAGCGCCATTTCGGGGAGCATCGTGAGGCCAAGGTCATTGTTGACCAGCTGCACCAGCGTGTGCAGCGAAGTGCCGATCATCGCTGCACTGGCGCGCAGTTCGGCACGGTTGCACGCCGCCAGCGCATGATCGCGCAGGCAGTGGCCATCTTCCAGCAGCAGCAGCCGCCCGGTGTCGATCATCTCGGGCTTGATGCTCGCCGGAGGATCGCGCGGGTCGTCCTTGGGGAAGGCGATGAACAGCCGGTCATCGGCGATATGCGCGATGGCCGCATCGCCGGTGTCGAAGGGCAAAGCGAGCAGCACGCAATCCACCCGTCCGTGATTGAGCGATTCGAGCGCATCATGGCTCGTCTCCTCGCGCAGCAGCAGCTTGAGGTCGGGCCGCTCGCGCTTCAGCCGCGGCAGGATGCGCGGCAACAGGAAGGGGGCGATGGTGGGAATGACACTCATCCGCAGTTCGCCCGACAGCGGCTTGCCCGAAGCCTGCACCAGATCCGCCAGCTCCTCCGCTTCGCGCAGCAGCCGTCCCGCCTTGGCGACCACCTGCTCGCCCAGCGCCGTGAAGCGCACCACCCGGCGCGAGCGTTCGACCAGTGTCACCCCCAGCAGCGATTCCAGCTCCCTGATCCCGGCCGACAGGGTCGATTGCGACACGAAACTGGCGTCGGCCGCCTTGCCGAAATGCCCATGCTCGTGAAGCGCCACGAGGTATTGCAGCTGCTTGATGGTGGGGAGGTAGGTGGACATCGCGGCCTCGCTACTCCGCCGTCAGGGTATCCGGCGCGGTTTCGGGCACCACCACATCGTCGATATGCGTCATCTTGAGCTTGCCGCGCTCCACCGCAAAGGCGAGCTTGCCCTCGACCAGATCGAGCGCGTCCTTGCCGAACACCTCGTAGCGCCAGCCTTCGAGCACCGGCAGCTTGCGCACTCCGGCGGCGAGCGCCTCCATCTCGTCGGCGCGGGTGAGCAGGCGCGGGGCGACGTCGATCTCGCGGGCGCGGATCTTCAGCAGCAGCTTCAGCAGGTCCGCCACCAGCGCGCCTTCCTTGCCCAGCGGTGCGCCCTGCTTGATCTTCTCGGGCATTTCGTCCTTGGGCAGCGGCTCGGCCTCGGCCAGCACCTTCATCAGCCGCTTGCCGATGTCGTTGTCCTTCCACGCGGCGGAAAGCCCGCGCACCTTGGCCAGATCGCTCTGGCTCTTGGGCGGGTGGCTGGCAATGTCGGCCAGCGTCTCGTCCCGCATGATCCGCCCGCGCGGGATGTTCTTGTGCTGCGCCTCGCTCTCGCGCCACGCGGCGAGCGCCTTCATGCGGCCGAGCACCTGCGGGTTGCGCCCCGGCTGGCGGATTCGCTTCCATGCGACGCCCGGATCGGTGAGGTAATTGGCCGGATCGGCGAGCTTCTCCATCTCCGCATCCAGCCACCCGCCGCGACCGGTCTTGATCAGCTTTTTCAGGATCTTGGGGAAGATCCCTGCAAGGTGCGTCACATCGCCGATGGCATATTCGATCTGCCGGTCGGTCAGCGGGCGGCGGCTCCAGTCGGTGAAGCGCGCGCCCTTGTCGATGGTCAGGCCGACCCAGGTTTCGACGAGGTTGGCATAGCCGATCTGTTCCGACTGGCTGATCGCCATCATCGCGATCTGGGTGTCGAAGATCGGATGCGGCGTCTTGCCCGTCATGTTGACGATGATTTCCACATCCTGCCCGCCGGCATGGAAGACCTTGAGCACGTCCTCGTTGTCGCACATCAGGTCGAGCAGCGGTGCAAGGTCGATCCCGTCGGCCATCGGATCGATCGCGGCGGCCTCTTCGGTGTTGGCGATCTGCACCAGGCACAGTTCGGGCCAATAGGTGTTCTCGCGCATGAACTCGGTGTCGACCGCCACGAAGTCGGACTTGGCGAGGCGGGCGCAGAGGTCGGAGAGGGCCTCGGTGGTGGTGATCAGCGGATGGATTTTCATGTCTTCTTTTCGCTTGTCGCAGGCGGAGTGCCGCCCTCGGGTTTGACCCCAGTTTGCGCCCGTGACGCTTGACAAAGTGACGGGCTTGCCCTGTTAGCGCGCCGACGCCGGAGCTTGGGCTCCTGACCTGCGCCCGTGCGCCTTTGCGTCATAGCCGCGAACAGGACAAGAGTTTAGATGCACCCTTACCGCACGCATACTTGCGCACAGCTTTCTTCCGGCCACGTGGGCGAAACCGTCCGCCTGTCGGGCTGGATTCATCGCAAGCGCGATCACGGCGGCGTGCTGTTCGTCGACCTGCGCGATCATTACGGGATCACTCAGATCGTCGCCGACAGCGACAGCCTGGCGCTGCCGGTGCTGGAAGGTCTGCGGGTCGAGAGCGTCGTCACCATCGAGGGCGAGGTCAAGGCGCGGGTGGCCGAGACCGTCAACGCCAACCTTGCGACCGGCGCCATTGAAGTTTTCGCACGCGGCGTGACGGTGCAGAGCGCAGCCGAAGAGCTGCCGATGCCGGTCGCCGATGAACAGCCTTACCCCGAGGATATCCGCCTCAAGTACCGCTTCCTCGATCTGCGGCGCGAGACGCTGCACCGGAACATCATGACCCGCGTGGCGGTGATCGCCGATATGCGCGCGCGGATGAATGCAGCCGGATTCAACGAGTTCTCGACGCCTATTCTCACCGCGTCTTCGCCTGAAGGCGCGCGCGATTTCCTCGTGCCGAGCCGTATCCATGCGGGCAAGTTCTACGCGCTCCCGCAGGCACCGCAGCAGTACAAGCAGCTGCTGATGGTGGCGGGCTTCGACCGCTATTTCCAGATCGCCCCGTGCTTCCGCGACGAAGACCCCCGCGCCGACCGCCTGCCGGGCGAGTTCTACCAGCTCGATCTGGAAATGAGCTTCGTCACGCAGGAAGAAGTGTGGGAGACGATGGAGCCCGTCATCCAGGGCACCTTCGCGGCCTTTGCGGGCGACAAGCAGGTGACCCCCGCCGGTGAATTCCCGCGCATCCCATACGACGAGGCGATGCTGAAGTATGGTTCGGACAAGCCGGACCTGCGCAACCCGCTGATCATCAGCGATGTGTCGGCGCACTTCACCCAGAGCGGCTTTGGCCTCTTTGAAAAAATCGTTGGCGGCGGCGGCGTGGTGCGGGTCATCCCCGCGCCCGCGACCCACGAGAAGAGCCGCAAGTTTTTCGACGACATGAACGACTGGGCGCGCAAGGAAGGCTATGCGGGCCTTGGCTACGTCACCAGAAAAGCCGGCGAGTTCGGCGGCCCGATCGCCAAGAACCACGGCCCCGAGCGGATGGCCCAACTGTACGCAGAGCTTGGCCTTGGCGAGAACGACGGGTTGTTCTTCGCCGCTGGCAAGGAAGCCGACGCGGCCAAGCTGGCAGGCGCCGCGCGCATCCGGGTGGGTGAGGAGCTGGGCCTGATCGACGAAAGCCGCTTCGCGCTGTGCTGGATCGTCGATTTCCCGTTCTACGAGTGGAACGAGGACGAGAAGAAGGTCGATTTCAGCCACAACCCCTTCTCGATGCCGCAGGGGGGCATTGACGCGCTGAACGGGCAGGACCCACTGACGATCAAGGCGTTCCAGTACGATCTGGTCTGCAACGGCTTCGAAATTGCCTCGGGCTCGATCCGCAACCACAAGCCGGAAACGATGGTGAAGGCCTTCGAGATCACCGGCCTGACGCAGGCCGATGTCGAAGAGCGCTTCGGCGGCATGTACCGCGCCTTCCAGTACGGCGCGCCTCCGCATGGCGGGATGGCCGCGGGCGTCGACCGGATCATAATGCTGCTGTGCGGCGCGAAGAACCTGCGCGAAATCTCGCTCTTCCCGATGAACCAGCGCGCCGAGGACCTCCTCATGGGCGCGCCCAGCCCGGCTGAGCCGCGCGCGCTTCGCGAGTTGCACCTGCGCGTGGTCGAGCCGCAGGCCAAGCCCGCAGGCTGAGGCCACGTCGCGGCTTGTTTGCTGCGGAAAAGGCTGCAAAAACCCGCTTCGTCAAAGAGGGGGGCTCGATGCGGATATTGCTGACGTTCGTCTGGGGAGCGGCGCTGATCGGCGCAGCGGCGGCAGCGCAGGCCGAGACCCTGCCCATCGAAGGCGTCTACGCCGCCGAGACCGACGCCCCATCGCGCGCCGAGACCATCGCCATCGCGGGCTTTGCCGGGCGCGGCGGGGAGCGGGTCGCCTTCGCCATCGATTCCGCCTTGAGGGCCGCACGGATCGACGGGCGGCCGTGGTTCCAGGTCACCTTCAGCGACCCGGCCTTTGGCGAAAGCTACCGCTATGATCGCGATGCCGATCCGGCCGCGCGCCGCGGCGGGGTCGATGCGGTGCTGCGCGGGATTGCCGAGGTCGAATGGCGCGATGTGGATTCCGGCACCAAGCAGGTAGAGGAATGCGTGACGAAGGACGACCGCGGCAGGTGCACCGAGAAGAAGAAGGTCGATATCCCCTGCCGCGCGCGCAACCTCCAGCTGCGGCCCGAGGTGCGGATGGTGGCGCGCAGCGGCGACCTGCTCTACGCGCGCAGCGACACGCTCCCGCTCTCCCGCCGCTTCTGCAAGGACGAGAGCGCGCCGTCGGTCGATTCGATGATCGAGGAACTGGCCGGCCAGTTCGCCGCCTCGGTGCGCCTGGATGTCGCGCCGGTGTTCCGGGCCGAGGACATCCGCCTGCTCGAAAGCCGCAGCGGGATGCCCAAGACCGATCATGCCGCCTTCCGCGAGGCGCTGCGTCTGACCAAGAGCGACGTCGCCGCCGCCTGCGATGCCTTCGCCGCGCTGGAGCCGACCAACCCTGCCAGCGTCACCGTGCTGTTCAACATCGGCCTGTGCCACGAGAGCCGCGATGACCTCGAGGCGGCGGCGCAATCCTACGAGGCGGTGCTGGCGATCGCGCCGCGCAAGGTCGAGCCGATCGAGGGGCTTGCCCGCATCGCCTCGCGCCTGAGGGCCGAACGGCAGATGGCCCTGCGCGCAGGCGCAGGCGCCGAGGCGCGCTGATTTCCATCCCCACTTGCGCATCCCCGCGCCGTTCTTTAGGGCGAGGGCGAGATAACAACCCCCAATTCACAGAGGGAATACCATGAGCGATACTGCCGACCGGGTGGCGAAGATTGTCGTCGAACATCTCGGTGTCGAGGCCGACAAGGTCACCCAGGATGCCAGCTTCATCGACGATCTGGGCGCTGACAGCCTCGACATCGTCGAACTGGTGATGGCCTTCGAGGAGGAATTCGGCGTCGAAATCCCCGACGATGCGGCCGAGAAGATCACCACGGTCGGCGACGCGACCAAGTACATCGAAGAGCACAAGGGCTGATCGCAGCCTAACCCCGTTCGCCCCGGTCCTGCGCCTGTCGAAGGATCGAGCGGCCGTCTTTCCTGCCCGCCTGGCGGCGCAAGACACCACGGGATTTCGACAGGCTCAGCCCGGACGGGTTGAGCCTGTTGTGCGTTTGGGAGAATGATATGCGCCGTGTGGTTGTAACCGGGCTTGGCCTCGTCACCCCGCTGGGGGGCGATGTCGAAACGACGTGGGCAAACCTCATTGCCGGTGAAAGCGGGGCGGGCCAGATCACCCGCTTCGATGCCTCGAACCAGAAGTGCACCATCGCCTGCGAGGTGAAGGGCAAGGATCATCCGTGGGGCTTCGACCCCGACAAGCGGGTGGATCACAAGGTCCAGCGCCAGGTCGATCCCTTCATCGTCTATGGCATCGATGCCGCCGGGCAGGCGCTGGAAGACGCGGGCCTCACCGATATGACCGAGGCCGAGAAGGAGCGCACCGGCTGCTCGATCGGCTCCGGCATCGGCGGCCTGCCGGGCATCGAGATCGAGAGCGTCAACCTCCACGAACGCGGCCCCGGCCGGGTCAGCCCGCACTTCGTGCACGGGCGGCTCATCAACCTCATCACCGGGCAGGTGCAGATCAAGTACGGCTTCATGGGTCCGAACCATGCTGTCGTCACCGCCTGCTCGACCGGCGCGCACTCCATCGGGGACGCAGCGCGGATGATCATGGCCGACGATGCCGACATCATGCTCGCGGGCGGCGCAGAGGGCACCATCAACCCACTCGGCATCGCCGGTTTCGCGCAGGCGCGCGCGCTCAACATGAGCATGAACGACCGGCCCACCGAAGCCAGCCGCCCCTATGACAAGAACCGCGATGGCTTCGTCATGGGCGAGGGCGCGGGCGTGGTCGTGCTCGAGGAATACGAGCGCGCCAAGGCACGCGGTGCGAAGATCTATGCCGAAGTCACCGGCTATGGCCTGTCGGGCGATGCCTACCACGTCACCGCCCCGCACCCCGAAGGCAAAGGCGCGGAACTGGCGATGCGGATGGCGCTGAAGAAGGCCGGCCTCGGGCCGGGCGATATCGACTACATCAACGCCCACGGCACCTCGACCATGGCCGACACCATCGAACTCGCCGCGATCAAGCGCGTGCTGGGCGAAGACCTCGGCGGCGCGTCGATGTCCTCGACCAAGAGCGCCATCGGCCATCTGCTGGGCGGCGCGGGCGCGGTCGAGGCGATCTTCTGCATCCTCGCGATGCGCGACCAGATCGTGCCGCCCACCCTCAACCTGCATGATCCCGACGAGGGCACCGAGGGCATCGACCTTGTGCCGCTGGTGGCAAAGAAGCGCGAAGTGCGTGCGGTGCTGAACAACTCCTTCGGCTTTGGCGGCACCAACGCTTCGATCATCATGCAGAAGGTCGACTGACACCGTGACACGCGTGCGGGGGCTGCTGCTGGCCGCTGTCGGCCTGATGCTGGCCGGGCTGGTGCTGGCGTGGACATTCCTCGGCTCGGCGATGGTCGAGAAGGACACGCCCTTCACCATCCCCGCCGGGGCCTCGGTCGGCTCGGTCGCTGCCAAGCTCGAAGCGGAGGGGCTGATCTCGTCGGCCTCGGGCTTCACCTTGCAGGCCCGCATCTTCGGCTCCGACGCGCCGATCCAGGCGGGCGAGTTCTTGCTGAAGGCGGGCATGAGCCAGGGCGACATCCTCGCCGCGTTCCAGTCGGGCGACGTGATCCGCCGCTTCGTCACCATCCCCGAAGGCATGCCCTCGATCCTCGTGTGGGAACGGCTGATGGGCGAGGAACTGCTGACCGGCGCCATCGACGTGCCGCCCGAAGGCTCTATCCTGCCCGACACCTACAGCTTCGAACGCGGCCAGTCCCGCAAGGCCCTTGTCGAACAGATGCAGGCGGCGATGGATCGCGCTTTGGCGGAGGAGTGGGCGGGGCGCCGCCCCGGCATCCCGGTTTCCACCATGCGCGAGGCGCTGATCCTTGCTTCGATCGTCGAGAAGGAGACAGGCAAGCCGGAAGAACGCCGGATGGTCGCCGGGCTCTATTCCAACCGCGTGCGCACCGGCATGATGCTGCAGGCCGACCCGACGATCATTTATCCGATCACCAAGGGCAAGCCATTGGGTCGCCGCATCCGCCAGTCGGAGATCGCCGCGGTCAACGGCTACAACACTTACACCCGCGTAGGCCTTCCCGAAGGCCCGATCACCAACCCGGGCCGCGCCAGCATCGCGGCGGTGATGAACCCGGAAAACACCGGCGCCCTGTTCATGGTTGCCGACGGCACGGGCGGGCACTGGTTTGCAAGCACGCTCGCCGAACACAACGCCAACGTGGCGAAATGGTACGCGATCCGCCGCGAACGCGGGGAAATGTAGGCGAGGACCGGCTGGCAGGTCAGCGCACCCCGTCATCCCGGACTTGATCCGGGACCGCTCACCTCCCAGTCTGTGCCGACATGGCTGACCCCTTCATCCTCACTGCCGTCCTTCCGCCGGATCTGCAGGGCTTTGCCGAAGGCCTGCGCCGCGCGCATTTCCCGCCCGAGCGCAATCACCTCCACGCCCATGTCACCCTGTTCCACGCCTTCGCGCCGTCGCTGCTGGAGGACCTGACCGGGTTCATCCCCCGCATCGCCGCTGAGTTTGCTGCACCCGAGGGCCGCGTGAAGGGGGTGATGGATCTCGGCAAGGGCACGGCAATCGCACTGGAGACGCCGCAGCTGCTCGCGCTGCGCGCGATGATCGCCGAGCACTTCCGCGGCAGTCTGACCGCGCAGGACCTCCACGAACCGCGCCCGCACATCACCATCCAGAACAAGGTGACAAAGGAGGAGGCGCGGGCGCTTCAGACATCGCTGCCTTCGCTGCTCGCGCCATGGATCGCCAAGGGTCGCTTCGCCTTCCCCGCGCTCGCGCTGCACCGCTACTGCGGGGGGCCGTGGGAACACCTCAAGACCTGCGCATTCCGGGGCCGCGAACGGCTGTAATCTGCCCGCGCCAACAGGGCTTGACCCTGCGAGCCCCGCGCCCTAAGTGCGCGCCTCGCCCGGGCCGACACCCGGAGCCGAATCCGGTATGGCACAGGCCGCCGGATGCCCCCTGGGGCGGAGTAGCTCAGCCGGTTAGAGCAGCGGAATCATAATCCGCGTGTCGGGGGTTCGAGTCCCTCCTCCGCTACCATAGGCCTTTCCGGAAGCTTCCGCAGCTTCCCGCATTTTTCCAAAAATCCAACAGAAAGCAGAGGGTTGCGGGTGATTCGCGTCCACATGCGTCCATGGCCTTCCACATGCAGCCAGATTTGGTGTGGGGGTATTTTGGGGGTATTTTCGCGGAGTATCGGAAAGGAGCGAAACCCCCATGCCTCTCACAGAGAACCAAGCGAAGAACGCCAAGCCGCTGGAGCGCGCTTACAAGCTAGCCGACAGCGAAGGCCTGTTTCTGCTCGTCCAGCCGAACGGCGCGAAGCTTTGGCGGATGGTGGTGTGAGCGTATGGATCTGGTGGGACTTCGCCGTTCGGCGATCTATCAACGGATGAGCGAGGGTCGGCTCCCAAAGTGCCGCTCATTAGGCCCCAAGTGTTCAGTTTGGGTTGAAGCCGAGATAAACGCAAGAATTGAAGAAATCATATGCCCTTCAATTGAAGATGATTGACCTAACTTGCCGAACAGCACCTGTTCACTAAAACCAGTGAGCGTGAAATTGATGGTATCGCTGCGGATCTTGTGGTTATCGATCGATAAATTCGGATCGAAGTAAATTACTAATTCGATTAGAGTATGAGAATTTTCATGGGTAAATTTATATAACTAAACTAATGACGATTTCTCTTGACTGGATTTTTACGAAACCAAAGAAAATAACCAAGAGCGCAGAGAGTTGCCAGTGCAAGTCCAGTTGCAAAAATAATAAATTTACCTCCAGAACCCAATATCTCGCCTGTATGGAGTGCATAGATCGTATCCAATATCTGGTGTCCTGCGCTTTGATCAGACCGGCGGGATACTTTGAGCAGGGATTTGCCGTACGCGGAAACATACACCGTGGTGGTGCCGAAGTGTTCACGGGGATCACCGGGTTCTCGCAGGCGGATCCGAAACCGGGCATGGGTTTGGCTGGGCAAGTCCACCAGATAGACATAGCCATCGGGAACAGCTTGCATGGCAAGGGTCACTGCCCGGTCGACGTCCAGCGCTGAAGATTCGGACAATGCGGCGCTATTTATGGCTGGCTCTGTGACAGCAAGCCCGGTCGCCTGCCGAATTTCAGGCAACCACACAAGGGTTGAACCTGTTGAAGCGGCAACGAAGATGGCCGAGAAGCACCAGACGCCTAATGCACGATGCCAGCTATAGTACGCAGGAAGTGATCGCTTCCAAGGAACAGGCTTGAGGACCGCTTTCCACTTGCGCCCTCGTGGCCAGGCGATGGCAAGCCCGATCCCAGCAGTGACCGTCAGAAACAGTCCGCTAATGCCAACAATGATGTGACCCACCGGACCACTCAGCAGGTCGTGGTGAAAAACGTAGATGAAGCGCAGCGCAGGCATGTTCGTATTCACCGCAGACCAGGCTTCCTCGGCAACGATCCGTCCGCTTTCTCGCGACATCCGAAGTCGGATTGTTTCGCTCGAGGCATTGGTGAGATAGGCATCGATCAGGCTGCTATCCCTTTGCGGCAGCATAAGCCGCCCAACCTCAGCGTCCGGGCGTGCCGCTCTGACTGCAGCTGCTGCCCGTGAGAAATCTTGAGGGTTCACTGGCTGTGCAAGACGCTCAGGATAAGCAGATATGTCCAGGAAGTTTGTATAGGTCAGCGCCATCCCGCTAAGAGCTTGCAGGAGCCAGAAACCCCCAAGGCAGAGCCCGACCCATTTGTGGATTGTTACCAGGTCTCGACGCGTCATGCGCCGCGTCTAGCACATTCGGTACTTTAGATCAACAAAATGCATTTATGGAGAGAAGGCCAGCTTTAGTCTGCTGGCAATTGTCAGGTGACGTCTCAGCAAGACCTGTGCAAGGGCTACATCGCCGTGCTCAAGGGCCGTGATAATCTCCAGATGCTCCTCACACGATTGCTTCACTCGCTCAGGTGCGACAAGACCATTGATTTCCATCAGTCGCCTGAGACGGTTCTGGGACTGCATGGCTGAGAGAATGTAACGATTGTTCGAGAACGCAGCCAGCATCTCGTGGAAGTCCGCGTTCATTTCCACCAGGTTGCGGATGCTGACTTCGTCCGCTGATTCAATGAGCTTCTGATGCTTCATGCGCGCTTGCGCCAAGGCGACTTCGTCAACCTTGAATGTTGGCTGATCGAAGGATGCAGGCTCGATAAGCAACCGGAACGCGTATGATTCGTCGTGCGCGTCTTCAGTGAGCAGTGCAGGCTGAAATCGCCAGCCATGTCCTGGCGCACGATCGATCAGATTATCGTCGGAAAGGCGTTGAAGGACGCGTTTCAGAACGCCTCTGGTGGTCTGGTAGCGCCGCAGCAAATCTGCTTCCGAGACGTGTTCTGCAAGCTCGCCTGCCAGCCGATCCGCCGCGATGGTGCGATAAAGCTCGTCCTCTGACGAATCAGGGAGGTCAAGTATATCGGACTCGAGTGAGGCAGCGTCCTTCGTGAGAAAATAACCACGGTTTGGCTCCTTCACGAGGATCGCGCGAGCCTCCAGAAGTTCAAGCGCCGAGCGAATGGGTGATCGTGACACGCCGAGCTGCTCAGCGAACTTTGCTTCAGAGACGTGTTCACCACTTTGCGAGCCGCGTGCCGCCAGATTTTCCAGAACCTGACGGGCCAAATGGATTTGAAGATCCGATGGCTTTCCTTGGATTGTCATGCACTTTCTCTCACCACGGCGCTGCCCCTAGCAGATGGCCGATCAAGAGCCACACGAAAAAAATTATTGTCTTTTGATCAGGCATAGTACATTGAGATCGGCAGGGAGTGATGGAATGCAGAAGGCCAGTTTGACCTACTATGACCGCGGTGCAACACCCTTTTATGCGTTGAGCAAAGATCAGCGTGTTTCCTACTGCCTGTTTGTTCCTCCTAGCTACGAGGAGGCGGAGCAAAAATCTTACGATCTCATCGTTATGATGCATGGCACCGAACGCGGTGCAGCAACATATCGCGACAAGATGGCGGACTTTGCAATCGCCAATGATGCCATCATTCTGGCCCCGCTGTTCCCCTGCAATCTTCTTGGGCCCGGGGACCTCGATAATTACAAGTTGCTTATTGGCGGGGGCATCCGGTTTGACTTGTTGCTCCTGGCGATGATCGACGAGGTCGCTGACAAGTATCGGCTTAGAGGCGACCGGTTCCTGCTCCACGGATTCTCTGGCGGCGGGCATTTCGCTCACCGGTTCGCCTACCTCCATCCTGAAAGGCTCAAAGGAGTGTCGATCGGCGCACCCGGTGTAGTGACGTTGCTGGATCAGGGGCGTGACTGGTGGGTGGGGCTTGCGAACTTCACTTCGATTTTCGGCAAGCCGTTCGAGCTCGATGAGCTTCGCAGGGTTCCCGTCCACATGATCGTCGGAGACCAGGACCGGGAGACGTGGGAAATCACGATACCGGAAACCTCTCCATGGTGGATGGAAGGGGCCAACAGCGCGGGCGCAACCCGGATCGAACGGCTGAACAGTCTTGCCGGATCTTTCCGAAGGCATGGCATCGAGGTGCAATTCGACCTCGTTCCCGGCGTTGCGCACGATGGCTGGGCCGTGCTCGAACCGGTCAAGGACTTCTTCGCCGCCTGTCTGGCCGCTCCTCCGGTAACCCTAGATGCCCAGATGGCCGCCCAGAACCAAAGGACGTAAGATCAGTGCAGTTTCCTTATATTCGGATCGAAGGGGATCGGCGAACGCGCGGTCTTCAGTATGGCAGGGCGGCCGGTGAAATCATTCGTCGCGGTCTTGAGGTCTATCGTCCGGCAATGGCGGCAGCAAGGATTGGCAAGGAAGAGTTCCAGAACCGCTGCAATGCGTTCATATCGACGATGGATCAGTTTGCGCCTGAATTGCTGCTGGAATTGAGGGCGGTGAGCGAGGGTGCCGAACTTCCGCTCAATGATTTGCTCCTCATCAGTGGGCGGACCGAACTTCTGTATGGAGGTGCGGTAGCCGAGCCGGCAGATGGCTGCACGGCAGCTGTTGCCCTGCCAAAGGCTACGGGGGGGGCGGTAATTCACGGGCAGAATTGGGACTGGCGCGACGAGTGCGTGCATTCAACCATAGTCCTGCACGTCGTGCCCGATGATGGTCCTGAGATCATCACGCTTGTCGAAGCTGGCGGCCTTGCTCGCTGTGGTCTCAACAGCGCCGGCATCGCCATCACCGGCAATTTCCTCAAGTGCGAGCGAGACGACGGGGTAGGCGGCGTGCCTTTGGCGCTGCTGCGCCGCAAGGTGCTCGATTCTAACCACTATGCCGATGGTCTCGGAATTCTGGTGAGGACCCCGATCTCCTTCTCCAACAACATCATCATCAGCAGTGCCTCAGGCCACGCTGTCAATTTCGAGAAGGTGCCCGGAGACATCTTCTGGATCATGGACGAGGGTGACGGGCTGATCGTTCATTCCAATCATTTTCTGGCGCCTTCTGCCAGAGCGCGGGTCAGCGATCTGGGCATCGCTGTCAGCCCGGACACCCTGTACCGAGAGCGAAGGGTGAGGGAGATTTTGCAGAATGCATCCGGCTCCCGCGTGACCGAGGCGACCTTTCGTGAGGCGCTCGCCGATCGCTTCGAATGGCCGCAAAGTGTCTGCCGCCCGCCGCTGGATGGTGGAATCGGCGGTGCCAAGGTTTCGACGGTGGCGACGGTCATCATGAATGTGACCGAAGGGACATTCAATGTCCGTTGCGCACCTTACACCGAGGGGACCTTCCAGACCTATCAGCTGGAAAACGGTCCCAATCGATGAAGCTGCCCGCGTTCTGCATCGCGGTCTTGTGCTGGGTGCTGACCGCCTGCTCGCCGGCGCAGCGCGAGCCGCAAGATATGATCCGGATCGCGATTGGCAGTGACCTGCGCTCATTGGAGCCGGGAGCCAATCGGGATACCTTTACCGACGACATGATGGCGCACGTCGTCGAAGGCCTGGTGGCCTATCGGGAGGATCTTTCGGTCGCGCCGGTCCTGGCCGAGGCCATCACGATCAGCGAGGACCGGAAGCGCTACACATTCAAGCTGCGCAGTGGCCTGCGCTTCCACAACGGCAAGCCGGTGACGGCCGGGGATGTGGTGTGGAATCTCGAGCGTATTCTGGCCGATGACAGCCGGTTCCTGTGCAAGAACTGGTATGATGGTTCCGAGGGCCTGAAAATACTCGGAATCAGCGAAACGGGGCCGCTTACGGTCGAGGTCGTCATCAATCGCCCTGACGCGCTGTTCCTCGACCGGCTGGCCAACTTCCAATGCCTAGTGGGCATCATTCACCCGGATTCCATTGACGCTGGCGGCACGTGGACCTTTCCGGTCGGCACCGGTCCCTATCGCTTTACCGAATGGAAGAAGGGCCGCTTTGTCGAGATGGAGCGGTTTGCATTCTACCAACCTCCCTCTGAAAAGTCTGACGGCTTTGCGGGGGAGAAGCGGGCTCTTGTCCCGCGAGTGCGGTGGATGGTTGTTCCGGACCCCGCCAGCGCCCGTGCCGCCCTGCTTGCGGGACAGGTCGACATCGTCTCCGGCATCGACGCAAACGATCTCGCCGAACTCCGCTTGCGTGAAGACGTAGCGGTGCACCTCGCGCCGAGCCTCGATTGGAACGCTCTTTTGATGCGGTCGCAAGATCCTGTCGTAGCGGATCCGAACCTGCGCCGAGCCATCGCCCATGCAATCGACAGGAAACGGCTAGCCGAGGCTGTGACTCTTGGCATCTCGAAGGCAAATCCCTCTGCCATCTCGCAGACCAATCATTTTCATACTGCGGTGCAGGACGAAGGGCTGGAGTACAATCCTGAACTGGCAAAGCGTTATCTGCGGCAGTCCCGGTACAATGGAGAAACCATTCTTCTTACCACCAATCGTCGATTTCAGCATATGTTCGACAACGCGATATACATGCAGGCGATGTTGCGTGAGGTGGGAATAGACGTCGAACTGGACGTCACAGAATGGTCGACCCAGCTCAGCCGCTATTTTGCCGGCGATTTTCAACTGATGGCGTTCGGGTATTCTGCGCGGACAGACCCGGTACTCGCCTACAAATCTTTCGTTGGCGAGCAGGGGAAGGATGGCTGGGCGCAATGGACCTCTCATGACGCCGATCGTCTGCTCGGCGCGGCGATCACGGAAACGCGACCTGACGAGCGCCAGCGCCTGTTCGACGATCTGCACAGGCTCATGCTGCAAGACTTGCCGATCCTGCCGCTGTTCAATCACTACGTGATCCAGGCGACGAGCAAGCGTGTTGTCGGTTTCAAGCCCTGGACGGCCAACCGGGTGCGCATCTGGGGGGTTCATCTTCAGGAGAGCGGCAGATGACGCTGTTCATACTGAAGCGCCTCGCGATGCTCATACCGACATTGCTGATTGTCTCGCTCGTCGCCTTTTCGCTGATCCATCTGGTGCCAGGTGATCCGGCTGTGCTCCTGGTGGGAGAGAGCCAGAATACAGCGCTTCTTGCCGAGACCCGGGAGCGGCTCGGGCTCGACAAGCCCATTCCGCAGCAATTCATCACATGGCTGGGGCGTGTGCTTACGCTCGATTTTGGCCAGTCGATCGTTACGGGCGACCCCGTTTTTTCTCTTCTGCTCGATCGTTTTGCCGTGACGGCCTATGTTGTGCTGCTGGCGGCGTTTCTGTCGACGATTATCGCCGTGATGCTCGGCATGGCTGCGGCCTGGTGGCAGGATACGGTCAAGGACCGCATCATCACCCTTGCGGCAATTCTTGCTCTTTCAATACCGAGTTTCTGGCTCGCCATAATGCTCATCCTGCTGTTCGGCGTTCAGCTGGGTTGGCTCCCGACCATTGGGTATATCCCGCCAACGGACGGGATCCTCGTCTCGCTGACTTTTGTCGTTCTTCCGGTCGTCTCGCTGACCCTGATCCAGATCGGCACCGTTCTGCGGATGGCGCGCGCGAGCGCAATCGAAGTGATCCGTCTCGACTACGTCACCTATGCGCGCTCGAAAGGTCTGGATGACTTCGCGGTCGTGTTCCGACACGTTCTGCCCAATGCGCTGGCACCCGTACTGACGATCGTCGGCTTCATTCTCGGCAACCTGTTATCGGGGGCCGCCGTGATAGAGACTGTCTTTACCCTTCCGGGATTGGGGCGCCTGCTAGTCGACAGCATTTCCGCGCGCGATTACCCCGTCATTCAGGGCGCGGTGCTGTTCATTGCCGTGACCTATGTGACGATCAATCTTCTGGTCGACCTGTCCTATCCCCTTCTCGACCCGCGGGTGAAATTATGAGGCGCCGTTCCGGCCGAACGGTCTTTGCGGTCAGCGTGCTAGCGCTCGTGGTCGTTGCGGCGCTGTGGGGCTGGATCGCACCGCCCCACGATCCGATGATGCCGCATATCGAGGACCGTCTGTCCGCGCCCAGCACGCAATACTGGATGGGGACCGATGGTTTTGGGCGCGATGTTCTGTCGCGTTTCCTCAGTTCGGCCATGACCAGCCTGACGATTGCCGGAGGGGCCTTGGCCATCGCACTCAGCTGCGGCTACGTTTTGGGGGGTTTGGCAGGGTATCTGGGGGGCTGGACCGATCGCTTGATTTCGACCGTGATCGACAGCATCCTCGCCTTTCCGGGCCTGCTGCTTGCGCTGGCGCTTGCTGCGGTCTTCGGCAGCGGTGCCATGAGCCTGATCATGGCGCTTGGCATTGCCCTGACCCCCGCGGTCGCACGGCAATTGCGGGGTACGGTTCTTTCGATCCGGCAGCTCGACTATGTCGAGGCCAGCAAGGTCCTTGGCCACAGCCAGCTGCGTATCCTGCTGTGCGATGTGTTGCCAAACTCCATGGCCCCCGTTCTGGTCCTGTCGGCCTCTCTCCTTTCAGCGGCGATCCTGACCGAGAGCGCCCTGTCGTTTCTAGGTGTCGGAGTGGCCGCACCGGAACCGACTTGGGGGAATATGCTGGCTGAAGGACGGCGGTTTGTGGTGACCGCGCCGTGGCTTGTGATCTTTCCGGGGGCCGCAATCGCGTTGCTGGCTTTCGCGATCAATCTGGGCGGCGATGTGCTTCGTGACTGGCTCGACCCGCGAATGCAGAGGAACGACAAGTGAAACCCGACGTCACCCGGGAAGACCCGGCGCTCCGGATTGAAGGCCTGACTTTCTTTGCGAACAACACATGCGTGGTGCGGCAGGCGTCCATCGAAGTCCTGAAAGGCCAAGTTCATGCGCTGGTCGGGGAGTCGGGTTCCGGCAAGACCCTATTGTCGCGCAGCGCCATCGGCCTGCTGCCTCCGGCGATAGAGCGCACCGAGGGCCGCATATTCGTGGCCGGTCAGGAGGTCACGACCTTCACGCAGAAGCAGTGGCGAGCGTTGCGCGGGCGCAAGGTTGGCATGGTCTTTCAAGAACCCATGGTCTCGCTCAATCCGGCCATGCGGATTGGGCCGCAAATGTACGAAGCCTATCGCCTGCACTACGGTGCGGACGAGGAGACGGCGCGGCGGCGGGCCATCCAGATGCTCGAATTGTTTCGTGTCTCACGACCGGCCGAGCGCCTGTTGCAGTATCCCCATGAGTTCTCGGGCGGTCTTCGACAACGCATTCTGCTGTCCGCCGTCATGATGCTGGAGCCCGACCTGTTGCTCGCCGATGAGCCGACGACGGCGCTCGACGCCGTGGTGCAGAGAGACGTTCTGGATACCATGGTGAACGCCACGCGCGAGCTGGGAACCGCAGTCCTGCTGGTTACCCACGATCTGGGCGTCGTGTCCCATTATTGCGACCACATCACCGTCGTTAATCAGGGTATGGTGGAGGAAAGCGGATCGGCATCATCGCTGCTTGCCAGGCCGAAGACCGCGTACACGGCAACATTGCTTGCATCCAACCCAGCCAATCGACCTTCCGCCCAAGGTGGCGGGGAGGCGCAGACGATCCTCGAAGTGAAGGATCTGCGCGTGACCTTCCAGCTTCCACGCACCCGGGTGTTTGGCAAGCCACAGGCCTTTCAAGCCGTAGGCGGCGTGTCATTTCATTTGCAGCGCGGGGAAATTCTCGGGCTCGTGGGTGAGTCCGGTTCGGGAAAATCCACCATCGGCCGTGCAATCCTCGGCCTTGTGCCGCAGGCCAAAGGCGAAATCCAGTTCGATGGACAAGATATTCTGGCGATGTCTGAATCCCAGAGACGCAAGTTCCGCTCAAGGCTTCAGCTCGTGTTTCAGGACCCGCATTCGGCGCTGAACCCGCGAATGAGGATCGGCGCCTGCGTTGAAGCCGCATTGCTCGCGCTCCCCGCCAAGCAGCGCAGGACAGAGGCCGAAAGGCTGCTTGATGCAACGGGTCTCGGGGGGCAATTCTACTCCCGGTTCCCGCACGAGCTGTCAGGGGGGCAGCGCCAGCGCGTGTGCATCGCGCGGGCTCTGGCCAGCAAGCCCGATATCGTTGTTGCAGATGAAGCAGTCTCGGCCTTGGATGTGACGGTACAGGCGCAGATCCTCGATCTCCTTCTCGATCTACAGCGCGAGCGCGGCTTTGCCTGCCTCTTCATCAGCCACGACCTTGACGTTGTCCGTTCGATTTGTCCGCGCACGCTGATCCTGAAAGGCGGACAGCTGATCGAGGAAGGACCGACAGAGCGCATACTCGAGACACCGCGCCATGCTTACTCGAGGCAACTGATTGAAGCCTTTCCAAGCCTGCGAGAGCGCCAAAAAGGTATTACTGCGGCATAAAAGGCACATATGGGGCCGGGTATTAGCCGATTGCTGGCCTCCAGATTGTTTTTTAGATTGACAAAGTGCGTTATGTTGGGCTCTCTGCCTGTGTCCAACCCAACGAGGGAGCATCATCATGCGCTACCGTTATGCGAGCCATCTGAAGACGGGATGTGCTGCCATAGCCATCAGTTGCCTTTCATCCGCTGCCTTGGCCCAGGCGGACGAACCGATCGGTTCGGAAGAGGATGAGTCGAAGACAATCGTGGTAACGGCCAACTCGCGCATTTCGCCGGACATCGCGTCCACACCCGGCTCTGTGACGGTGGTGACTGCGGCAGAGATCAATGCCCAGTCCAACTTCAGCAACGACATCGGGGAAATCCTGCAACGGACCATCCCCGGCTTCGGCGTCAGCTCAAGCGGCAGCTATTCGAACTTCAGCCAGACCTTGCGTGGCCGCAAACCAGCCGTTTTCATCGACGGCGTGCCGACCACCACTCCGCTGCGCGACGGCGGACGCGACCTTCGCCTGATCAGTCCGCAAGCTGTGGGTCAGATCGAGGTCATCCGGGGAGCAACCGCGATCTACGGTCTCGGTGGTGCCGGTGGTCTGATCAACTTCGCCACCAAGGAGCCGGGGCTTGATGGGTTCAAGGCGGCGACCGACGTGGCCGTCGGGATGTCTCTTACCAATCCCTCGGGAAGCCTCAACTACAGCATCGATCAGATGTTCGAAGGCGGGTCCGAGGCGCTCGGCTTTCTCGTCAGCGGCTATTATGAGGACTTCGACAACCTCTACGATGCCGATGGCAACCAGATTCCGTCCAATCCCCAGGGCGAAGGTGGTATTGCCGAGGGGGAAGCGTTCAATATCTTCGGCAAGGTCGTGGCGCGGTTCGCGGATACGCAAAGCCTGGCGCTCTCGGGCAATTTCTACCGGTTTGAGCAGCAGGCGACGTTCACGCCGATTCCCGGCACTGGCAGGTTTGGCGTCAATGCGCCCACCGTCCAGAATGTTCCTCCGCCCGGCGATAGCCAGTTCACGGAAAACTGGGTTATCACGGGGCGTTATCAGCACGAAGACCTGCTCTCCAGCAAGTTCACGCTGCTCGGATATTACGGGGAATACCGCGCGCGCTTCGGGTTCTTCGCTCCGCCGACCTTTCCGCCGAACGGCGGGCAGTCGCGGATCGAAGCGGAACGTTACGGCGTTCGGGCAGACTTTGTCACACCGCTCAACCTGATCGGCGAAGGAGGGGATCTCCTCTGGGGTCTGGATTATGCGCGCGACAATACTGCCCAGGCGGTCAGGTTCCGCGACGGGCCGGCTCCGCTGTTGCCGCCTCTGACCGGTCCGGACGGGCTCCTCGCGCCCCTCATGAAGCAGGAGTCGATTGCGCCCTTCTTGCAGTTCAACAGCAAGATCACCGACTTTCTGACCGTACGCGGCGGGGTGCGGTGGGAAAGCGCATCGGTGAAAGTCGATACTTTCACGACCGTACCCTTGTCGTCCCCGACCCTTGTCGGCAATGTCACTGTCACTGGCGGCACGTTGGATTACGAGGAATTTCTGTTCAATCTTGGCGCCGTCATCACTCCCTTCTCGGGCGGGCTTGATGGCGTGAGCTTCTACGCCGGCTTCTCGCAGGGCTTTTCGGTCGGCGACTTCGGCCGAGCGCTTCGGGCGACGACTGTCGAGTCCATCGAGGAGTTCAACTTCCAGCCGCAAATCATCGACAGCTACGAAATCGGCGTACGCGCTGACTATGAAACGGTGAAGGCGTCTCTGGCCGGCCATTTCAGCGAATCCGAACTCGGCTCTACCTTCAACGCACTCACTCTTGAGCTAGCACGCGCGCCCGAAGAGGTTTGGGGTCTGGAAGCCACGATTGATGTCTATCCCTCCGCGGGATGGAATTTCGGCGCGACCTATAGTTGGGTCGACGGCCGCGTTCTGAGCAATCCGCTCGTCGGGTTCCAGCCGCTCGATACGTCCCGGATCGCCCCCGCCAAGACGACCCTGTACGGCATCTACGCCCCGAACGACGATTTCTCGGTTCGCCTCTATTACACCCATTCCGGTCGCCAGAACCGCTTCCCTGGCAATCCGCAGGTCTTCGGACGAGCCGACGTCGAGGCGTTCTCGCTTGTCGACCTGTCGGTCACCGGTCGGGTGGGGCCGGGGAACGTTACGCTGGCGCTCAACAATCTGTTGAACGAGAAGTACTTCACTCCCGATGCTTTCCGCTTTGCCAACGACAACCTGTTCACCACCGGCGTCGGCACCACGGCGAGGCTCAGTTACTCGTTCGAATACTAAGCTCCCCGCAGGAGAAGCACTGAAGGGTGCCGGGCATTGTCCGGCACCCTTTTTTCGTTCGTGACCGATGGGCGAACCTTGGCCAGTCGTTCAGAATGTCGGCGGTGTGCAAGCGCTCACTACAATGCACCGGTCGTTACCGCGATTGTCGAACCTGTGCGGCCGCGTGCTGCGAAAGAGATAGCTGTCGCCCGGTCCGAGGATCTGGGTCTCGCCATCCACCGTGAGTTCGAGGTGGCCCGATATGACGATCCCGGCTTCCTCTCCCTCGTGCGACAGAGGGATTTTGCCGCTTGAGCTTCCGGGTGCATATTCTTCGTACAGCATCTGGATCGTACTGTGCTTGAGGTTCTTCCCGACCTGACGGTAGGAAACCCCGCCCCGGCCCAGTTGAGGCATTTCCGCTTGCCTGAACACTGTCTGGCGCTTTTGCGGTTCGTCTTCTCCGAAGAATTGCGAAAGGCTGACCCCCAGGGCGTCTAGCAACCGCTTCAGCGAACTGATTGAAGGGCTGATTTTCCCGCTCTCCATGAGCGAGACACTGCTGCTTGGCACGCCCGCGCGCTTGGCCAAGCCGCGCTGGCTCAATCCGGCGTGTTCCCGGTGCAATCTCAAGCGTTGACCTACGTCATCCATCTTGCTTCCTTCCGCTCAAAATATTGAGCAAAGCGAAGGCAAAAATCAAATAATTTAACGCCTTGCTTCCCACGAGAAACAGGATTGTGAACCACCCGGATGAGCGGCTCAAGTGTAGGTGCACAAGGAGCCCCGCCATGCTTTCGAACGATCTGGATGCCTACTGGATGCCCTTTACGGACAATCGTTCGTTCAAGGCCGACCCGCGCTTGCTGGTTTCAGCAGACGGCATGTATTACGGGACCCAGGCCGGGACCAAGATTCTTGATGCCACGGCTGGCCTATGGTGCTCCAATGCCGGGCACAACAGGAAGTCCATTACCGAGGCCATACAACGCCAGGCTGCCGAAATGGACTATGCGCCGAATTTTCAGCTCGGCCATCCTCTTTCCTTCGCCATGGCGAGCCGGGTCAGCGAGATGCTGCCGGATGGCATGGACCATGTCTTTTTTGCCAATTCGGGCTCTGAAGCCGTCGATAGCGCCTTGAAGATCGCACTCGCCTATCACCGCGCAAAAGGCGATGCGGCGCGCACTCGGTTTGTCGGGCGCGAACGAGGCTATCACGGGACCAATTTCGGCGGCATTTCCGTCGGCGGGATTGTCAATAACCGGAAGCACTTCGGCCCCCTTTTGCCGGGCGTCGACCACCTGCCGCATACCTTGAACATTGAACAGGCCGGCTTTACGCGCGGCCAGCCTGAGTGGGGTGCGCATCTGGCCGAGGAGCTGGAACGAATTGTTTCGCTCCACGGTGCAGAGACAATCGCGGCGGTGATCGTGGAACCGATTGCGGGGTCGACGGGGGTCCTCATTCCCCCCAAGGGCTACCTCGAGAGACTTCGGGTTATAACCAAGAAACACGGTATCCTGCTGATATTTGATGAAGTCATCACCGCGTTCGGCCGTCTTGGAAGGGGGACCGCCGCGGATTTCTTCGGCGTGACGCCAGACCTCATTACCATGGCAAAAGGCATTACCAACGCGACCGTTCCGATGGGGGCGGTGGGTGTTTCAAATGAGATCTACTCGACGGTAACCAATGCAGCTGGTTTCGGCATAGAACTCTTCCACGGCTATACCTATTCCGGTCACCCCCTTGCGTGCGCCGCCGGACTGGCGTCGCTGAACCTCTATCGCGATGAAGGACTGTACGAGCGGGCGTCGGCGATGGCGCCTTACTTGGAAGAAGCAGTCCACAGTCTCGTGGACGCCAAGCATGTCATCGACATTCGCAACCTTGGTCTGGTGGCGGGGATCGAACTGAGCGCGCGAGACGGCGAGCCCGGACGGCGGGCCATGAACGTGTTTCATGATTGCTTCGACAACGGCCTTTTGATCAGGGTCACTGGCGACATCATCGCCCTGTCGCCGCCCCTCATCATCGAAAAATCGCAGATCGATTTCGCTGTCGATCGCCTTCGTGAAGTCCTCGCAAGAACGCAATAGGTCGTTGAAAGTATCAGCGAAATGAAGATCGTCGCTTCGACCGAAATCAAGAATCACGAATACCGCATTGGGCTCACTGCCTCTTTGGCTCTTCAATTGAGCCGGCGTGATCATACGGTTTTCAGTCAGATCAGAGCTGGCATGGGCATTGGCTCACACGATCTGAAGTCTGACCCTGTTCCAATCAAACCTCGGACAACCAAGACAGAGAGCGCATATGCAAACGATTAATCACTGGATCAATGGCAAAGCGGTTCCCGGGGAGCCGCTGGGATACGCCCCTGTGTGCAACCCCGCTATCGGGCAGCAGATCCGCAGACTTGCACTTGCTGGCCCTGCCGATGTGGAACACGTGATCACGCAATCGCGTCAGACTTTCGAGACATGGTCGGAATATCCTGCTCCCAAGAGAGCAGGCATTCTTCTGGCGATGCGCGAGCTCCTGATCGAGAATACGGACAGGCTCGCGCGCATTATCGGGGAAGAACACGGAAAGACAGTGCCCGACGCCAAGGGAGAGATCATGCGGGGGATTGAAGTCGTCGAGTTCGCTGCCGGCGTCCCGCATCTCATGAAGGGCGATCACAGCGTCAACGTCGGCGGGGCGATCGACATCTTCTCGGTGCGCGAGCCGGTCGGGGTCGTTGCCGGCATCACCCCGTTCAACTTCCCCGTCATGATCCCCTTGTGGATGGGGGCAGTTGCAGTCGCCAGCGGCTGCACATTCATCAACAAGCCTTCGGAACGAGATCCGAGTGCTGCCATGTTCATCGCACAATTGTGGCAGCAGGCCGGCCTGCCCGATGGGGTGTGGAATGTCCTTCATGGTGATAAGCGCACGGTCGATACCTTGCTGGACCATCCCGATATCGACGCGGTCAGCTTCGTGGGCTCGACGATGATCGGCGAATATGTCTACCAGAGGGCCAGCGCGACCGGAAAACGTGTCCAGGCATTTGGCGGCGCGAAGAATCATATGGTTATCATGCCCGATGCGGACATGGATCAAGCCGCCGACGCGCTTGTCTCAGCCGGTTACGGGTCGGCCGGCGAACGATGCATGGCAATTTCTGTTGCCGTTCCGGTCGGCGAGGAGACGGCTGCAGCGCTGCGCGAGAAGCTGGAACAGCGGATCGCAGCGTTGCGGATCGGGACCTATTCCGACGAACACGCCGATTTCGGACCTCTTGTCAGCCGGGACGCGCGCGAGCGTGTCATCGGGCTTATCGGCCAGGGAGTCAGCGAGGGCGCACAACTGGTGATTGATGGCCGCGATACTGTTTTGCAGGGCTATGAGGAGGGGTATTTTGTCGGGGCGACGTTATTTGATAACGTGACCCCGAAGATGCAGATTTATAAGCAGGAAATTTTCGGACCGGTGCTTTCCATCGTCCGCGCGGCCAGCTTCGAGGACGCGGTTAGGATTGTGCGCGGCAACGAATACGGGAACGGGGCCGCGATCTTCACAAGGGATGGCGATATCGCGCGACAATTCACGCGCAGGGTTGATATCGGCATGGTCGGGGTGAACGTGTCCATTCCGGTGCCACTGGCATTCCACCATTTTGGCGGATCGAAGCGGTCCAAGTTTGGCGATACCCAGATGTACGGTCCGGACGCCTTCAAGTTTTTCACCAAGATGAAGACAGTGTCGCAACGCTGGCCTTCAAGTATTGGAGCAGGTGCCAGCCTTGCCTTCTCTCCCGGGTCATGATGTGCGCATGGTCGTCCGGCCGGGCAGCGATGTGGCGCGGGCATCGCTGGTTTGCCTGTATTTGCTGAGAGAGCGCCTTCTGCCTGATCTGCTCGCCGAGCTTCCCGTGAATGCCGGTGAACTGAACCGCATGGTGGCATCCCACCGGCATGACTGGCTTGACGAGGCCATGCCCGCTGCCGTGCTTCCCGAAACGCTGTTGCTGTCCAATATCGCAGCGTTTCTCGTCCATGCCGTGGAACGGAGCAATCTGCCGGCCGCTGAGACGGAAGACCTTTTCAATGCCTGGTTCGAGGACGAAACCAGCATTCTGTGCGGCCACCGATCCCGCCGTCACCTGAAGAAGGGCGTGTTTGTCAGACGCTATTGCTGCGTTCGTTACCATGTTCCGGGTCAGCACAAATGCCGGACGTGTCCCTTGCTCTTGGACAGTTCGCAGCAGACTGGTTAGCTGCCGAGGTACCAACCCCAGGGCTTGTCGCTGACATATTCAGTGATTTGTTTTGTTTCCAGATAGTTGTTCAAACCCCAGACGCCCAGCTCCCGTCCGATCCCGCTCTGCTTGTACCCGCCCCATGGGGCCTGGCTGAAGGTTGGCTGCGAACAGTTGATCCATACGATACCGGCGCGCAGCCGCCGTGCCACTCTTTGCAACCGCTCCTGATCCGCGCCCATCACCGCCGCGCCGAGACCGAAACGGCTGTCGTTAGCGGCGGCCACGGCTTCATCCTCCTTGCCGAAGCGCCTGACCGACAAAACGGGACCGAACACTTCCTCTGTCCAGATTTCGGCATCCGTGGGCGGATCGAGGAAAATCGTCGGCTCCAGAAAATATCCCTTGGCAAGATGCGCGGGGCGTTGCCCTCCTGTCGCACAATCGACCCCGGCCTTGCGCGCACGATCAATAAACCCGAGCACCTTGTCATGCTGGCTTTTGCTGACAAGCGGTCCCAGCCGGGTGTCGGGATCGAAGCCATTGCCGATGGTGATTTTCCGCGACTCCTCGATCAGGCGATCGATCAGCGGCTCGGCTATGCCTTCCTGCACCAGAAGGCGCGACGTGGCGCTGCACACCTCGCCCTTGTTCCAGAAGATGCCGAACATGATCCATTCGACCGCGGCATCAATGTCTGCGTCATCGAACACGATGAAGGGTGATTTGCCTCCGAGCTCGAGGCTGACATTCTTGATGTCCTGTGCGCTTGCCCGCATGATCGCACTGCCGGTCGGGACAGAACCGGTGAACGCGACCTTGTCGATGCCGCGATGGTTCGCAAGCGCCGCGCCGACATCGGCGCCCAGGCCCGGCAGGATGTTCAGCACCCCAGCCGGCAAGCCTGCCTCTTGAGCAATCTTGCCCAGTTCAAGCGCGGTCAGGCTGGTGACCTCCGATGGCTTCAGGACCATGGTCGCACCAGCGGCGATTGCCGGAGCCACTTTCCAGACAGCCATCAGGAACGGGAAATTCCACGGAATGATCTGCCCCGCCACACCTATGGGTTCGAGGCGCGCTGTCGATCGGAAATCGTCGGTCGGCAGGCTTACGGGTAGTTCCCGGCGACCGTCCAGCTCCTCCGAGAGATCGGCATACATCCGGAAGCACCCGATCGCGTCCTCGATATCCCATCGCGCCTCGGCCTGCGGCTTGCCGTTGTCGAGCACCTCCAGACGAGTCAATTCATCAAGACGCCGTTCGGCGCTGTCTGCCATGGCGCGCAGATAGAGGGCGCGTTCCTGCCCGCTGGTATCGCACCATCCCGCCTCAAAGGCGTTGCGAGCCGCGATCACCGCGTCATCGACATCATCCGCATCCGCCGCTTCGATCGCGCCGATCTGTTCTTCGGTGGCTGGGTCGATCACCGCAAGCGGATCGCTGGCGCGCCCGTCACGGAAGGCGCCATTGATGAAAGGCTTACCGGTCAGCACCAGTTACGCCTTCAGTTCGACATAGAACTTGGACAACGGCTCTTCCATGATCCAGTCACCGGCCCAATCCTTGGGGACGATGAACAGGTCGCCCGCCGCGAAGCGCTCTTGCGTGCCATCGATGCCCTTCAGAGTGACCGCTCCCTCGACGATGATGCACAGCTCGTCAAACGGATAGGCCAGAAAGCGGACCGTACCGGCGTTTGACGTCCAGATTCCGATTGTGGCGGTACCGATGGACCGGTCCCAGAAAATCTGGGCGGCTTCCTTCGGGTCGCCGGCGATGACACAATCGGGAAAGCTGTAACCGATGGGCTGAAGCTGGAGTCCTTCGTGGCCGAGGGAAGGCAGGCGTTGGATTGATGGCATTGGTGCAATTCCCGTTTCTTGGTCAGGCGCAAGCGCCGCGGTAGACGCTGTGAGGGGGTTTGATCCCAATCCACGGCCGGGCGGCTTCGAGTTGTGAGGCGAGCCGGAACAGCACATCCTCGGCGCCAAAATCCGCGGTGAAGTGGCTGCCGACGGGAAGTTGGTCGCCGTTCCAATCGAGCGGGACCGACATGGCCGGATTTCCGGTAACGTTCGCCAGCGGGGTGAAGGGAACGAATTCGAAGTAGTCCTGAATGTATTTCTCTGCATCTGGATCGTCCGCATAGATCGTGCCGTGGTGAAGCGGCAGGCGGGCGAGAGTGGGGGTCAGCCAGAGGTCATATTCGGACCAGAACCGCGCGGCCTGACGCGCTATCTGGCCTAGGGTTTCAAGCGCACCGAGAAATACTGGCGCTGAAATTTCCGAGCCTTTCCGCGCAAGCTGCCAATGTGCCCGCTCGACGACTTCCGGACCGGCTTGCCGCCCCGTGATCGCGGCCATGTCGGCTATGCCTACGGCAAGGTGGACCCTCAGCAGGATGCCCATGGCATCGACCATCGCGCGCGCGTCGAATTCAGGCGCTGCCCATTCGACATGGTGCCCGAGGCTTTCACATAGCTTGGCTGTGTTCTCGGCTGCCGCCACGCAATCCGGATCGACCTTTGTGCCAAGCGGCGAGGCGACCGAAACGCCGATGCGCAAGGCGCCGGGGTCGCGGCCGATTTCCTGCAGGAACGGGCGCGCCTTGGCAGGGGCTGGGTAGGGGGCGCCCCGTTCGAATGCGTCCGTCGCATCTAGCAAGGCGGCGCTATCCCGCACACTGCGCGTGATCGCATGTTCGAGGCACAGCCCGTTCCAGTACTCATAGCCGTCTGGCCCGGTCGGTGTCCGTCCGCGAGTCGGTTTGAGGCCGAACACGCCGCAACAACTTGCCGGAATGCGGATCGAACCGGCGCCGTCGGTCGCATAGGCCACTGGCACGATGCCTGCGGCCACCGCAGCGGCAGACCCGCCACTGGACCCGCCCGTATTGCGGGAGAGATCCCAAGGGTTGTTTGCAGGCCCCGTCAAGACCGGTTCGGTGGTCACGCTTGCGCCGAATTCGGGCAGGTTGGCCTTCCCCACGATCTGGATTCCTGCATCGCGATAGCGCGATACGATCGTCGTATCGTAATCGCGTGTCCAACCCCTGGCGAGGCGTGCCGACTGGCTGGTCGGGACGCCGGCAACCGACTGGTATTCATCCTTCATGACGATCGGCGCCCCGACCAATCGCCCGCTTGCTGTGGTCCCAGAGTTGTGGAGCACAGAACGGGCATGATCGAACATCGGCAGGACGATGGCGTTGAGGTCTTCGTTCACCAGATCGCATGCCTGCTCCGCACACGCGATGATGTCCTGCTCCCGGATTTCTCCCGCAGCGACCAGTGCCGCGAGACCGCAGCCGTCGAGTTCGGCATATTCTTGCAGATTCAGCATGAGCGCCTCTTTCAAATTGTCGTTTATCACGATAAGAAACGAAAATTGGAAATGCAACGGGTAGCCAATGTACGCACCAAAATTCTTTCGCGAACGATCGCTGGATCGCATGATCGCGCTCGTGGAGGCCAATCCCTTCGGCCTGATTGCAGCGGTTCAAGGCGGGCAAATTGAGGCGACCCATCTGCCGATGCTGATTGAGAGTGTGCCGGAAGGGGATGGCACGCGCCTGCGGCTGGTGAGCCACTTCGCCAGATCCAATAGACAGGGCCGGGCGCTGGCCGAAGGTGATGACGTACTGTGCATATTTCAGGGGCCGTATGGATACATTACGCCTAAGTGGTACCGAGATGAAGAAGATGTGCCGACCTACAACTATTCGGCTGTCCATATCAGGGGCAAATACCGTGTCTTGAAAGGGTATGGTGAAGTCAGGGATGTTCTCGAGAAGACCACACATTTCTTTGAGAATGACCAGGCCGATCCCTGGTCAATGGAAGATATTGACGGCCAGCTTGTCGAAAATCTCATGCAAGGTGTGCGTTGCTTTGCGGTAGACGTTACCGCGATCGAAGGCGCCTCGAAGCACAGTCAGGACAAGACCGAGGACGACCGGGCGGCCGTTCTAGAGGGGCTGGAACATCGTGGGCGCAGGGACGATCTTGCCTTGTGCGCGCAAATGCGCCGATCGCTCTGCCCGAGGGGTTGATCTTTCTCAGATTGTATTTCAAACACTGAAAAGACCAATATGCCGGGTGCTGCAATGACGGCCCCCGCATGGGCAAGGGAGGTTGGGCCAAATGCGAAAATTAGTATGTGCGGCGCTGGGTATGGGGATCGCCGCTGCGCCAGGGTTCGCTCAAGAACCCGATCTCGTGGTTGCACTTGCGAACGACATCGCCAGCACGGAATATGCCACCAAGCACGATGATGCGACCATTATGGTCCTCAATCACATCATGGAAGGGCTGGTCGGGTACGATTCCAAGCTAGTGGTGCAGCCGGTTCTCGCGGAAAGCTGGTCGGTCTCTGAGGATGGCCGGACCTATACTTTCAGGCTGCGTCAGGATGTCACGTTCCACAACGGAGACCGCCTTACCGCCCGGCATGTGAAGTGGAATTTCGACCGTTTCATGGATCCTTCGCGCGACTGGGGGTCGCACTGCCGAGAGCAGCTCGATGGCTCGTTCGAGAAATTCATCCGTCCCGCCCATATCATCGGCACCCGTGCGCCCGATGAGAGCACTTTTGAAATCCGGCTGCAGAGCCCCAGCGCCATGCTTTTGCAGCACCTTGCCAGCCCGCACTGCATCTACGGCATCGTCCATCCGGACTCCCTGGCAGCCGATGGCAGCTGGACCCGGCCGATCGGCACCGGGCCTTACATGCTCTCCTCGCACGAAAAAGGCGCGGCGACGACTCTCACGCGCTTTGCCGGCTATCGTCCGCGTACCGGCAAGCCCGACGGCTTAGCAGGGTCAAGAGCAGCCACTGCCGACAAGGTCGTCTTTAAGGTGATCAAGGATGCGCAGCTCCGCCTTGCCCAGCTGCAAGATGGCAAAGTCGATATCGTGACCAATGTCGATCCGGTGATGGCCCGCGAACCCTCGCTCGTGCATGCTGCGCTGTTCAACCAGGTTACGCCGGCTTTCCTGCAGCTGATCCCGCAATCGCGGACCGAACCCGTTTTGCGGCATCCCGCGATGCGGCAAGCGATTGCGATGGCCGTCAATCCGTCACAACTGGCGCTGCATGTTCTGGGCGGGCAAACAGCTTACAATCCGTCGGCGGTAGCGATCACCTCCCCCTACTACACCGAAGCGCATCGGTCGGGGTATCAAGCGGATGAGGCGAGAATTGCAGTCCTGCTCGCCGAGGCCGGTTATGCTGGCCAAACGTTGACGATCACCACCAGTCGCGATCCCTATCCCCTGTTTGGCGCAGTGGCCGATGCCGCTGCTGAAAGGTTGAACAAGGCCGGGATCAAAGCTGTCGTAGAAACGATCGACTGGGCCTCGCACGATCAACGATATGCGAACAACGACTATCAACTGACCACAATGGCGTTTTCGCCAAGAACGGATCCGGCGCTGATGTACAGCGCTATCGTGGGGCAGAAGGGCGATCATCCCTGGTATCTGTGGGAAGACCAGCAGGCCGAGATGTGGACCACGACCGCCGCAGTCGAGACCAACCGGGCTACCCGCCAGGAGATGTTCGACCGGCTGCATGCGAAGATGCTGGAGTGGACACCTACCATCGGCATCGCGAATTACCCTCGGGTGGACGCGGTGAGCCATGACGTCGAGGGTTACGAGGGCTGGACCCTTGCTATCCCGCGGCTGTGGATGCTGTCGAAGAATTGAATGCAGGGCGCTGCAACGGTCCGAAGCCAGGCTGCAGCGTCCCGCTCCACACAGTACGGGAGCTGTTTGAAGCTCCCGTCGCCAACACATCCTAGTCCAGGATTGTCGCATGGTCCTTCGGCGCTTCGGACCGGCGTACACCGGGCGCAGCCCCTTGCGCCCTGTCCGCCTCGGTTGGCCCATGTGGGGCGGCCTGCCGGGAGTGGAGACTTCCGGCAGGCGAAGGGTCCTCGTAAGGCGAGAGCGTCGCCAACAGACCGCCGCCGTAGTTTTCGAGGCTGATGTTCAGCCCCAGCGCATGACACATTTCCCGAGCAATCGGCAGGCCCAGACCCGACCCGGGTGCATCCTGATCAAAACGCGTTCCCACCTCGAAGGCTTCGTCTATGAGGTGGTCAGGAATGCCCGGTCCGTCATCCGCAATGCGCGTCGTCACGCGGCCCTGACGATCACGGATAAACGACAGCGTGACATTCCGACGAGCCCACTTGCCAGCATTGTCGAGAAGGATCGACAGGACTTCAGAAAAGTCGACTGGGTCGAGCGGCAGGATCAGGTCTCCGCACCTTCTTGCCTCGAACGTGAAGGTCTTGTCGGGATGGAGCCGTTGCATCGCCTGCAAAACTGGCACGGCGCATTGCGGGATGGCCGTACCGCGTCCGGACGGCTTCTTGCCGACCGACGAGCGCGCCCGGGCGAGCTGGTAGGCGATCTGCTGCTCCATCACCCGCGCCTGATCCAGCAGCACCGCCGCCGCAGCCCGTCCCTCTGCGCGGGTGGAAAGGCGTTCGGCCTCGTCGGTGATGACAGCAAGCGGCGTGCGCAGGGAATGGGCGAGGTTCCCGGCCTGTACGCGGGCGCGCGAAAGCATCGCCTCGTTCTGGCGAATGTAGGTATTGAGATCTGCCGCCAACGGAGCGATTTCGGCAGGGTACTGGCCTGTGAGCTCGTCGGTCTCGCCGCGGCGCAGGCGGGCAAAGGCACCTGCCAACCGGTCAAACGGGCTCAGGCCGAAGGAAATGATCGCTAGTCCGGTCGCCAGCAGAAGCAATCCCAGCCCGACCAGCCAGACAGTAAGGTCGCGCGTGAAACTATCGATCAGGCGATCCAGCTCGCGCTGGTCGGTGGCCATGACGAAATGGACCGTCTTTCCGTCAGGGCCTGTCCGGGCAAAGCCATAGGTGATTGCAGGTCCGGTCGGGCCATTTTGCACGCGGTGCGTGATCTTCGATGACTGCGCGGTATCCTCGCGCAGGCTTCCCCGCGTCATCGAGCCCGATCGCAGCGTAGTCCGGCCATCCGAGGTCACCTGCCAGTAAAAACCGGAAAGCGGGAAATCGAAGCGCGGGTCGGATAGCGGGCGGGACAGAACCAGATTACCTTTTTCGTCCATCTCCGTCAGGCGATCAAGCTCTCTCACATGGACTTCGAGTTCCTCGTGATAGGATTGCTCTACATGTGCGCTGAAGATGCTGACGGTGGAAATCCAGATCGCTGTGATCCCCAGCAAGACCCAAAGGGATATCGCCAGAAAAAAGCGAAAGCGAAGGCTGCTTGGAAAAATGTGTAGGGTCATTTGTCGAACCTGTATCCTGAGCCGCGCAAGGTCGTAATGCGCGACTTGCCGATCTTGCGGCGCAAACGCCCGATCAGCACCTCAACGGTATTGGCCTCCCGCTCTTCCCCAAGAGTGTAGAGACCATCGAGGATGTCCGACTGGGAAATCACCTGTCCGGCGCGGCGCATGAACAGGTGAAGCAAGCGGAATTCCTGTCTGCTGAGCGACAATGGCACGCCAGCCTGCAGAACCTCTCGCGTCACCGGGTTGAGCCGCATGTCGCCGGTCTCGACTTCATTGCTGCGCGTCCCCAGCTGCCGGCGCAAAAGCGCATGGAGCCGAGCGAGCAACTCTTCGAAGCGCACCGGCTTGACCACGAAATCATCCGCCCCCGTATTCAGCCCCTCAACCTTGTCTTGCCAGCTGCCGCGTGCAGTCAGGATCAGGATCGGTGTCTCGACCCGCCGGTCGCGCCAGTGGCGTAGCAGATCGAGCCCGCTGCCGTCGGGCAGTCCGAGATCGAGGATGATCGCCGCCAACTTCTCGACGTCGGGCCAATCCTCCGCTACCGACCGGCTGGCGGCGAGCTCGACCGCGAAGTCGCCGGCACGCAGGCGTTCGCTCAGCCGTCGGCCGAGTTCGGGATCATCTTCGACGACAAGCAGGCGCATGACGTGCCGGTTCCTTTTTGCCGCCGGCCATAACCCACGAAACTGACAAGAATCTGCCAGACTGGCAAGTTCCTGTCAGCTTGGGCGGGCAAAGAGGCGCGCATGACCACGCACCTCATCGCCCGTCTGGCCCCGTTGGCTGTGCTTGCCGCCATGCCCTCCTGCTCTTCGCCCCCTTCGGAGCAGGCAGACGATCAGGTCGCCGCAACCAATGCCACCGCAGGGTTGGCGATCGAGTCCGTGGCGGCGAGGGAGGTCGAAAACGTTCCCCTCGGCAGCGTTTCCGGTACTGTCACCCTCCCTCCTGACGCCCGGGTCGCGATCACTGCGCCTTTTGCTGGCGCAGTGGTGCGGGTCTACGTCATTGAAGGCCAGGAGGTGGGCCGCGGCACGGCTTTGGGCGTGGTCCGCGCGACCGAGCCGTTGCAGATCAGCGGCGATCTTGCCCGTGCCCGCTCTGCCGCCACGCTGGCCGAGGCGCGCGCCAAGCGGCTGGCGCAGCTTGCCGACGAGGGGATCATCGCGCAGGCCCGCGCCGACGAGGCGAAGGCCGAATGGGAACAGACGCGCGCCAGTGTCGCGCAGTATGTCCGGATGGCCTCGCTCGGCGGGGTCAGCGGCGATGGCACCATGACCTTGCGCGCACCGATCGCTGGACGGATCGCCCATGTCGGGGTCGAGACTGGCGGAGGGGTCGACACGGTCACCGCTCCCTTCGTCGTCGAGGCCGCGGGTGCCTACCAGATCGAATTGCAGCTGCCCGAGCGGCTGGTGCAGCAGGTGCGCCCCGGCATGGCCGTGGAGGTCGCGCTTTCCGGTGAAGGCGCCAAGCCTGTCGGCGGACGGATCATCGCGGTCGCGCCTTCGCTCGATCCAGCCAACCGCTCGGTCATGGCGCGCGCCAGCATCGGCGCGGCGCCCGGCTTGATCGCGGGGAGGAATGTCATTGTCACGATCCTGAGGAAAGGACGGGGGATCGCTGTCCCGGATCGCGCCGTCACCCGCATTGGCGGCAAGGATTATGTCTTCATCGAAAAGGGCCAGAGTTGGGAGAAACGCGCCGTCGAAGTCGCCGCGCGCGGGAACGAGCTGGCGGTGATTTCGAGCGGATTGTCCGCCGGCGAGGTGGTCGCAGCCACCAGCATTGCCGAACTCAAAGCGATGAACGCGGAATAGGCGCGCGGCAATGCTAAACACCCTCGTCGAACGCGCGCTCAATCTACGCCTTGCGGTTCTCGGCCTTGCTGCCCTTCTGGCGGGGCTGGGCGGCTGGTCGTTCCTTAACCTGCCGATTGATGCCTTTCCCGATATCAGCACCACGCAAGTCAAGATCATCCTCAAGGCCCCCGGCATGACTCCGGAGGAGGTGGAAAGCCGGGTCGTGACGCCCATCGAGATGGAGATGCTCGGCATCCCGGATCAGGCCGTGCTGCGCTCGGTCGCCAAATATGCGATTGCCGACATCACCATCGACTTCACCGACAGCACCGACATCTACTGGGCGCGCCAGCAGGTGGGCGAGCGATTGAATGCGGTGATGGGCGATCTGCCACCTGGCGTCGAAGGTGGCCTTGCGCCGATCTCCACGCCCTTGTCCGAGATGTTCATGTTCACGCTCGAAGGGCCGCAATCCCTCGCTGAAAAGCGCAGGGTGCTGGACTGGACGATCCGCCCTGCTTTGCGCACCGTGCCGGGCGTGGCGGATGTGAACTCGCTCGGCGGCTATGCTGAAACCTTCGAAGTCGCACCAAACAGCGCCGCACTGGCCGCCGCGGGCCTCAGCACCGCCGATTTGGGCGCCGCCATCGAGGCCAGCAACCGCAACGACGGCGCGGGCCGCCTCAGAAGCGGCGAGGAGGCGCTGATTGTGCGCGCAACCGGCGCGATCCGTTCGCTCGACGATCTCGCGGCGGTGGTGGTGCGTGCGGAGGGCGGCGCGGTGGTGCGGGTGGGCGATGTGGCCAAGGTTCGCACCGGCAGTCTCACCCGCTATGGCGCCGTTAGCAAGAACGGCGAGGGCGAAGCGGTGCAGGGCCTCGTCATCGGCCTGCGCGGTGCGGATGCCTCCAAGGTGGTCGAGGGCGTCAAGACGCGGCTCGACGAGATCAAGCCAAGCCTGCCACCCGGCATGAAGGTGCACGTGTTCTATGATCGCTCCGATCTCATCACCCACGCCGTCGGCACGGTAGAGGCCGCCTTGCTGGAGGCGACCGTGCTGGTCGTCATCCTGCTGCTGCTGTTCCTCGGCGATGTGCGCGCATCGGTGATCGTGGCGCTGTCGCTGCCGATGGCGGTGCTGCTGACCTTCACCTTCATGCGCGCCATCGGCCTCACCGCCAATCTGATGAGCCTTGGCGGGCTGGCGATAGCGGTCGGCATTCTCGTCGATGGTGCGGTGGTGGTCGTCGAGAACGTGGTCGAGCGCCTGTCCGATCCGAAGCATGCCGCCACCTGCAAGCTGCGCAACGTCTTCATTGCGTCTACCGAAGTGGCCAAGCCGGTCGCCTCGGGGCTCGCGATCATTGCCATCGTGTTTCTGCCGCTGCTGACCCTCGAAGGGCTGGAGGGCAAGCTGTTCGCCCCCGTCGCGCTCACCATCGTGCTGGCGCTCGCCTCGGCGCTGGTGCTGTCGCTGACACTGGTGCCGGTGCTGGCCTACTATCTCCTCAAGGTGAAGGTGGATGAAGCCGGGCACCATCACGAACCCTGGCTGATGCGGCAGATTTCGCCGCGCTATCACGCGCTGCTGGGGGGAGCCTTCGCCCACAAGCGGCGGGTGTTCACCGTGGCGGGCATCGGCCTTGCGCTGGCAGGCGCGGCTTACAGCGTGACCGGCAAGACCTTCCTGCCGGTGATGGACGAAGGATCGGTCATTGTGCAGCTGTCCAAGCTGCCCTCGATTTCGCTCGATCACTCGGTCGAGGGCGATCTGAAGGTACAGCGTGCAATCCTTGAACAGGTGCCCGAAGTCGAGGCGGTGATTGCCCGGGTGGGTTCGGACGAGCTGGGCCTCGATCCGATGAGCCCCAATGAGACCGACAGCTTCCTGCAACTGAAACCGCGCAAGGAATGGCGCGTGGCGGACAAGGCGTGGCTGGTCGATGAACTGCGCAAAGTCATGGAGCAGTTCCCCGGGATCGAGCCGACCTTCACCCAGCCCATCGAAATGCGCACCGCAGAAATGCTGACCGGCGCGCGCGGTGATCTGGCGATCAAGCTGTTCGGCCCCGATGCTGCCGAACTTTCGCGGCTGGCGGGCGCGATCCAGGCCCGGCTTGAGGGGATCGAAGGCACCAGCGAGGCGCTGACGGTTGCCAACGACCGGGTCGATTATCTGCTGGTCGATATCGACCGGGTGGCGGCGGGCCGCGTGGGCATGCCGGTGTCGGATTTGCAGGACATGATGCGCGCGCAGGTCGAAGGCATGCGCGCGGGCGTGGTGGCGGACGGCGTGCGCCGGGTGCCGATCGTGCTCAAAGGTAATGGGGGCGGCGGCAATCTCGACGTCCAGCAATTTGCCGACCTTGTCTATCGTTCGCCTACAGGAGAATTGGTGCGCGCCAGCGATGTCGCTTCGGTCGTGCGGTCCGAAGGGCCGGTGAAACTGGAACACGAGAACGGCTCGCGCTTTGCCATGGTGCAGGCCTTCGTCACGGGGCGCGACATCGTCAGCTATGTCGATGATGCCAAAGCTGACATTGCCGCCAATGTCCGACTGCCGCAGGGCTATCGGATCGAATGGGGTGGGCAATTCGAAAACCAGCAACGCGCCTCGGCCCGGCTGCTGGTGATGCTGCCGGTGGCGATCTTGCTGATCTTCGCCGTGCTCTATCTGAGCCTCGGGTCTGTGCGCGCATCGCTGCTTATCCTGACCAACATTCCTTTCGCGGCCGTCGGCGGAATGATCGCGCTGGCGGTGTCGGGAGAATATCTTTCGGTCCCGGCCTCGGTCGGCTTCATCGCGCTGCTCGGCATCGCAGTGCTCAATGGTCTCGTCATGGTGACCTATTTCCGCCAGCTGCGCGATACAGGGATGCCGCTGGCCGAAGCCGTGCGGCGGGGGGCGGAACGCCGCCTGCGCCCGGTGCTGATGACCGCCAGCATTGCCGCCTTTGGGCTTGTCCCGCTGCTGTTCGCTACAGGACCGGGGTCGGAAATCCAGAAGCCGCTAGCCATCGTGGTAATTGGCGGATTGGTAACCGCCACCTTGCTCACGCTGGTGCTTCTGCCGATCCTCTACGAACGCTTCGGCGAGGGGCCAAATGACCGCGCCGATGAACTGCCAGGGGCCGCCGTATGACCTGCCGCCTGATCCTCATTGCCACGTTGGCAGGCATGCTGGCCGCGCCGCTCGCCGCCGAACCCGGCCTGCCGCCGGAGGAAGCGGTCGCGCAGGCGCTCGTCGACCACCCCAGCGTCACTGCTGCCCGGGCCCGGCTCGACGCTGCCCGGGCGCGGGCGGAGGGTCTGCGCAATGGGCCTTACGAGTTTACCGTGCAGGGCAGCCACACCCGCCGCAGCGTGCAGGGCGGGAACGAGTTTCCCG